>Ga0209417_1007481_pt1 | contig 10485 bp, 19 predicted proteins | sample RifGroF2_FD_184002 | JGI IMG/M metagenome (GOLD analysis project Ga0209417, IMG submission 184002) | Groundwater microbial communities from Rifle, Colorado, USA - Groundwater F2 (SPAdes) (version 2) | ecosystem: Environmental > Aquatic > Deep subsurface > Groundwater | place: Rifle, Colorado... | reverse complement strand
CGCCAGGGCCCATGAGCCTGGCCAACACGATCGGAGGTCAAGGGCCGCAGGGCCAGGGCCAGCCGGTGGCGTTTTGACCGTTCGTAGGCTGGTGCAAGTCGGACGCGAATACGGTGCCGCCATGGTCGTGTATCGGCGGTGCCGAATACGCCGTGGTGAGCCACGGTACGCCGTCTTTGACGTGGACCAAATTGCGGGTCTTATCAGCCCGAAGCCATTGCAGGAGTTCCATCGGAAGCGGGACGCCCTGCGCTGGACCGAACACGCGAAGAAGGGAGGTGATGGTCCCTTGGCGAAGAAGAAGGCTCCGGTGAAGAAGAAGGGCACGAAGGACAAGTTCAAGTATTAGGCCGGAGGCCGGAGCTGGGCCCACCGGCTCCGGCATCCACCCATGATCCTAGACGCCACCGCGCTCCAGGCCATTAACGTGGTCTTGGATGACAAAGCGAAAGAAGAGTTCCACGGGGAAGATGATGATTATTTCATCACGGACATCGAAATTGCCGAGCGGCTCAGTGCCATCCTTCGGAAAACAGTGACCGAGCAAGACGCGCACTGGTTCATGTTCCTCTACATGGACGGGAAGTACATGACGGTGCATTGATGATCGTTCGTGAGCCGGTGTTTCTACCGCCAGTGTGGTGTCCAGAGAACCCTGACGGGACGTATTCGTGGCCCGTAGTGATTGGAGGCGTCACGAAGTGGTGGAGTATTCGCACCCCGTCGGACATTCCAGAAGCATACGCCGCTCCTCTCACCAGAGCCGTCTGGCGGCAGGGCCATGTCCTTCCCGTCCGTATAGAGGAGCATGAGAGTGAGTAACATGAGAAGAAAGCCATCACCGTTTCGATTCCCAGCGCGCATCCCTCGCGTGCTGCGGGATGCACTCCGCGAGGGGATCAAGGCGGAAAGTTGCAGGGAAAGTTTCGTGGAGAAGTTCGTCCACGCCGAGCGCCCATGGCAAAAAAGGCCACCAAGGCCTACCAGCGCCTGAAGGACGTGCCCGATGCCGACAAGACCGGCCGGATGCTCCTCATCCGGGACGGGAAGCGGAGCGACTTCTGGACCGTGGTGCTCTGCCCGCTGCTCTCGAAGATGATCGAGGTGCGAGTGGATGGCCTCATCGTCCAGGACAATCCAGAGGCGCGCGGTGGGATCAAGGCCCTCCAAGAAGTCATGTGGGAGATCGACGCCGACTTCCGGTCGGCCATTGAGGCGTCCCGGAGGATCATTAAAGCCGGAAATGCCCTTGACACCACGCCTAGATGACGTATGATTTCCGTGGAATCGGTGGCTGACTTGCTCCGGCGCATGCTCTCCGATGGGGAGTATGGGACGGTGCGGATTAAGCTGGAACCACCGCACATCGTGCAGGTGTGGAAGGAGCTGTCGATGCAATCGGATTCCCAGGTAAAACAAGCGTAACGTAGGCTAGCAGAGGACTGCGGCCCCACTGGGGTCCCGGAATCATCCGGGCCCCTGGTGGGGCTTTTTGTTTTTCTGGCCGTGTGGCTGCCTCTCAACCGGGAGGAGCAGGCGAGCGGCGGAGGACCAAGGAACATGGCAGAGCCGCAGGACGACCCGAGTGGCCGCCTCCCCGAGGGAGGAGCAGGCGATCAGGGGCCTGATCTTGGCGAACGCCCGTTCATCCCGGCGGACCCAGATGAGCCCGGATCGGAAGAGACGCCCGAAGAGCCCGGAGAAGTCGAGACCCCAGAAGGCGAGCCCAAGCCCAAGAAGGGACGGCCCAACTTCGAGGAGCTGGAACGCCGGCTCACCGAAAACCTCACCCGGCAGTTCCAGGCGATGCAGAGCACGATCTTCAACAAGCTGCTCGTGAGGCAGCGTGAGGCGGACGCTCCGGCAGCGAAGCCTGATCTCAGCCTGGACGAGCGGGCCGACCAGCTCACGGACGAGATCTACAGGAAAGCCGAGAGCATCGAAGATCCCGTCAAGCGCGAGCGGTTCATCGTGCGCGAGGTGGCCAAGATCCCGATGAAGATTCAGGAAGATATCCAGATGGATCGCGGGTATTCCCAGGCCATGGCTGCCGTGAAGCAGAAGTGGCCCTTCCTGGAAGACGACGAGATCAGGGCCATCGCCACGAAAGTCGCTCAGCGGCCGTCCTACGAGAACGCCGACACGGCCTGGAGTGAGGAGGTTGAACAGCATCTCGCGCGAGCAGTCGCGCGGGGCGAAGGCTACAAAAAGGTCTTGGACGATCGCTTCAAATCCCGGCGTCGCGCGGGGGCGGTGCAGGGCAATTCCGGACAACCTCCTGCCAGGCGCAAGCCCGCCGACGTGCCGCCGATGACGATGGCTCAGCAGCGTGCCGTGATCGCCCAGCGAAAGGTGTTTCGCGGCACGGGCTAAGCCGATGGAGTAGACCATGCCAACGTTCCAATGGGTTGCCGATATCGGAGGCGTGGCAAAGAACCACGCCTTGTCCCAGAAGATCCGAGAGCAAGCCCTGGCCGAAACCCGGGTCGAGCAGTTCACGGACATCGAGCCCGGGTACGGCAAGGGCAAGGGCGAGACGGTCAACATCGAGACCATCATCACGCCAGCCATCCCCTCCGACCCGACGCTCTCCGAAGGCCAGACCATCCCGCGGGATACCCTGACGAGGGCGACCCGGGCCATCACGGTCCAGGAGCTTGGCCGGGGCCTGGAGTACACCAACCTCGCCAGGCAGCTCACCTTCTACGATCTCAAGCAGAAGGCCCAGTGGGCGCTCAAGGAGCAGTTGCGCTTGATGATGGACAAGCTGGCGGCCGACGCCTTCAAGCGCACCCAGCTCAAGTACGCCGCCACCGGCATCACCACGCTCAACAAGGCCCTCTCGGGCACATTCGGCACCAGCGCGACGGTCGGGCTCACGGTCGATCACATCCAGCAGATGCGGGACGACCTCGCGTCGGTGTACTTCGCCGCGCCCTGGGATGGCAACTTCTACATGGGTCTCTTCGCCACGAAGGCCTGTACGAGCCTGCGGCGGGACCCGGACTGGAAGGAGCCGCGGATGTACCTCGACCCAGGCAAGGCGCACTACGAGGGCGAGATCGGCTCCATCCGCGGCGTGCGGATCGTCGAGATCACGCACGGCAGCGCCTTCTCGGGGACCATCGGCACCGGATCGGCGTTCGGCGAGGGGGTCATCTTCGGCCGCGATGCCGTGGCCGAGGCGGTCGCGCTCGACCCGGAGCTGCGGCTGGACGTTCCCGAAGATGCCGGCCGTGTCCAGGCCATCGTCTGGTACGGCATCCTGCGCTTCGAGCCGGTCCACGCGGTCGCGCCGGCGGTTGCCGGTCGGGCCAACATCATCCACTTCGGCAGCACCTAGCCGCCGAACTTGAGCCGCCCGTGAGCTAAGGGCTGGAAACAGTAGACGCGCCACGGGTGAGCAGGAGCGCGATATGGGAAATCCCCTGGGGTTGAACTTCGCGGGATCGGAGACAGCCGATGTCTTGACGGCGACCGGAGACGATTTTGTCTGGTCCCCTGGGACCAAGGTCGAGATCATCGCCGTCTACGACATCCTGACCGTTAGCGTCACCGGCACGCCGGTCGTGAAATGGGATAAGCGCGTCACCGCGGCGTCTGATACTGGCCGAGGCGATGGCGATATCGTCTCGATGACGTATCCCACAGATCCCATTGCAGGCCGGGTCGTCTACAAGGAGCTGACCACGCCGATTGTGCTGTATCCAGGCGAGCAGGCGGTTCGAGACGTTACGACCACCGGCTCCGCAGGATCGGCCATCGGACGGATCATCTATCGCTGTCTGAGTGAGCGCCCGGCGAACTTCCCGCATGCTGCGGCAGTCGCCGGCACGTAACCAAACCTGATGGGGCTGGGGCTGCCGAATTACTAGTAGGCAGTCCCGGCCCCCTCCTACGCGACGGCACCGCCGCTCGGGGCCGGCGTTCACGGAGGAAATATGAGCGGGTACAGTCGGGACCGGAACATCCTCTGGAAGCGCAAGGAAATCTACATCCCGGTCGAGCGCTTCAGCGGGCTTCAGCTCCAGGCGATCGTCTCTGGCGGGCAAACCTACACGGCGCTCCTCCAGATCAGCCCGGATTCCGCGCTCGCGCAGCTCGGGAAGACCACAACCACCAGCTACACCATCCCCGGTCGCACCTTCGGCATCAACCTGGCCAGCCTGGGCACGGGCGCGCGCATCGTCCGCGAGATCGAAGCCCTGGCCATGACCGGCATGCTGATGACCACCGACGGGGATGACGTGCAGCACGTGATGATGCTGCCCTCTGACCTGGATCGGAACCACACCATGGGCGTCCGGGTCCACTGGACCTCGGCGGCTGCTGCGGTCGGCTCACGCACCCTCCTGTGGCGCGTGCGCTTCCTCCCGGTCACGGCCGGCACGACGGCGCTGATCCTGCCGGCGACCGCCCTGGATACGGCCATTGCGGCGCAGGCCCCGGCCGGAACATCCAGCGTGATCGAGCGCACCGGACGTGGTATCATCAACGCATCAACGCTCGCTGCCGCCAGGACGCACATCGCGTGGCGGGTAGAAGCGCAGACCATCACGAGTTTCACGGAGAACAAGTACCTTCTGGGCCTGGAGATCGACTACGTGCCGCGCATGACGCAGACGCGGTACGACCAGGAACGGCTGGTCGATGCGCCTCCGGTTCAGAACAACTTCCTCGACAACGTGAGTTAGCGGCGACTGGAGCGGGGGGAGTCCGGTCCCTTGGGGCCGGCTCCCCCGGGGGTTCCCATGACGGATTACGCATTTATCGCTCTCGGGGCCCTGGTTCTGGCGCTGTCTGGCTTCACGGGCCGCTTCGAGGGCATGTCCTCCGAGAATACCCGATGGGGCATGGCGGCCTGGGCCGCCGGCCTGGCGTTGCCATTCCTCGTCGGGAATCCCCTCCTGGCGTTGGGTCTCCTCCTGTGCTGGGCCTCTCCCGGGCTGTCACTCCTGACGACGCAGAGCGTGGGCGGGAAAGTCCATGGGACGCGCATCAAGATCCCCGGTGGGTTTATCGACGTGGCCAGCGCCATGAGCAAGGAACAGGTCATCCCCGCACTCTACACCATGGCGGCGGCCATAGGGGTCCTCATCGGCCTACGAGAGGCCTTCCTGCGCGGCCTGGAGTGGCCGATCCGGTGGCTATTCATCGCTGGGGCTCTGCTCAACATCTTCCATGGCTGCGTCACGACCTTCACGGGCTGGTTCAAGACCTCGAAGATGTTTCCTCGCACGGGCTATCGTGGGCCCTGTGCGTGGACCGGCAATCCCGTGCATTTCGGCGCGATCATGGCGCTGAGCCTGCCGATGCTCTTTTCCGCTCCCGTGGTCCTCGCGGTCGCGGTCATGGCCATCCTGGTCTGGGCGTCGGTCCTATCGGCCTCCAGGGTCGCCGTTGTTACCAGCGGTGTGGCGATCGGGGCGTGGCTCTTTCTCCAGGGGCTCCCCCTGGCAGCGCTCCTTTCGGTTCCTCCCATGGCCATGGGTATCGTGATCGGTCATCGCTGGCACTGGGACCCTGCGGCATTCAGCCTGATTGCACTCCGAGACTTCTTCGCCAGCGGGGGGCGGGTTCGCCTCTGGCGCTATGCGTTGACGTGGATCAAGAAGCACCCCATCGTTGGCATCGGCCTCGGGGCCTGGGACGTGATCGTGGGCCGGACGTTCGAGCCCGAGAGCCCGGAGCGCTGGGACAACGCGCACAACGAGTTTCTGCATGTTGCCGTCGAGTGTGGCCTGCCTGCCGCCTTGTGCTTCGTCGCCTGGTTCGTCCTGGCGCTCTCCGGCGCGGCATCCGTCGAGACAACCACGGGCCTCGCCATCGCCGGGATCATCAGCCTGGTGCAGTTCCCGTTGAGGATTCCAAGCGTGTCGCCCTACGTGCTTTACTTTGTTGCTCGCAGTCTTGCCCACATTTGACGCATGTGGAGGCGGTGATGGAAGAATGCACGGAAGTCAAATCGGCCGGTCATTGGCTGGGGTCTAGCGTGAACTGGAAGCATCGCATCATCGCCTTCAAGTGGCGGTTTGATGTGGGCCGGTCGGTGATGCAGAGCTATATCAACCCGGTCGTGCGCACGGTTGGTTTCGTGGCCGGCGCCATTCTCACGGCTCGGGCTGGGACAAACGCGACGGCGGCGTGGATTGCTGCGCAGCCGCTCTGGATCGGTGGCGCTCTGGCCGGGCTGTACTTCGTGACCTGCTTCTCCATCGGGTGCGTCTGGATCGACCTGGCCAAGATCCTGCGCCGGGAATCCGAGGTGACGCTGCAAGCGAATGCGCCGCTCCAGGAGGTCCTGGAGCGGTCGCGCCGCATCGAAGCGCACCTCGCGCAGGCCTTGTAGGAGGACCCATGGGAAGTCACCTCATCATCAGCAGTGACAAAGATACACACTTCACGGGGGAACTCGTCACGAATGCGCGGGAGAATGAGAGCCTGGTCATCCGGGCCGGCGAAGTGGTGCGCGGGCAGATCGAATCCCTGAGCATCATCGCGGACCAGAACCTCGCCTGGGATGTCTTCGTGTTCGAGACGGACAACTTCTCGAACGCGGATATGGATGTGGACTCCTTCGTGGACTTTGAGTCCTTCACGGTGGCCAGCGGCGTGCAGATTGCCGGGGCCGGCTCGTTCTACTACGGCACCTCGGCGCTGGATATCCCCTATACGGCTGGGGACGGCAAGATCCACCTCAGCCTGGTCAATCGCAGCGCCGGCTTAACCAAGACCGCAGGAGCGGCCGGGGAAGTGGTCGTGAAGATCGGCTACCGGATCGACGGGCAGGGAGGCTAAGATGCCACACGCGGGGGGAGCGCCGATCATAGACCGGATTCGTTTGGACATCGACGCCCTCGTCGAGCGCCGCGGGGTGCTGGAGCGAGAGATCGCGGACCGGAAGATCGTGCTGACGGCGGCCGGGGCGGAGCAGATCATCACCGCGGCGCAGGCACAAGCCCGAGCCATCGTCGCAAAGGCTGAACAGGCATCCGCCAGGCGCACGGCGCTCGCCGAGCATGAGTATCAGACGCTCAAGGCACTTCAAGAGACCAGGCTCGCCGAGGAGCGGGACGCCACCCAAGCTCGCGCGATGGGCGAGCTGGATGCGCTCCAGTCTCAGCGGAAAGAACTGGAGGATCAACTCAGTCGCATGGGGGAGGAACGGGAGCGGCTGAACATGATTCTTGTGGATGCGCAGCGGGGGCTGAAGGCCGCCGAAGCCAGAACGGAAGCCATTCGCGCGGAAGCCTCAGAGGCGACGGCGCTGGCGAGCAGACACATCGAGAAGTTCCGGGCGATGGCCGTGGGTCTGGCGAAAGCGCTGGAGCCGTTCTGCGGGTAGCGCGCGATGCCCAGTGTCCGGAGGGACGATGATCGGGGAACACCGTTTAATGTTGCCGATGACTGGACGGGTGTGGTCACGGCGAAGACGATCCGCACCCCAGCCTCGGGGAGTTACCTCCGGGTCGAGAACATCGGGGTGTCGGTCACGGCGGCTTGCAACATCACGTTCTTCTGGGATAGCGATACGGTGGCAAATCGGCTTGCCAAGTACAATGCGGACGGAAGCGGCTGGAGCGGGAATCCGAAAGTTCCCGTTGATGGGCCGAGAAATGCCGTGCTGAAATACTCCGCGTCGGCCGCGGGGGGATCGTTCAACGTCGTAGGGAAAGAACGGGCATGACACTTACGGCGAACGGCAAGGCGTATATCGCCGATCAGGTCGGCCCTCGCGCGGATCTCCCGATGGCCACCGGGCGGCTGGCAGCCATCGCCCTCGGCACCGGGACGCCGACCGCCACCGCTCTCGGGGTGGAGACCACGCGGAAGGCCCTGGATACCGTGAGCCGGAGTGGAGCGGTGGCGAGTTACCACGCGCATTGGGACGTAGATGACCAGATCAATGCCACGTTCACCGAGGCCGGTCTGTTCCAAGGGACGACACTGGTCGCCTCGGCCGTGATCTCGCAGGTCAAGAACCTCAACGACCCGCTCGGCGTCACCTGGACGCTGGCGTTTCCGTAGGAGGCACCCGTGGCCATCACGACGCTCGACGGCGCCTACGCGGGCATGCAGCCGCCCAGGGACCTGCTGAAGGTTGCCACGCCTACGCTGGTTGCCGGCCGGGCTGCGTCGCTCTTCTACCTCTCCGGTCTCCCGGGGGCCGCCGTCGCGCCGACGCCTGGCATCGGGGGAGCGGTCTTGACTTCGTATGCCGGGCAGTTGCCCTTCACCAATCCCGTCTCCGGCAACACCTACCTCTCCCGCCTGTTCGGTCACGCCTCCATCGCCGGCTCGCTCTGGCTCTGCGACCGCCTGTGGCATAACTCCGGCATCGACATCACCAGCGCGGTGGAGCAGGTCTTTACGGCTTCCGCCGACATCCCCGCCCGTGATATGAACGGCGCGGCGCTCGGGGACGGAGTGTTTGGGGCGATCGAGGTCTCGGCGGCGGTGGGCGCGGGGACGCCGACGCTCACGCTCAAGTACACGAACCAGGCGGGCACGGCGGACAAGACGGGGACCAACATTCTCGCCACGGCGGCGAGCGCGGCGATCGGCGCCTTCTACATCATCGGCCTCGCGGCTGGAGATATGGGCGTTCGGAAGGCGCAGTCGCTCACGCTCTCGGCCACCTGGACCAGCGGGACGATCCATGCGGTGCTGTTTCGGGTAATCGCCAAGCTCGAACTGCCGCTCGCGCAGGTCGGGAACGCGATTGACGCGCTGTCGGCCGGGGCAACGCGCCTGTATGACAATTCCGTGCCGTTCTTCCTGTTCCTGCCCAGCACGACGACGGCCTCAGTCGTTGGCGGGCACGTGATCTGGAGCCAAGGGTAATGGCGGAAATCGGCGTCTTGCAGGTCGGCGATCTCGTGCGGGTTCTTCCGCCGTTCCGGGAGACGTTCCCGGAGATCTATCCCGTGGAGTACCTCAAGGGCGATGGCACCTGCGGCATCTGCGGAGACCGGGACTTCCATCCGCGGCACCTAGAGAAGGTGGCTTGATGGCGACGGGGCAGCAGTGGACCGGGAACTGGTACTCACGACGAGCAACGAAAGGCGGCTCTGGGCTCTTCCTCCTCCGAAAGAGCGTTGCCCATCCCAAGCCGCAACCGTGGATGTGGATGGCGTGGTTCTTCGGAACGGACTTCAGCGGGACGACGCGGACCGTCACGCTTGAGGAAACGGTTGGAGGGGGCGGCCACTCGGTCTGGGGGTGAGGATGGGAAGTGACCTCTGGGGGCTTCGGCGGTGAAATGGCAAGGCGGCGTCGCCTTTTACGACGAGTTCCTCGTCCTCAGCCCGGGGAACACGAAGGTCTCGGGCATTGCCGGGTCGGCCTTCACCCCCACGCTCACGCGCAACGGGGCGCACTACACGGCCGTCACGCCGACGGTCTCCGAAATCGACTCCGCGAACCAGGCGGGCCGCTATCGGATGACCTTCACCCCGGTCTCCGTGACGGGGACGACGATCCACGAATACACCTATGTGGTCGATCACGCGACCTATGGGCAGTGCTTGGAAGACCGGCTCTATGTCTACTCGGTAGACTACCCCGGCTTCCAGAGCAGTCAGGGCACGGGCGCGACCACGGTGGACCACAACACGCCGACCGCAGACAACTTGGCTGCCAAGACTGGAGCCGGAGCTGGGATTGCCAACGTCACGGTGCGGGCCTATCTCACGTCGGACTACACGGCCGGGAACCATGGGGACGACTTCCTCAAGGGCCAGGCGCTCACGGATACGAACGGACAGTGGGTGAGCCCGATGTATCTCGCGTCTGGGGCGTATACTTTCACCTATACGGCGGCTGGCTACACCACGAACACAAAAACCTACACGGTCCCGTAGGAGGGTGCCATGGCCGAGCACGAGTATCACGACATTCCGAGCAAGCCGGTTCCTGTCAAGGAGCGCTTGGCCAGCAAGCGCGGGCATAACCCGTACACCGGGATCACTCAGGACTGGCCAGGCTTCGTGAGTCTTGGCAAGGGCTTCCCGGTGAAACGGGTCGGAGCGAAGGGCGGGAAGATGGGCCCGCTGACGGAAGAGAATCGTTGACGACTGCACTGGAATCGTTCGTTCGCGTATCAGTCCACTGGCGCTATAAGGGCCAGGAGGGCTGGTATCACGAACGGGACGGTCGCGGGTCCTGCTGGGAGGAGGACGGCGAGTTGAATACCTTCATGTGGGATGAGGGCAACTATTCCTGCGACTGCAATCGAGCGCGGTTCTTTGGGTTCGTCGCGTTCCCCTGTGGGGACACGATCGAGGTGCTTGAGATCGTGCCGCTCACCGAAGAGAATCGAGGGTGAGATGCCAGCCACATCGAAAGCGCAAGCAACAACCGCCCGCATGGCGAAGGCGATGAAGCGGGGCAAGATGCCGATGACGCCCGGCACGCCGGCCGGGCAGATGGCGCGTTCGATGGCCGCATCCGACCTGGACGAGTACGCCCGCACGAAGAACAAGG
>Ga0209417_1007479_pt1 | contig 10488 bp, 7 predicted proteins | sample RifGroF2_FD_184002 | JGI IMG/M metagenome (GOLD analysis project Ga0209417, IMG submission 184002) | Groundwater microbial communities from Rifle, Colorado, USA - Groundwater F2 (SPAdes) (version 2) | ecosystem: Environmental > Aquatic > Deep subsurface > Groundwater | place: Rifle, Colorado... | reverse complement strand
ATTTTTGTGAACTAGATGAGTCAATTCGTGGATGACTACATATTCGACAGCAAGAGGCGAGGCATAGGCTAGTCTGTAGTTGAAGGACAGACCTCCTTTTCTCGAGCAGGATCCCCAATAAGATTTGACGTGTTTAAACTTGACTGCAGTCGGGTGGAGCAAGAGTGTTTCTGCATGCTTTTTGACTAAACTGCGCACGAATTCCTCAAGTTCTATATCCAAGATACGCCGCTTGGCAGGGGGGAGCGCGGGTTTAGCTTGCTTCTTGGTGATCCAGGCGGCATTCTTCTCGAGAAATTTTTTGATGAAAAATTCAGGCATTCGATAGGGAGCGCTGACGATCACTCCCCGGCTCGGATCAACTCGGACCGACAAGCTTTTCTTGCGCCTTTTGGAGCGAATTAAGGTGTAGGGTATAGCCATAACTCTTGTATTCTAGCCTATTTACCAAAGGCGATGGCGTCTTTTACGTGTGGGCCTGCGCCAAGAAGAGCGGCTAGCTTAAGGGAATAGGCGCCATAGCGGTCATTGACCTTATCTATTGCCTGGTATAAGCGTGTGGATTTTTTGACATCATCAATTAGCGATAGCTGAGAAATGGAAAGAGGGAGTAAATCGAAAAAAGACACGGCGAGATGTTTGACGGGATTATCAAGGCTAAACTGAGGGTAGAGAGACTTGGTGAGCGCTAAAAGTTCGTTGGTCGTAAAGACGGCCTTCGGCTGGGTGTGACTGTGACACGAGCTATCTGAGCCTTCGAAACGAAGGTACAGACTAACTCCTCTGGCGGCATATCCAGAAAGGCGCATGCGTCGGGCGGCTTTGTCGACCAACTTGGCTAGGATGGGAGACCAAGCTGGTTTCTGCATGGGAGAAGGCAAAACATAAGATTGACCGTATGATTTGCGGGCAAACTGATAATCGTCTACCTCCCAACCTCGAAGACGCATATACCAATCGTATGAGACGACCGATTGAAAAGCGGCTTTGACTTTGGTTGGTGAAGCATAGAAAAAGTCACGGGGAGTAAAGATACCTTGGGCTTTGAGTCTTTTTTCGAGACGCCTGTTGATGCCATGCAGATCACACAAACTAACCGAGTCGTAGATCTCGAGATAGTTTTTTGAGTTGATAAGGTCAAGACCGGCCGATTTGTGGAGATTGGAGGCTAGTTTGGCAAGAAAATTGTTGGGAGCCAGGCCGATAGAGACGGTAATCCATTCTCCGACCTGGCGCTTGATCAAGAGCATGATTTCGCGGGAAAGATCAAGGAGTTTTGCTTCACTATAATGAAAACTGTGAAAATCGAGCACAAATTCATCGATAGATTTCGAGATGACGGCGTCAGAAATTTTGGTGAGAATGCCCTCGATTGTATCGTGTACCTGGCGATATTTATTGGGGTCGGCCTCCCTTGTGACCAGAAATGGACAGATATTCTTGGCGTCGCCGACTAGCATGCCGGTTTTGATCCCCCACAACTTCGCCTCACGCGAAGAAGCCAGGATACAGCCATAGGGTTTGTTGGAGGCCGCGACAACCAAGGGGACGCCTCGCAAGAGCGGGTTGGCCTGTTGTTCCAAACTCGCAAAACACGAATTGATGTCGAGGTACATAATGGAGGCAGGGGCAGGGTTGAAAAAATTTTTAGTCTGGTAATCCATCGGAAATTTCCTCAATTGTCCAATGTAAATTATCGGTGTTGAGATTAAGTCTAAAGAAAAGATTATCCGAGGTAACTGAGAAAACGTGATGTTTGGAGGCCCCTTGCTGGTAGCTGTGATGAAGGCCCACTTGGAGGATGGGAAAGGTCTGATTGTGCCAAGAAAGGGAAATGGGTCTTACCTCTTTGCTTTTGTGATTATAGCTTGTGATGACTGAGACAGGCTCACGCAAGATTCTTTGCATAGCCTCAATATACTACCGAATATTACCCGAAGTCAACTAGTGGGATTAATCTTCAATGGTTTGGGTGCGTAGGAGAGAGAGGATCTTATTTGTCAATTCTGGGGTATAGCGGACACCAAAGGGGAGGAGGAGTTTGCGCTCCCCTGCCCCATTCTTGAAAATGAGGGTCAATTCGTCCGTGCCCCGGTTGCTTTGCAAAAGTTTGTTAAGTTCGAGTAGGGTCGCCTTACTTGTGCCACGAGGAACTATTACTTGATTCTTATCGTCCTCGTCTTCTTCGGGATCATCACTTACCGTCTCGACGGAGTCGGCAAGGATCGAGATAGTTTCTTCCCGCTCCTCGACTTTTCCCTTGATGACAAGGACCGAATTTTCGATAATGAGGCTTTTGGCGGTTTCGTAGACTTTGGGGAAAATGACGACGTCCACAGTATCGCTTTCGTCTCCCAAAGTAATAAAGGCCATTTCCTTGTTGGAGGACTTTGTGAAAACGACACGAATAGTTTTCACAAGGCCGGCGATGGTAGTTTTTTGACCTTTCTTTTCGTCGAGATCAATAATTTTACTCATCCATTCAGTACGGATTTTCTTGAGTTTGGCGACACTTGGATGTTCACGGAGGTAAATTCCAAGCAAGCTTCTTTCCATCTCCATTAGCTCCCGGTTCGAGTACTCGGGTTTGTTGGAATCGAATTTGTCCTCTACGAGATCCATTTTGTCGATGAGACTATCAAAGAGGCCGGTCTGATTGGTAGGGCCAGAGTTAGCTTTACCGATCCGGTTTCTAATTGCGTCGATTTCATCTAGAAGAACAGAGCGCTTGCCAAAAATATCGAACGAGCCAACCTTGATCAGACTTTCGAAAACTTTTTTGTTGACTTTTTGATTGTCGACTCGAGCTACAAAATCGGTAAAGCTCTTAAAGTCGCCCGCTCCACTACGCTCAGAGAGAATGTTGTCGATAGCCGCGGAGCCCACATTTTTGATAGCCTGCAGGCCAAAACGAATACCTTTATTGTTCAGGGAGCCGGCGACTTCTTCGACAGAGAAGTCACTAGCCGACTTGTTGATGTCGGGTGGCAATACACGGATCTCCATATCTCGGCATTCCTCTAGAGACATAAAGAGCTTGTCCTCTTTGCCGGACTCAGCGGACATGAGGGCGGTCATGTACTCGACGGGATAATGCGCTTTCATGTAGGCCGTTTGGTAGGCGATCATGGCGTAACTAGTGGCGTGTGCTTTGTTAAAGCCGTAGCCGGCAAATTTCTCGATAAAGGACCACACTTTTTCGGCGATATCGCGGGAATAAGCCTTCTTGACAGCCTGAGCTAGAAACTTCTTGTGTTCCTTGTTCATGGTGGCGACCGATTTTTTGCCCATGGCGCGGCGTAAAATATCGGCTTCGCCTAGACTATAACCAGCCATTACGTTGGCAATTCTTAGTACCTGCTCTTGGTAGACGATGATGCCGTATGTTTCCCCAAGAATGGCTTTGAGGTCGGGATGCAAATACTTGACTGTATCTGGCTCTAGCTTGCCTTTGATAAAGTCGGGGATTAGGGCCATAGGGCCGGGGCGGTAGAGGGCGATAAGAGCGACGATATCGGAGAAAACGTCAGGACGCAGTTGTTTGGCGAGGCGCCTCATCCCACCGGATTCCATTTGGAAGACGCCGGTAGTCTCGCCACGCGAGATCATTTCAAAGACTTTTTTGTCGTCGAGGGGCAATCCCGAGAGGTCGACTTTAATCCCCTTCTCTTTCTCAACTAAATTGATAGCGCTTTGGAGGATCGAGAGGTTCCTTAGTCCCAAGAAATCCATTTTCATGAGGCCGATTGCGTCATCTTTGACGTTGAGGTCAAGAGCATACATATCATATTGAGTAGTGATATTGCCACCCTTACTATCTCTTTGAATGGGAGCGTACTTTACGATCGGGGCATCGGCGATAATGACGGCGGCGGCGTGAGTCGAGGCATGTCGGGCGACACCTTCGACTTTGCGGGCGAGGTCTAAGAGCTCTTTGTACTTGGGATCCTTGTACATTTCCTGGAGTTCGCTGACGCCGGCAAGGGCAGTACTAATCGAGTTGCCAAGCGGGATGAGCTTGGCGACGCGGTCGGGCTCGGAGTATGGCAGGCCAAGAACCCGCCCAATGTCACGGATGGCGGCCCTGGCTTCCATGGTGCCAAAGGTAATGACTTGGGCAACGCGGTCCAAGCCGTATTTTTCAGAGACATACTGGATGACCCGGTCGCGGGAGATATCGGCAATGTCGACGTCGATATCGGGGGGGGAGGGACGCTGAGGATTTAGGAAACGTTCGAACTGCAAGCCATGAATCAGGGGGTCTATTGAAGTAATCCTGAGGATATAGGAGACAATGGAGCCTGCGGCACTACCTCTACCGGGGCCAATCCGGATCCCACAGCCTTTGGCCCAGTTGATAAAATCTTGAACGATTAGAAAATAGCTAGCATAGCCTTTGTCGCAGATTACTTCGAGTTCGTACTCTACTCGCTCTAGGATTTCGGGGCTTTTTGACGGATATCTAGTTGAGATTTTGTCCCTCACCATTTTTTTCAGGTGTTCTTCGGGGGTGAGTTTGTTCGGAACAGGATACAAAGGATAGATCATTTTACCGGTCGGGATTTCTAGATTACATTTATCGACGATTTGGCGGGTATTGGAGATGGCATCGGGGAGGTCGGCAAAAAGATCGGCCATCTCGCTTTTGGACTTGAGGTAGTAGGGGGGCGATCATGGTGAAGCGATTCTTGTCGTCTAGGGTTGTACGCGTCTGGATTGAGAGGAGGGCATCCTGCGCCCGGGCATCTTCTTGGTTGACGTAGTGGACGTCGTTGGTCGCGATTATCGGAACTCCGTATTTGCGGGAAAGCGCTACCAGCTCTTTGTTTAAGGGATCAAGCATTTTCTCAAGACCGGTGTGTCGCTGGAGCTCGATGTAGTAGTCATCCTTAAATAAGTCCAGGTATTTCTTAAGCAGTTCTTCGGCTTTGGCCATGTCCCCTTTTTGAATAGCCTGAGGAATTTCTCCCTGAGGACAACCGGAGGTAGTGATGAGTCCACCCCGATATTTCTCAAGCAGTTCCCAGTCGAGACGGGGCTTGTAGTAGAAGCCTTCTAAGTGAGCAAGGGTGGTAATTTGCATGAGGTTGCGGTAACCCTCGAGATTTTTGGCAAACAAAAGGAGATGGTTGGTTTTAAAATCGCGCGATCTATCGAAGCGTGAGCCGGCGGTGTAGTATGCCTCGAGGCCAATAATGGGCTTGATCTCGGCCTTCCTCATGGCGTTATAGAAGTGGACGGCTCCGTACATGGCGCCGTGGTCGGTGATCGCAAGAGCATCCATTCCATGCGCTTTGGCGGCCGCGGCCAAGTCCTCGTTTTTGCAGAGCCCGTCGAGGAGGGAAAATTGGGTGTGGACGTGAAGGTGAGTAAAGTCGATGTTGGTCATAGAGACAGCTACTTTAGTTTTTTCTTCAGGAGTTCGCTTGCTATTTTCGCGTCGGCCTTCCCGCTTGTTTCTTTCATCACAAAACTCATAAGATACCCTAGGACTCCTAGTTTGCCGGACTGATATTCGAAAACCACTTGCTTGTTATCTTTGATAACTTTGTCCACGATAGGCTCAAGTACCGAAGGATCGCTAATCCGACTAGAGTTGGAACGACGGATCGTATCGACAATTGTGCTGGCAGACTCACGTGAACTAATTTTTTTGTTCACGAGGAGGTTCGCGGCATGGGCGATAAGACTGGCGTCAATCGCGCCAATTTCGCTCAACAAATTGGCGAGCGATTCATTTTTGGCGATTAGTTCGGCGGATTTCTGGCTCACACCTTGTGTGACAAGGGAGGAGATCCGATCAGAGGGAAGGAGGGGCAGACGAGCTCGGATGCTTTCGGTATAAGCCTTGGGAAACAACAAAGGAGGGATGTCTGGCTCTGGGAAATAACGGTAGTCGGCGGCCTCTTCTTTGGTGCGTTGACTGACGGTAGAGTTTGTGTCGGCACGGTAGCCACGGGTTTCCTGAACAGGTAGCTTGCCGGCACTAAGAATCTCGGTTTGGCGAGCGATTTCGTAGGTAATGGAGTTCGCAAAATAGCGAAACGAGTTAATATTTTTGACTTCTACTTTGTAGGGGGGGAGACTAGATGACTCGGTAAGAGAAATGTTGCACTCTAAGCGCATACTCCCCTTTTCCATGTCACAATCGGAGACTCCAAGCGCTCTTACGATATCACGGATTTTCTTGAGTAATTCTTTGGCTTGCTCTGCGTTTTTGATGTCTGGTTCGGTAACGATTTCTACTAGAGGTACACCTGAGCGGTTGAAATCGACCAAGGTCACCTTTTTCCCATCTAGCGTAGAGTGAAGGAGCTTGGCCGTATCTTCTTCCATGTGAACGCGGGTAATCCCTACCCGACCTTGGGAAGTTTCGAGATAACCATTTTGACAGAACGGCTCGTCGTATTGGGAGATTTGATACCCTTTGGGGAGGTCGGGGTAAAAATAGTGCTTGCGGTCAAACTTGCTGACATTCGCGATTTTGCAGTTTAGGGCGAGGCCGATAAGCAGACAATCTTCAATCGCTTTTTTGTTGGGGACGGGGAGGGCGCCGGGCAGGCCCAAGCAGACGGGACAGGTATAGATATTGGGCTTGTCTGCCCCAAAGGGATTGTTGACACAGCCACAGAACATCTTGCTCTTGGTCTTTAGCTCGATATGGATCTCGGCCCCGATGACGGGTGAGTATTTTGTGTCTGTCATACCTTTTTCTCCAAAATCGCTGGCTTTGTCAGGTGCCAGCTCGTTTTTGCTTGGTAGGCGTGGGCAAGGTTTAGCAAGGTCGCTTCCTCAAATTTTTGCCCTACCAGTTGAACCCCAATCGGGAGACCGTTTGCGTGAAAGCCACTCGGGACTACGATGGCAGGGGAACCAATGAGGCTGACGGAGGTGTTGTAGAGATCGGCGAGCATGTTGGCCAAGGGATCACTAATGAGGTCGCCGAGCTTGGGGGGCATGATCGGATTTTCGGGCATGAGAATTACGTCGCATTGCTTAAAGGCCTGTTTAAAGGTCTCAATAAGAATGGTGCGGATCTTGAGGGCTTTGCGGTAGTAGGCGTCGTAGTAACCAGAGCTTAGGTCATAACTCCCAATCATGATGCGGCGCATTGTTTCCTGACTAAAAAGATCCCGAGTACCACCGTATCGCACCGCGTCGTAGCGAGCTAAGTTGGAGCTAGTTTCTGAGGGGGCGATAATATAGTAGGCCGCAAGAGCGACCTCGGCTATTGGCAAAGAAACACTTGTTAGCTGACAACCCATTGACTCTAGAACACTCCCAAAGGCTCTAGTGTTTTTGGCGATTTCGCTGTCAAGCCCAGGGCCAAACATATCGTCGGCGATGCCGATTTTCAGTTTTTTGAGGGGAGTAGAAATGGCCTTCGCATAGTCGGGGACGGGTTCGGGCGAGGAGGTGGCGTCGTATTTGTCGAGTCCGGCAATGATACCAAGGACGACGGCCAGGTCTTCGGCAGATTTGGCAAATGGGCCGACGGTGTCCATGGAGGAGGCATAGGCCACACAACCGTATCTACTAACCCGCCCATAGGTCACTCTTAGGCCTAAGATATTGTTCCAGGCGGCGGGGTTGCGGATACTGCCCCCCGTGTCTTCACCAATTGCAAAAGAACACATCCGCAGAGCGACAGCGGCGGCTGGTCCGCCAGAGGATCCGCCGACAACTCTCTCGGGGTCGTAGGGGTTTTTGCCCATACCATAATCAGAGTTTTCGGTACTGGCACCGTGTCCCCACGCGTCTTGGTTGCCTTTGGCCAAGAGGATTGCTCCGGCATTTTTTAGTTTTTGGTGGACGGTTGCTGAGTAGGGAGAAACATAGTCGTCAAGGAGCTTTGAGGCACAGGTTGTCCTAATTTCGGGCGTGACATAACTGTCCTTTAGGACATAGGGAATCCCGTATAGGGGCAGATTTTTGTCTAGCAAACTTAGTTCTTTTAGCGCCTTCTCTTTGTCGACTACGCTAATCAGGGTATTGAGGTTTTGACTATGGGCCTTGATGTTGGCGTAGGCCTCTTCGATCACTAGAACAGGATCTATTGAACCATCACGATAGCCTGCGAGTAGTTCGGTAATTTGACGGTCTAGTAACATATTTACTCCAAAACGGCAGGAACGACAAAGTATCCATTAGCTGTAATCTTGGCATTTTGTAAGGCTTGGGATTGGGTGAGCATGCGAGATTCATCAAGCTCGTCTTCCCGCCAGACATTAGTTAGTCCCGCGACCTGGTTGGTTTCGGGGACGGCGGAGGTGTCGGTTTTTTCAAGAGTATCAACGTATTCGTAGACGGTGGCGATTTGGTCGACTAAGATTTTTTTGCGCTCTTCGTCTAGTGGTAAGTTGGCTAGACGAGCCAAGTGGGTAACATCTGCAATGCTTATTTTTGTTCCTGCCATACAGAAAGTAGTTTAGCAGGATCAGAAGTCTTTTGGAAGTTGGGGTTTTTGCCGATATTGATCGTTTTTTCCTTATCAAATTTGGGCTCGAGGATGAGGGATGCGAGCTCGTCGAGAATTTCGTTTTGGATTAACCTTTTCAAGGGTCTTGCGCCGTAGTTTGGATCGTATCCTTTTTCAGCCAGATATGTTTTCACTTGATCAGTTACGTTGATCTTAATGCCTTGAGACTCGATGTTTACAAGGGCACGGGCGAGCTCGTTGTCAACGATTTTACCCATGTTACTAGGGTTTAATCCTTGAAAGACAATGATTTGATCAAGACGGTTTAGGAACTCGGGTTTAAAAATTCCCCTGACAAGATCCATGACTCCAGTCCGAATAGAATCCCAGTTTTTGCCGCCACTTTCAATAATAAGATCGCTCCCGATATTGCTGGTCATAATGATTATCGTGTTTCGAAAATCGACTGTGCGACCCTTGCCGTCGGTTAGCCTGCCTTCATCGAAAATCTGCAAGAAAATGTTGAAGATCTGGGGATGAGCTTTCTCGATTTCGTCAAGCAAGACAACTGAGTAGGGTTTCCGGCGGACAGCCTCGGTGAGTTGACCCCCCTCTTCGTAGCCAATGTATCCGGGCGGAGCACCTATGAGTCTTGCAACTGTATGCTCTTCACTATACTCGGACATATCTAGTCTAATGAGAGAGTTATGGCCTGCAAAGAGTTCGCTCGCGAGGGCTTTGCCTGTTTCTGTTTTGCCAACGCCTGTCGGGCCTAGGAAAAGGAAGCTCGCAATCGGCTTATCGGAACTACTGACCCCGGCGCGAGAGCGACGGACAGCCCGGGCGACGGCCTGAACAGCCTCGTCTTGTCCGATGACTCGTTTGGCAAGACTTGACTCGAGGGTTAGCAGTTTTTCACTCTCAGATCCGACAAGTTTGGTGACCGGGATGCCTGTCCAGCGGGAGACCACGAGGGCAATATCTTCTTCGGAGACTCTCTCTTTGAGCAAGCGAGTATCGGCCGGGATCGACGCCCATTGCTTTTCTGCCTCGGCAAGTCTTTTTTCCAACTCTGGAAGCTTGCCATATTTGATCTCGGCGGCCTTTTGTAGGTCGACTTCACGTTCTGACTTTTCTAGCTCCAAGCGCAAAACGTCTAGGTCTTTTTTTGCTTGTGAGAGCAGAGAGAGAATCTTTTTTTGTGATTCCCATTGTCCCAGTTTCTCCAACAATACTGATTTTTCGCTGAAAATAGTCTCACCTAAATCCTTTTGTTTCTTCTTGGCATTTTCGCCCTTTTCTTTTTTAAGTCCGGCTAACTCAATTTCTTTTTGAGTGATACCTCTTTTTAGGGTATCGAGTTCGACTGGGAGTGACTCGGCCTCGATTTTGAGAGCTGAGGCCGCTTCGTCGACAAGATCGATTGCTTTATCAGGGAGATACCTGTCTGGGATATAGCGCTTTGACAAAGTAACGGCGGCAATGAGAGCATCGTCTGAAATTTCGATCCCGTGGTGAATCTCGTACTTTTCCCTGAGACCACGAAGTATTGCGATCGAATCCTCTACCGCCGGCTCATCGACAAAGACCGGTTGGAAACGTCGCGCAAGGGCCGGGTCTTTTTCGATATACTTGCGGTATTCGTTTACCGTCGTTGCGCCTATCATGTGAAGACTACCTCGAGCGAGGGCGGGCTTTAGCATATTACCGGCGTCAACTGCTCCCTCTGCACCTCCGGCCCCGACGATGGTGTGGAGTTCATCGATAAACAGAATGAATTTCCCCTCAGCCGCGTCGATCTCTTTGAGGAGGGCCTTCAGGCGCTCTTCGAATTCTCCCCGGAATTTGGCGCCAGCGAGGATTTGTGACACATCAATCACCAAAAGTTCTTTGTTCTTGAGAGAGTCGGGGACATCGCCGGCAACTATCCGGTTGGCGAGCCCTTCGGCGATGGCAGTTTTACCAACACCTGGATCTCCAACGAGCACAGGATTGTTTTTGGTGCGCCGGGAAAGAACTTGCATGACACGACGGATTTCCTGGTCACGTCCGACAACAGGATCGAGCTT
>Ga0209417_1007478_pt1 | contig 10489 bp, 6 predicted proteins | sample RifGroF2_FD_184002 | JGI IMG/M metagenome (GOLD analysis project Ga0209417, IMG submission 184002) | Groundwater microbial communities from Rifle, Colorado, USA - Groundwater F2 (SPAdes) (version 2) | ecosystem: Environmental > Aquatic > Deep subsurface > Groundwater | place: Rifle, Colorado... | reverse complement strand
CCCATAAGAAGAAAAATTCACCCTTCTTTTATCCGTTTGTCAAACTAAACGCACTCCTTTTCCGAGGTAACGTGCGTTTAACCTGACAAATGTGCGTTTACTTTTTCAATTGACCATTTCAACTCAAGCATTTTAGAATAAGCAAGTTACATGCTAAATTCAAAACAGGAGCTAAAGTAGAATCACTTGGCTTTCAAGGATATAAAAAGGCCGATTGAGGAGCCTTCGGGGTATCCTGCGTTCAGGAGCGGGGAATCGGCTTCATAGCCGAAATTTTTCATCCGGGGCCTGAAATTACTTTCCTGCGGAGCGACGAAAAGAGGGTCGCTCTGAATATTTTTTTCAATTTTGAACTTTGCGGTTTTGCCATCAGTGTCCTTTGCGTTTTTCCAGAACGCGCCGTATGTGATTTCTCCAGAGTAGCAATCATCTCCGCACAATATTCCGGTCCCGCATGAGGAGATGGCGGTATTCGTTATCTTTATGGAAGCGGAAGGAATTTTGCTTTCCTTGAACTTTGAAAGAAGTATCCCGTATTTAGCACAGTTCCAGAAAACACAGTTTCGGACAAGATTTTTTTCTCCGCCAAGTACCCGCATTCCGCAATAGGAGCTTCCATCAAAAAGACAGGAAAAAATTAGATTTTCCGAACTGCCGTTATGAATTGTCATTCCGTTTGTGTTATCAAAATACGAGTTCATACAGATAATGTTTTTTACGCTTTTGCCGTAAAGTTCAGTACCGACACCTTTCCCGAAAAAGCGGTTTTGTTTTATCCTGCATTTCTCCACGGAATTTAATTTCAGCATGTTGGAAGTGCGTTCCCCGCCCCTGAAAGAATTTCCAGCTACCTCAGCCAAGTTAGAATGGAAAAGCGCCAGCCCGATATCGACAGGTTCGATAAAAAAAGAGTTCTTTATCACGGCTTCTTTGGTCCTGACGCATTCAACAGCAGAAGAATTTTCAAAAGTGCAGGAGGCAATATCCACATCACCGTCCGCCGTAAGAAAAGCGTTGTGATATCTTTTCTTTTCCGTTATCATCCCCTTGAATGTACAATTCTTAACCGTGAGACTGCCGCTGAATTCCATGCGTGAAAAGCCAGATGCCGGAACATCAGCTTTGAACAGGGCTTTTTCCGCGCTGAATTTTCCTTCACAGAGCAATTGACCTTTGGCGGAAAATATTATTTCCGCTCCGGGAAGAACTTTCAGCAACGCCCTCTGTCTTACTGAAACCTTGTCTTTTATCTCTACAGTTCCCTTCCAGACGGTATTTTTATCGATGATAATTTCAGCCCCGCTTATGAAAAACGGGACTGAAAACAGTGCGGCTGAGAGAATTTTCCACATTTATTTTTTCTCCAGCTTTACTCCGGCAAACCATTCGACCGCGCCTTCCGCTATAGCGGCGTTCAGGCCGTAGAGACATTTTTCTTCGGCGTCATATCCACCGCCAATGCTGGAAACACTTATCGTGCCGCTGAAAACCGCTTTACCGCTGCCCACTGTTCCGGCAACGACAACCGCGTCGCCGACGGCATCCGCGACTATGACGGAACCGTCTTCCCCAGCCACGGGAACAATCCAGTCAACATACATTAAATCCATCACTGTTCCCTTTGAAAGGCCGTTGAATATTGGATGTTCAAGGACAGTCTGTACCTTTCTTCCGTCTTTTCTCTTAGCGCCTGATTTACAGACTTCAGGGAATGGATTAGTCTGTCCGAAAAGACCTCTTTCGCCACCGATAAGGTCATGTTCAATCAACACTCCGCCGCCGCCTTCCACAACATAACGCCTCAGGTTGTTGAAGAAATCATTGCGGCTTATTTTGGTAGTTTTCATGATAAAGACGCAATCGTACTTGTCCAGTACAGATAGATTCAGCGAACTTATTATTTCGGCTTTTACGTTCTTGAACTGGGAGAAAAACTCAATCGTTCCCTTGGCGCCGGTCCCATCATAAACGGCAATGTTTACAAAACGTCCCGGACGACGCGGCTTGAGTATGACCTTGGCATCGGCAAGCCTTGATTCAATCATTTTCTTTATCTCGGAAAGCTTTGGTATCGTTCCGAATTTAAGTTTATCCGGGGCCATTATATCCTGCTCGTCCTTTATTTGAGTCTTCACGGCCTGTGCCTTTTCAGAATCGGCCTTGAGGTTTTTCAGAGCGTTTTCAAGTACGGCGGCGGCGGCGTCAAACATGCCGTCCTTCTGAAGCTCTCCGGCAACTCTGTCCGCGTAATTCGCTCTGGCGATTGCGTAAAGTTCAGGCATACGCTTGTAGTAGTATATAAAGAGTTTCTTCTGGTACTTGTTCATGGTATTGTAATGCTTCCACGCTTCCTCAAGGGCCTGCATGGATTTTTCAGCGGCCTTCACCTGAAACGCCATCCTTGCAGGGTTGTCGATTATATCAGGGGCGATACTGGCTGCTTCGGATTTTTTGCTTACGTTGTTAGGGTCCATGGCCCTCTCAAGCGCCCTGCCCGGCTCCACTATGTAATAGGGTTGAATACCTGACTGATACATTTTAACAATCAGGTTTCCGACTTTTTCACCATAGAAATTACGGCATGCCATGGGAAGCCAGTCATTCATTATGACATCGGGCTGCGTGTGGTCTTTTTCCGGGTCATAGAAAAGTCCCTTGAATTCTTCATTTCCGGGAGAGAGGGTGTTCCACGAAAATTCACAGCAGTCTATCAGTGTAAGCCAGCTGCCGTAAACGGTAGTGCCCCTTGAAAGGTACATGTCGCCGGGATTGCCGTAAAAATTAGTAATAATATATCTGTAATACGTGGAGAATATTCCCGCATCAATAGGATAATGGTCGTTGAAATCCATGGCGCGCCCTTTCCAGCAGGTACGGTATTTATCCATGGCATCCCTTGCCGACATCCATGAACCGGTAAGTACTGACGGGTCAAGTTCTCTGTTTACATTCGTCCAGAAATCTATCGAATTCTGCTTCCAGAGTTCCCTGCTCACATTGGGAAAACGTTCTCTGTTTGAATATACGGCATTATATGGATATATGGGAGATTCCAGTATGACGCCCGGAGCTTTTTTTCTGAAAATATCGGCCCACATATTCAGCTGATGCACTGTGGCCTTCCAGCGTTCGCCGTCTTTCCAGAGTTTGCGGCATTCGGGACAGCGATGGCTCCACATCTCGGGGTCTTCTATAGCGCCTCCGTCAACGGGATGTATGAAAACAATACCGAAATTGCATTCCTTATAAAAATCGGCAGCTTTCTCAATTTTCTCTTTCTGCATCTTATCCGCCGACCAGCAGTGGAATGACATCTTGCCATGACGGGATTCTTTTACACATTTCCAGTTTTTCAATTCATCCGTAAGCTTGTCTTTTGTTGAATTAGTAATTGCCGTAGTATCGTAGTTTGAAGGATAGATACCTCTTTCGAGGGCGTACTTGTTGACTTCTGATGCGAGACTTTTCCAGTTGGCGTCAAAATCCCACACATTGATTCTGGAGAAAGTATAATCAAATATCACATTCATTTTGAAGTGAAGCATCATGTCAACCCCCGCCTTGTAAGCGGCGACCTGTTCTTCCCTTGTCTTTTCGCCGAAAGCAAGCTGTGAAATGCCGCGCGCATAGGACATGGAAGAACGGAATTTAAAATCGGGCCAGTCGCGGACATCACAGGATGAAACAATGATTTTGCCATCCTGTTTTTTCATCATCTGACGCAAGGTCATGGCACCGTAAAGAGCGCCGACACTATCGGAACCGATAACTACAGCCTGCTCGTTTGTAACCTTTATGACATAGCCCTGTATCCCGGGGTTTTCATCGGTGATTTCGAGTTGATATTTCTTTTTGAAATCTCCGGCTTTTTCATTTTTAACGGTCAGGATATAAATACCGGGGGCGGAAATATCTTTAATCTCTCCGCCTTTAAGTGCCGCGCCTCCAAGCTCCGCCGTTTTTTTCTGTAATTCATCAACCGCTATTTCCCCCTGCCTGTTTCCTTTTTCAGTGAAAACATTGTTCCCGTCTATCTGGAAAACTTGTCCCGTCTCCTTGTAAACCTTCGGCATCGGAACAAGGTCCGGCGCTCCGTTGAGGATTGTGAGAACCGAATACGCAAGAAACACTGTTAGAAACCTCGGAATCTTTTTCATGCAATTAATTTCCTTTCATTATTTTTTTATATTTCTTTTTCAGTATTCTGTTGTAAAACATAAAATCCATTTTTCATAAACTAAATTATTTTTGAGATTTAAAAGACAGAAATAATCCTATCGAAGAGCCATCGGGATAGCCCGCGTTTAAAAGCGGCGAATTTTCGTTGTATCCAAAACTCTTCATCTGAAGTCTGAAATTACCGTTTTCAGGATCAACAAAAAGAGGATCTTCGATCAGATTTTTCGATAGTCTCAGTTTTTCAATAATAGTTTTCTCATCACGGTTGTTATTCCATATAATATTGTGTTCTATCACCGAAGCTTCAGATTCATTGGAAATATTAATTCCGTATTTACAGTTTGCAAAGACTGAATTTCTCACAATCAAATCGTTTGTTTTTCCAATATATATTCCATTGTTTTTTGCACCCCATACTACACAATTGGAAATAATATTGTTTTTTCCGGCACTTATGAAATTCAAACCGGAGGAGGATGGCTTAAAAATAAGATTACCAAAAAAAAGATTGTTTTTAGCCTGCCCCTGGACATGAATACCGATTGAAGAATTGAACATGGAATTAGATATTACCGCATTGCCTTTGGATTTATCCTTTAGCGATATTGCCCTAACGTTTCCGTAAAACCTGTTCAAGATAACACTTGAGTCATCAACACAGTTAAGGAAAAGCAACTCAGAACTCTCATTGCCTGCTTCAAATATATTTCTCAGCAAAACAACATTTCTGCATATTCTGAAAGTCAAAGCTCTCTGGTAGACGTCATTAAAAAGATTGTTTTCAATTAATGATTTTTCAATCCAGACAAGCTCGATAGCGGAACATTTTTCAAGAGAACAGCCTGTCATGCTGAAAGTCCCGTAAAGTGCGTAAAAAAAAGACCTGTTCTTATCATAACTGTAACGCGCTCTCCCGGGATACATATTTCGAAAAATGCAGTTTTTGAATTTTACATTTGAACTTTCAAAGCTGAAAAAATGATTCTCCGAACGGTAATCAGATTCAAATTCCGCGTCCACCGCATCAAGAGTCCCGTTTCTGCATACAATTTCACCACCTTTATGGAACACAACTTTAGTTCCCGGAAGGATTGTAAGAATACCGCCGGCTGGCACGGTAATTTTCTCTGAGATATCTACCGTGCCTTTCCATGCGGTCTTTCTTTCAAGTTCTGCTGTTTCTGATTTGGACGGAAAAATCAGAACTCTTAAAAAGACCGCCGCAATATAAATAAGGTTTCTCATTTCTTTTTAAGTTTTACTCCAGTCATCCATTCTACTGCGCCCTTGGCAATGGCTGCGTTGAAATCTGTAAGAGTGCTTTCTTTGTCATCTTTAGTTATATTGACATTACCATCAAAGACAACCTTTCCGTAACCTGATGTTCCAGCGACAACAATGGGTTCCTTATCCTTGTCGACAACAACAGCAAAACCGTTTTCTCCGACTTTGGGTATTATGTGATCATAATACATGTGTGTTGTGTTCGCGCCTTTCTTCATATCAGGAAGAACGGGATTTTCTTTTTCCATAATCACTTCAAGTGCGTCTTTGCGGCCAGACGCGCAGGGGCTTATTTCAGGAAACGGTGTTTTCTGTCCGAACGCAAAACGCCCGAAACCGCACATCTCATGCTGAAATATAACACCGCCGCCGCTTTCGTTTACGTAACGAGGAAGGTTAAAAAAATAGTCATCTTTTTTTACTGAACTTGTCTGCATTATGAAAATACAGTCATAGCGGTCGAGAACAGACAATGTGAGAGAGTCAATTATATCCGTTTTTACGTTTTTAAATTGATCTAAGAATGCCTTTGTTCCCTCCGCTCCCAGTCCTTTGTATATGCCAACCATTACGGATGGTCCGGGCCTTCTTGGTTTCAGGACAACCTTTGAGCTTTCCAGTTGATCATTGAGCATCTTTCTGACTTCTTCCGGAGCTGGTTTTATGTCTCCTCCTCTTTTTGCAAAAAGCCCGGCTTTATTCAAGTCAGGTTCATCTTTTACTGATTCAAGAATCTTATGCGCATGGGCATAATCTTTTTCGAAGCTTTTAAGTCCGGCTTCCAGTACTCCGGCAGCCGACTCATACATTCCATCCCTCTGCAAATCAGAAGCCACATAACAGGCGTATCTTGCGCGCGCAGTCATATACCATAGAGGCATTCTTTTATAGAAATACATGAAACTTTTTCTGAGGTATTTATCCATTGAATTTATATTTGGCAAAGCGTTCTCAAGGGCTTTCATGGCTTTCTCTGCGGCCTTTACCTGCAAAGCCATTCTGGAGGCAGTATCTTCTATGTCGGGGGCTGCTACGCTACCTTCGCTCTTTTCATCTTTTTTAGTAGGATCGACTTCGGCAAGCGGTTTCCGTCTCTGCTTATTCGCCAACTGAAGCCCATGACCGGGATCCATTATATACAGATTTTGAACTCCCGCCTGATAAATGGGCGCGATTTTTTCGCCGAGTTCTTTTCCGTAAAGCGCACGGCATGCCCTCGGCACCCATTCATCAATTATTTCTTTGGGCTCTGTATGGTCTTTCTCCGCATCATAATAGAGACCTGTGAAATATTCGCTTCCTGGAGCATTAGTGTTCCATGTGTATTCGCAATCACAGATCACGTTCAGCCACTTTTCATATCTGTCGCAACCTCCATTAAGAGTAAATATGTCATTGGGGTTTCCATAGTAGTTCGTTTTATTGAAACGATGCCATGTTCCGAAATAACCTAGAGGAACAAAACTGTGAGAATATATGGCGAGCGAGCGTCCTTTGAAATGCTGCCGGTATTTATCCATAAGTCCACGCTGTGCTATCCAGCTTTGGGGAATTATCACGGGATCAAGCCCTTTATTTACCTTAGTCCAGTAGTCGACGGAATTCTGTTTCCACGTGTTTTTGTTTACGCCAGGAAACCTATCAATGCTTCCATAAGTTGCAGCATAGGGATAAATAGGACTTACAAACATTATCTCAGGGCATTTTTTCTTTAAGACATCAGCCCAAATATTATACTGATGAATGCTGGCCTTCCACCGTTCATCGTCTTTCCATTTCCCCTTGCATTGTTTACAACGGTGACTCCACAATTCAGGGTCTTCAATTCCTCCGCCGTCAATCGGATGCAGAAATAAAAACCTGAAATTACATTCTTTTAGAAGCTCCATGCATTCGTTGATTTTCTTTTCAGCAATTTTATCTCTTGACCAGCAATAAAGTAGTCCTTTCTTGCGGTAGCGTATACAATCCCAATTTTCAAAATCAATCCCTTTATCTACACCTTCCGTTGCTATATTTGTATTTAGCCATGTTCCGGGATATATGCCGCGGTCGATAGCATATTGATTTATTTCCTTAATAAATCTTTTTGTCTCCGGTGACACAGTACGTATATCCATCTTGGCAAAGAGAGTATGATAATCATTGATCATATTTACTTTGAAGCGCATCAAAGTATCAATTCCCGCCTTATAGGCTTCTGTTTTGTCCTTTTCTCCGGTCGCCCAATGCTCCAATCCGCGGTCAAAGCTCATCTCCGAACGGTAACGATAATCAGGCTTGTCGTAAACATCCGCGGAAATAATCTGAACACCATTTTTTACTGACTTCTCAAGCATCTGGCAGAATGTCATAGCACCGTACAAAGTTCCAATATTGTCACTACCGATTATTATCAGTCTTTCCGGGCTTGTGTGGATTATGTAACCCTGAGGGCCGGGGTCTTCCGCTGTTATTTTCAGAGAAAATTCTTTTATCAGTGATTGTGCTGATGAATTTGAGCATGGAAGTATATATATTCCTGAATCTGATGTTTTTCCTACAGCTTTTACTTCTCCTGGAGTTCCACTAAGCTCTTTAATCTTTTTTACTATTTCATCAGCGGCTATTTCACACTGACGGTTTCCTTTTTCTATGTATATTGTTTTATTATCACAAATGAAATTACCGCCTGTCTGCTCGTATGATTTAGGCATTGGAACAAGATCAGGAGCGGCGTTGAGGATTGTGAGAACCGAATACGCAAGAAACACTGTTAGAAACATCGGAATCTTTTTCATGCAATTAATTTCCTTTATTTATTTCTATAAATATCTTCATTAATAAACTGTTCCATCTTTCCAGTACCTGCCATCCGTATAAATAATCCATATAAGTTCTGCACCATATCCGCTTACTCCGATTTTGGAATTGTGTACGCTTCCATCCTTTATCAGATAGTTAAGCCTCCCTGAATGCCTATTCGCCACAAAATCCTGATTTGTCGCGTTTATTCCTTTTACATCTCTATTACTTGCAGTGGAACAGTGAACATCAAGCTCCGTGTAACTCCAGCTCGCGCCTCCCCACCATGCATCAAACAAGACCATTTGTGAATTGGATACGCTGGGGCCTGATGTTCTGCCATTTGTCCCATAAGAATTACCAAACACGGCGGCATTCCCTATGTATCCACGATTAACAGCAAGAGTACTGTTGTAAAGCTGACCGGCAGCACAGTGATAAATGGGAGGCCCCCATTTGGAAACCGAACCTTCATGCTTGAAGTTAAGATGTTCAGCTATCGCCAGAGGCCATGCGTAACCTTCAGCATTCTGTCCCTTTTGAGGGAAAAAGCTGTTCCAGTCGTTGGCATACATCAGGAGCCCGCTTCCCAATTGCTTCAAGGTCCCGGTACATGAAATTCTCTTTGCCGCATCCTTGGCCCTGCCAAGTGACGGCAAAAGCATGCTCGCCAAAATTGCTATTATCGCTATCACAATGAGCAATTCCACCAAAGTAAACTTTATAATTTTCCTAATCATTTCAGCCTCCTTGTCGATTTTCTTTCAATCAGTCTCGCAGTATAATCGTTTCTGGATTTCTCAACCGGGAGATTTATCTCTTTTCCGATAGCATCCAGCATTATCTTTACGGCATCAAAGCCCATCTGCTCAAAATCATAATCCATTGAAGATACAGGGGGATAAAAGTAACTGTTGATTTCAAGGTCCGCCGAACTCATGGCACTTATGTCTTCAGGACATTTTATTCCGGCATCCGCGAGTTTATGAAGAAACGCAATGATTATTCTGGTATCACCGAAAATAAAAGTGGGCTTTTCAGCGTCCGGTGTTTTCTTCCATTCTTCCAAAAGCCGCTTTCCGATTACTTCCTCATCGTAAGGAAAACCTTCCAGAAAATCCGTGAATTTCATTTTAAATCCATCTATAGATTTTTCAAAATGCGTTTTCACGGGAATAATTTTTTTGATTATTTTGTCTGCTTTTTCCATGCAGCGGCAGAACCAGAATTTTCTGTGATTGAGTGAAATCCCGTATTCGACAGCCTTTCTAAGGCCGTCCATCGCGTCGGCGCAAAAAGTCGGAAAACGTCTTTCATAATCAAAGTCCCTGTTCAGAAAAATAACAGGCACTGAATATCTGCGAAATTCGCTGAAAACTTCATCCGGTATCTGGCCCACGGCTATTATGCCGTCAACACTCTGCTGTTTGAGTTTTTCGGGAAAGACAACATTTTTTATATCCATTAGATTGGCCCTGGCCACATAGAGGCCGTAACCGTTTTCCCTGCATCCCCTTTCGACGCCGGAAAGATAACGGTTGAAATAACTGTTGTTCAATCCGTCTTTTATAGAGTCGGAAAGGATATAAGCTATAAAGCCGGAACGCTTTGTCGCGAGCTGTCTCGCAGCATGGTTCGGAAAGTAATTAAGCTCTTCCGCCACCTTTTTTATTCTCAGAGCAGTTTCCTCACTCACCTTTATGGTTTTGCCCCTGCTCCCGAGAAGCGCCTTGGAAACTGCCGTTTTGGAAACTCCGGCGAGTTTGGCGATATCCGCCAGGGTTGTCTTTTTTTCCCGCACTCCAAGCATAATTTCACCATCATTAATTAACCGATTAATCCAATTATACAATTAACCGATTAATTTGTCAATAGCCAGAGGACATTTATTTTCCAAAAAGATTCTGGTGAAAATTGAAAAAGTAAACGCACCCCCCTCCAAGTCTCCAAGAGCATTTAGTCTGACAAAAAGGGTGGGGTGCAATAAGTTTGACAAAGATAATGTGGTGCAATAAGTCAGACAAAAGGCTTCTTGCGGACAGTTGTTGGTCTGTTATGGTGAGAAAGCCCGAAGCTCCAGTCAGGGCCCCTCCCCCGGGGGAGGGGCGTTTAGTCTGACAAACGGATAAAAGAAGGGTGAATTTTTCTTCTTATGGGATAAAATTGACTATTTTTTGTGCGTTTAGTCTGACAAAAAAGGCAATGCAGTCCCGGGGCGTTACGCTCATTCAGTTTTTCGGAC
>Ga0209417_1007477_pt1 | contig 10490 bp, 12 predicted proteins | sample RifGroF2_FD_184002 | JGI IMG/M metagenome (GOLD analysis project Ga0209417, IMG submission 184002) | Groundwater microbial communities from Rifle, Colorado, USA - Groundwater F2 (SPAdes) (version 2) | ecosystem: Environmental > Aquatic > Deep subsurface > Groundwater | place: Rifle, Colorado... | reverse complement strand
CATATGCTAACACTTCTGCGACGGCGACATATAATTCCGCAGGAACCATTCCGTCTAATGGTACTATTTTATACAATGTTCGGGCAAGAGGTCTATTTTCAACTATAGGAATTTTATTATTTTCTGCGATTTCTCTTATTTTAAAAGCGACAAAATCAACACCTTTTGCTACAACTTGAGGAGCAGGAGCTTTGGAAGTATCATACCTTAAAGCAATTGCATAATGGGTCGGATTTGTAACAATAACATCAGCAGTAGGAACTGAACTCATCATTCTTTGCATAGCAAAACGCATTTGAATGCCTTTAATCTTGGCTTTAATCATAGGATCGCCTTCTTGGTTTTTTCGTTCGTCCTTAACTTCCTGTTTTGTCATTTTAATAGATTTTTCATATTCATAATCCTGATATTTTTTATCTATTAAACCAAGTATAAAAAGTATTATACAAATCTGAAAACACATTTCAAATAAAATACTGCCTATGACACTTATAGATGTCATAATATCAGACCCCAAAAGACCAACCAGATCATTCATTCTTTTGTGAATAACTGAATAGCCTATACCTGCGACTATTGAAGCTTTTATAATTGATTTAATCAATTCAACAAAACTTTTTAACTGAAAAAATCTTTGAAACCCCTTGAGTATCTTTTCAGGACCCAGTTTTGAAAAATTAGGAGTAATAGGTTTTGTTGTAAACAAAGCTCCAACCTGTATATAATTTATCGCAACGCCGGCAAGCATCATAAAAAGCATAACAGGCAAAAGAATCTTTATTCCAGACCATGTATAATTTGTCAGAAAACCAACAATATTTTCTTTGTTAACAAGCTGGGGAGAGAGATTTGAAAGCGTACTTACGGTGATATCTCTGAGTTTATCGCTAATAAAGCCCATGAAAATAGCTATAACCCAAAAACTAACTGCCAGAGTAACAGCCATATTCAAATCCTGACTTTTAGATATTTGACCTTCCTGTCTTGATTGCGATCTTCGCTTGGGTGTCGCCTTTTCTGTACGGTCGTCTGACATTTATTTTCCTTATTCTTTACCGTCATTGCGAGGAGCTTGCGACGAAGCAATCCATTTACTGTTCGTCTGTTGGTGGATTGCTTCGCTTCGCTCGCAATGACGAATTTGTTTAATTAGCAATTCACATAATTCAAATTAATTATTTCAAACAAAAATCCCATTTATATTTATAAGCAGTTCATTAAAAAGTTTTGATAAATAAATTGCGGTAGATGGCATTAATAGTAACATAAGCACAAGACCCACATATATTTGAGCAGGCATTAAAACCATAAATACATTCATTTGAGGCATAATTTTAGCAACTATGCCCATTAATATAGTTTTAATAAACAATACCGAAAAAATCGGAATTATTATACTAAAAGCAATTAAAAAAAGTTGCCCTGCAAAATAAAGCAGCTGCTGAGTCATTTGTCCCGAAAAACTAAAATCAATACCTACTGGAATTGAATTATAACTGTCATACACTGTAGTAAACAGCCAATGCGGACCATTTAACGAAAGAAAAACAATACTTGCTATGAATAAATAAAACTGTCCAACAATAGGTGTATGCTGCTTTGTTACGGGATCAAGAGCATTAGCAATTGCAAGCCCCATTTGAATACTCAAAATTTGTCCGCCAATTTCAACTGCAGTAAAGATAAGGGACATTGAAAAACCAATTAATACACCTACTGCAGTTTCTTTGCATAACAAAATTGACAGCGAAATTAAATCTCTTGGCGCGACAAAATTTGGTGTAGCCTGAAGAACAAAAGGATACAAAATAAATGCGCTCAAAGCGCCAAGTCCGACTTTTAACTGCATCGGCATTGAAAATGTTGAAATCAATGGAGCAGTTGCCAACATACCTGTAATTCTTGAAAGAACCAGAATAAATATAATAATACTTTCAGTTGAAAAAAATATGGAAAAATCGTGTGTCATAATCTACCACCACTACCCATATTTTTACCTAATATACGTTAGAAGATTTGAAAACAAGTCGTTTACAGAAGTTATATAGACCTCAACCATCCATGGAGCAAGAAAAATAATAGTTAAGAGAGTTGCTAAAATCTTAGGAACGAAAGTTAAAGTTGCTTCCTGAATTTGAGTAACAGACTGAAAAATACCGATAACAAGCCCAACTATCATACCTACAAGCAAAATAGGACCCGCTAGCTGTAAAATCAAAATCAATGCGTTTTGTAATATCGTTATAAATTCAATTTGGGACAATTTTGTTTTTCCTCAATTATTAGTGGTTTGTCATTACGAAAGTTCAGGAGATTTTTTACGAAAAGCCCATTACGAGAGATTTTGCTATTAGATTCCATCCGTCTACCAGCACAAAAAGTATTATTTTAAATGGCAGTGATATCATTACAGGCGGCAAAAACATCATACCCATTGCCACAAGCACACTTGAGATTACTATATCAATTACCAAAAACGGAATAAAAATCATAAAACCTATTTCAAATGCTGTTTTTAGCTCACTTATCACAAAAGCAGGCATTAAAACAAAAGTAGGAATATCATTAATGGAACTTGGCTTATCAATTTTGCTCAACTTGACAAAAAGAGCAAGATCACTTTCGCTTGTCTGCCTGAACATAAACTGTCGCACCGGCTCAACCCCTCTTTTAAGCGCTGCCTCCTGCGTTATTTGACCATCCATGTAAGGTTGAAAAGCTTTTTGGTTTATTTCTCCAATGGTTGGAGACATCACAAAAAATGTAAGCATCAATGCCAAGCCTACTATAACCTGATTGGGAGGAAGCTGTGCCGTACCTATTGCCTGTCTTGTTAAAGAAAGAACTATTACAATTCTGGTAAATGCTGTTGTCATTATAAAAATACTTGGAGCAAGCGTTAATATCGTAAGCCATATTACAATTTGCAACCCTTTGCTAAACTCCTGAGGAGAACTGGCATTTTTAAAATTTATATCAATATTTGGAACAGCCATCTGTGCTTTGGCGGTAAGCGCGCCTAAAAGCACCATTCCCAGTGTCATAAAAATAACAATTAATATTTTTTTTGATTTACCCAAAACCCGATTTCCTCAACTTTATATTTATATTTTCAGATTTTATTAAAATATTGTCATCGTTCCGAAGATCAATATAATTAATTTTTCCTTGTTTACTGTCATTGCGAGGCATAAGACATTGATTATAAGCTAAAATTGAACTAACGAAGCAATCTTCTAAAGTGGCGTGTTGTCATTGAGAAGATTGCTTCGTTAGAATAATTAATGATTTCAAAAGACATTTCATGCCTCGCAATGACAATCTTGACTATTCAGGTATAATATTATATTTTTTATTTTAAAATGGCAAAAGTTTGACAAAATCTTAACAGTTTTTACTAAATTTATTGTTTTTCAAAGCCGTGATTTAAAGAAGTCTTTTTCTTAATAATTTTATCTTTTAATTCTTTGGCAAAATCTTTGGATGCCGGCGGTAAAGGCGTTAAAACAGACTTTTCTTTTGTAAATTTAACTTTGTGCAAAACTTCTTTTTCAGGGGAATTAAAATTAATAAAACTTACCGAAAAATACGATGCTATTGCTAAAAAACTCAATGCGACTGCCGAATAAATAATTTTTTTTTCTTTTTGAATAAATATAATTTTGCTTATAATATTGTCTTTTGTGTTTATCTTTAAAGGTTTTTCAGGAATCTCAAACTCTTCGGTCGATCGTTTAAAATAATTTTTAATAGCTTTCTGCGATATTTTCATGTCCTCATAAGCTTGTCGACAAAAATTACACTCAATCAAATGTTCATAAACTTTTGCAAGTTGCTCTTTTGAAAGCTCTCCATCAATAAAAGCCGATAAATCTTCCGAAATTTCACTGCAATCATCGAGTTTTGAAATATCATCCGCCATTAATCACCTCTTTCATGGTGCCGGCCGGCACCTTTTTAAGTCATCAATCCTTCCGGTTATTGGGTTCATGTTCAAGATAAGGTTTAATCTGTTCCTGAAGCTTTGCTCTTGCTCTTGCGAGTCTTGATTTTACCGTGCCGATATTAGTTTGCGTAAGTTCGGCTATTTCCTCATAACTTAACCCCTGTAACTCTCTCAAGACAATTACCGTTCTAAACTGCTCCGGCAAATCATTTATAGATTCCCTGATTACTTCGTCAAGCTCTTTATTCAACGTTTTTTCTTCAGGCATTTTTCCGGTATCGGCTATATCTCTCGAAGGACTTGCTTCATTTTCGTTTCCGTCAATATAAGGCGTATCCATTGATATTGTAGCAAGCCTTCTCGTTTTTCTTCTAAGTTCATCATAAAAAAGATTCGTTATAATCTGATTTAACCAAAACTTGAAAGTTACAGGTTTTTTAAGTGTTTTAATCGCTCTTGTCATCCTAAAAAGAGCTTCCTGAGCTATATCTGCTATATCTACTCTGTTCGGATCAAGGTGATATAAAGTATTATAGATTATTTTTTCATATCGTTTTATTAATTCTTCAAGAGCAAGCTTATCATCCTGCTGACATTTGATTATCAGCTCGGTCAACTCCATGTTTTTATATATTTCGCGCAGATTTTCTTTCAAAAGGACCTCCGCTTCCCTTTATTAAAAGGGTTTTTGTCCTTGATTTAAATTCGTTTTCAGATTTATAAAATATAAAAATTTTACGGGGTTTAACTTCACTGAAAACAAACATCTAAGCCAAGTTTTGAGCACTTTTATAAATATTTACAATTTGTAACTTAAGATTTTGTCATATATAAAGTTTAAGTTGTTTCTTAAAATTTATATACAGTCAATACAACTAAATTTTTTGGACAATATTACCGGAAAAGGTATTTTTTTTTAATAATTATAAATAACCGAATCGTCATTATAATTTGTCATATGCACAAAAGTATAAAGAACATCTGTCCTGAACCATTTTGAACCGATTTCAAGAAGAATTTTTATGGCTTCTTTAGAATTTCTTACTTTTACAAGACCTTTTCCTGAAGTTAAATCATCATAAATATTACATACCATTACAATATGCGATTCATAATCTATTTTATTGCCTGAAATTCCATAAGGATAACCTGAACCATCACCTCTTTCGTGATGCTGCAAGGCAACTTTAGCTATATTTTCAGAAAGATTGAGTTCGTCTAAGATTATTTTATAACCCAAACGGGGATGAAGCTGAATAAGTTTTGTTTCAGCCGGAGAAAGAGCTGTTTTTGAAAGCACCTGTTTAGGCAATCTTATTTTTCCAATATCATGAAGCATCGCAGCAAGAGTTATTTCTTGTATTGAGCTTTGTCCCATTTTTAATTTTTCAGCTAAAACAGTGCTCAACATAGCAACATTTATTCCATGAGAGTAGCTATAATCTCCATTTAATTGCAATTGGGATTTATAAAGAATGTTATCGACTTCCGGTAAAACTTCTTCAATGATTCTATCTCTTACATCAAAACAAACAGCGGGATCTTTAATGCCTTCTTCATTAAAAGAATCAAGAATACCCCTGTATTGGCTTTTTATAGCTTTCTGAGTATGTACAGGAATAACAGAAGCTTCATTTTCGTACTCATTTTTAATATCATAAGCCTGATGATTTTTTTGAGTTTCATCAGGTTCATCTTCAACTGTTTGTTCTGGACTTATATCATCCAAATCTTCTTCTAAAACTTCAATGTCTTCTGCTTTTTCTTTTATATACAAAACCGGCATATATTTTAATTGCAAAATTCTTCCCGGAGTAAGAGCATCTCCTGCTCCAAAAAGTTTTTTTCCTTTTTCATTAAATATATCAAAAGGAAGTTCTTTATAATTTATTAGATCGTCTACTGATATAACTTGCAATTAAATAATCCTATTTTCTTTACTTTCACAATGCTTATTAGATTTTAAATATTAGTTGTATAGCTGGAATCATCTTGTTCAAGTTCGGCAATATCAATTACTTCTGCCTCATCTTCATCCTGATAATTAAGAGTATAATCCAATTCTATATTTCCGACATCTTCTTCGAGCATTTCGATTTCTTTTTTGCCAAATTCCTTAACTCTTCCGTCTTCCAATTTAACAACTATATTTGAATTAAGGAAATGCAGCGCGCCGACTTTTCCTATACCGTCGGGAGTCATTACACTGCTGCCTATAGGCGGCATACCCGCCGCGGCTTCAATATAATTTGAGTATTCATAATTAAGACAACATAAAAGTCTTCCGCAAACGCCGGAAATTTTACTTGGATTAATCGGCATTCCCTGATCTTTTGCGAGTTTTATATTTATAGATTCAAAATTTGAAAGGAAAGAGCAGCAGCAAAATTGCCTTCCGCAAAGCCCGATACCCTCAAGAATCGCTGTTTCATCTCTTACTCCTATGTGGCGCAAGTCTATTCGGACTTTTCTAAAAGTTTGTGTTAAATCTTTAAGAAGATTTCTAAAATCAACCCTGTGAGGAGCAGTATAATAAAAAGTGATTTTCTTTTCATCAAACGTATATTTTGTATTAATAAGCCTCATCGGCAGTTGATGCGTTTCAACTAATTCTGTACATTTGTGAAAAGCTGCAGTTTCTCTTTCCTGTAGAACTTCATATCTTTGCAGATCCACAGCGCTTAAGGTTCTTATATAAGGAAGGGGTTCGGGAAGATTATCTCCCCACTTTTGGAAAACACATTCCGGAATCCGTAAGATTTTAGCCGCTTCTTGACCTTTTTCTGTGGTAACAAGCACCATTTGACCATGTTGAAGCTCTTCTTCACAATTTTTTGGCATTTTGACAGGATACAACCTGTTTTTTAAGAGTCTTACTCCGTATTTATACATATTCTTAAACCTTGATTAATTGTCCTTTATTAATAATTTCCTGCCAAAGAAATTCTCCCTGAGAAGCTGATTGATATTCTTTCAAAGAATATGGCTCAGGAGAAATTTGCAGATCGATTTTTTGCGCAATCTTCATCAAAAATAATGATTCTTCGGTATAATTTATTCCAAAATCAGATGAAATAACTGCTACATCAATATCACTCGATTCTTTTGCTCTATTGACAGCATAAGAACCAAATAAATAAACTTTTTCCACTTTGATATTATTAATTTTTATTAGATTAATAAATTCTTTTATTTTTTTTATAACTTCTCTTTTACCCATTGAAAAACCTCTTTTGTTTTATTGATAATATCTTCAACAAAAACATAGGAACATTCTTTTTGCAACTTCATTCTTTTATCAGGATATCTTGAGCCTAAATAATACAATAATAGCTTATTAAATAAAACTATTATTTCTTCATTGCAATAATCTGCGATATTTGTATTTTGAGCTAATTTAACAAGATTATGCGTTTTTTCAGGAACTTGCCCCGTATTTTTAACATAAAGAGCTTTTATAATTTTTTCCATCGCTTGTTGACACATAACAACGGACCATATTAATTTTTTATCATTAAAACAACAAATAGCTGTTTCTAAATCTTCTTCGGCTATTTCAATCCATATTTTTATGTCTTTTTCGCTCAAAATAAATATAAGCCTTTTTTGATTAATTATTCTTAATTATATTATACGATTTTAAATTAAAGATGAAAAACTTAGCTAAAATTTATAATAAATGGATTAAAGCTTTTAAACAAGTGTTGAACTTAAATATTTTTATGATAAATTCTTACTGTAGAGTTACTTAAGTGTGTTTAATCTACTTTGGGTCATAAATTTTCATTTAAAAAAACGTCATTGCGAGGAGCAAAGCGACGTGGCAATCTCAATCCTTAAAGAAAATTGTTTTTTCTTAGAAAAAATTAAATGATTCGGGTTAAATACAAAAATTAGGAGAAAAATATGTCAGTTTGCACAATGTTAGAACTTTTAGAAGCGGGAGTTCACTTCGGTCACCAGACACAACGCTGGAACCCGAAAATGAAAAAATATATTTACGGTGAAAGAAACGGTATTTATATTATAAACCTCCAACAAACAACCACAATGCTTGATAAAGCTTATGAAGCAGCCAGAGAAATCGCTTCAAAAGGTAAAAACGTAGTTTTTGTAGGAACAAAAAAACAGGCAACCGAAATCATAGAACAGGAAGCCACCAGATGTAATTCTTTTTATATAAACAGACGCTGGTTGGGCGGAACTTTAACAAACTTTGAAACAATCAGAACAAGAATCAAAAAACTTAACGAACTTGAAGAATTAAGAGACAGCGGTCACTTCGACAGACTTCCAAAAAAAGAAGTCGCTGTTATGACAAGACAAATCGCAAAACTTAATAAATCTTTAGGCGGTGTTAAAAAAATGAGAGGCATGCCTGAATTATTATTTATAATTGACCAAAAAAGAGAACTTATTGCCATAAAAGAAGCTAATAAACTGAATATTCCTATTATTGGACTTGTTGACACAAACTGTGACCCTGAAGACATCAATTATGTAATTCCGGGAAATGATGACGCAATAAGAGCAATCAAATTGATCGCCGGAAAAATTGCTGATGCAGTTCTTGAAGGAAAAGCTCTCAGAGAAAGCGCAGGAATTACACAGGAAGAAACTGTTGAAAAAGTTGAAGAAGTAAAACCTGAAGATGCAGGAGTAACAGAAGAAGACCTTAAAGTCCTTAAAGTTAAAGTTGAAGGTCTTGAAGATGATATAGAAAAACTTGAAAAAATAGAAGAAAAAGAACTTGAAACTGAAGAAGTAAAAGAAAAAGAAAGAACATAATTATTTTCGGAGGAAAAAATGACTAATATAACAGCTGCACAAGTAAAAGAACTTAGAGATAAAACCGGCGCCGGCATTATGGATGCAAAAAAAACACTTATTGAAACAAACGGCGACGTAAATAAAGCTGCAGAACTTTTAAGACAAAAAGGCATCGCTTCTGCTGAAAAGAAAATGGGGCGTATAGCCGCTGAAGGTTTAGTAGGCTCTTATATTCATAACGGCAAAATCGGCGTAATGGTTGAAATTAATTGCGAAACAGATTTTGTTGCTAAAAACGAAGAATTTCAGCAGTTAGTTAAAGATATTTGCATGCATATTGCAGGTACGATGCCCGCGCCTGAATTCGTTTCCAGAGATGAAATTCCTGCTTCTGTTGTTGAAGAAGAAAGAAGAATCGAATCAGGAAAAGAAGATCTTCAAGGCAAACCTGAAAATATCGTTGAAAAAATCGTTACAGGAAGAGTTGACAAATTAATGGCAGAAAAATGCTTACTTGAACAACCTTTTGTAAAAAATCCAAGCATAAAAATCGAAGAATTAGTTAAAGAAAAAATTGCCAAAATCGGCGAAAAAATTACAATAAGAAGATTCACCAGATACGTTCTCGGTGAAGGCATCGAGAAAAAACAAGAAAACTTGGCTGAAGAAGTAAGAAAACAAATAGAACAATAAGCCTAAAAAAGTTAAAGATAGCGGGTGCAAAGCACCCGCTATCTTTTTTTAAAAAAATACAGAATAACTCAATTGGATATGGAAACTTGTTAATATTTAGCAAATAATTGTAATAATTAGTTTATTAATCCGCAGAGTATAACTACTTTATGAAGATTATTCATTTTAGTGACATCCACATAGGTTGCAAAGATAGAGAATATTCAGATAAATATTATTTGACTGATAATAGATTTGACTTAATTATCAATAATCTCCAAGTTAAAGTGAAAGAGTTAAATAAATCAAATAAAGATGATTATATAATTGTTATAACAGGTGATTTAGTTGATAAAGCAGGAGATATTGATAATAATGGCGATTATCAAAACTATAAAGCTGTAAAAAACAAACTTGCTAAACTAAATAATAATGGTTTTAAAAATATTCTTATTGTTCCCGGAAATCATGATTATTATAAACCTTATTTGTACGCAGAAAAGGCATTGATTAAAGTATTTGATGATAATTTTTGGCGATATACGCAGGATCCTGCTTTAACAGAAAATTATCCAAAATTAAATATTATAAATAATATAGCGTTTATTGGTTTGAACACTATGTCCTCCGAAGAAGGACCCATTAATAGTTGGGGGGCTGAAGGTGATCTCGGACAATCTCAAAGAAATCGGCTTATTAATTTACTGAATAATAATACTGCTGTTAAAAATTGCGCATATAGAATAATTTATTTACATCATAATCCTTTTGAAGACCGTTATTGGCATAGATTAAAAGATGCAGAAGAATTCAGGGATTTATTAAAAAGTTATAACGACACACACCCCGACAAAAAAATTGATTTGTTATTATTTGGTCATACCCACAATGCTCAAAAATATGATGGAAATTGTGGAATACCAAGATGTTATGAAGCAGGCAGCACAACCAGAAAAGAATCTAAACCAGGTATACATAGATTAATAGATATTGAAAATCCCAAAAAAGATGTTGACTTAGATTTACATGGAAATTACTTTTAGCATTTATATTAATTTCAAAAAAAAGAGAAATGGAAAATAAAAAAATAAAAAGGGCGAGC
>Ga0209417_1007472_pt1 | contig 10500 bp, 9 predicted proteins | sample RifGroF2_FD_184002 | JGI IMG/M metagenome (GOLD analysis project Ga0209417, IMG submission 184002) | Groundwater microbial communities from Rifle, Colorado, USA - Groundwater F2 (SPAdes) (version 2) | ecosystem: Environmental > Aquatic > Deep subsurface > Groundwater | place: Rifle, Colorado... | reverse complement strand
CTTCTGTCAAACATCAGTTTCATCCCTGATTCCACCGGCGATGATGCCCTGGAAAACCTGTATAAAACAGGGGTGCTCAAAACCTGGCGGACACTCGACCGTAACGGCCTGAAAATCGGATTCTTCAGCCTGATAGGATTAGAAGCAGCCCATGTTGCTCCCTATGTCAGACCTGCCGTTATTACCGATCGCATCGCGAAAGCCAGGGAAATGGTAACCTTCTTAAAGGAGAGTGAAAAGGCCGATATCGTGATCTGCCTGTCGCACTGCGGATTAGTGTTTAACACAAAGAAAGGCTGGATCGGCGAAGATGTTGACCTGGCAAAGGAAGTTCCCGGGCTCGACGTGATCATTTCCGGACACTCTCATACCAGCCTTACTAAACCACTGATCGTAAATAACATACCCATTGTTCAGGCCGGCAGTGAGGGGCGCTATGTCGGCAAGCTGGAGATTGAAAAAACGCCACAGGGGGTGGTTGTGCTTTCCGGCGACCTGATACCTGTAAACGATGAAATCCAGGGTGACCCCGTGGTCCAGCGCATGATTCTCAACCAGCAGCGGCTGATCAGTGAAAAATTGTTTGAACCCTACGGTTTCCGGGCTGAGAAACCCTTAGTGGAGACTGCCTTCGATCTGAACTTCAATGAGCAGACCTGCCTGGAAAACTCAAATCTGGGCCCGTTCCTGGCTGATGCTATCTGGGAGTATCTCAGGGAGGTGTACCCCACCGATGTGGTACTGTTAACCGCAGGCCTGACCCGCGATGAAATTACCAGGGGCCAGACCGGCCAGCAGTTGCCGGCCGACCTGTTTCGCATTTTGCCGCTCGGGCTCGGAACCTTTGATAAGGCTCCCGGCCATTCCATGGCACAAATTTTCGTTACAGGTGCCGAGCTGAAAACCATCCTCGATGTGATGCTCTTTTCGGGGGCATCCTCCTCCGGAACCTATGTTTATTGGTCGGGCATCAGGTTTAAATACAACACCCTGCGAATGCCGCTCGACCGTGTGTACGACATTGAACTGGGAAACGACAGGGATGGATACGAGGCGATCCGGATATCAAAGGACCTCAATGATTGCTACAGCATCGCAAGCAATATTTATGTCCTGGAATTTTTTGGCCTGATAAAGGAGGTAACCAAAGGGATCCTGACAGTCGTGCCAAAAGACGGCGAATGCAAGCCGATTGCCGGCTTTAAGCAGTCTATCATGGACATGGACCCCAATCAGCCTGGCATTCAGGAAATCAAGGAGTGGGTGGCGGTAATGAAATATGCCAGCAGCCTGCCCGACACCAACGGCAACGGCATCCCTGACATTCCCGAAAAATACAGGCAGGTCAAATTATCCGCCGAAAAGTCCGCTTCAATCAACCCGGTTAAACTGTTCCGCGCCACCAACGGCATCACCGTGGTTCCGGCCGTTCTGGAAGTCGGCATCGCCGCCGCAATCCTGCTGCTGATTCTTTAACTGTCCACAGATGACACAGATTACACAGATATGTCGCTCTGGCCATCTGTGTATTCTGTGTAATCTGTGGATAAATCTTCGGACAGATGCCCGGTTCCTAAACGTAGTTTGAGTATATAAACATCCTGTTCATCGTAAGATCCGGGAATAAACTGAACAATCTCCAGCTCTTTCACCCATCCGCGCACCCAGGCTTCGGGATGGAAGGCGGCGAAGGTCCGGTGCCCTTCGCGAACCCGGCCGCGGATAACCAGCTGTCCGGAATCAAACACCGCTGCTTCCGGATCCGTTAATTTCTCCCGGAAACCGGCTCCGTGCATCGTCAGCAGCAGGAGACCGCCCGGTTTCAGCACCCGCGTAAGTTCGCGGAGCCAGGCGTGATGCGCCTCCTCGGAGAGGTGCGTAAAAATGGATATGCCGTACACCAGGTCGAACATCTCCTTTTCATACACCAGTCCGGGCATCAGGTCGTTGGAGTGGAAATAGATGTCATTGAAGGTGTTGGAGCACCAGGCAATAGTATCGGGATTATAATCGGTCCCGTAATAGGTGGCCTCCGGGATCAGGTTCTTCAGATGCCGTACGATACGGGCGGGCCCGCAACCCCAGTCGAGGACACTGGCCCCGTTAAGGTCAATGTGCGGCACAACGAGCTGCGCGAGCCACTCGGCCGTCAGCTGGCCATGTATATAATAGCGCTCATAATCCAGCTTGAAGGATTCATACATCATGTAATCCGGCGGCAGCACCACATCAGGATAACGCTTCCGGAAATCCTGGTTGATCGCCCGGTTTTTCCGGCGAAGAAAAAGGAACCTGAAATAATCAACGGGCTGCATCAGTCCGAACTGCCGGAGCAGGCGGGCGGTTTTTTGTTTTGAAGTCATCGGGCTCGGGTTAGTTTTTTCAGCATTTTCCGACCGTGCGACTGAAGGGCGGCCGATTCCCAGAACGGGATGCTCTCTTCAAGCGTCAGGATCAGCTCATTCCTGAATTCGGGGTATAGCGTTGAAAGGTTTTCAAGTATCGACAGGCTGTAAGCCTTCACCGCGATCGGCTGCGCATCATCGGACAGCCACCGGAACAGGGTGTCGATCAGCCGGCCCATTCCCACTTCATCATCCACCCAGGGATGGCGGACCAGGATATGCAAAAAGATCCGTTTCACGGAGTTATCCTTCAGCTTCGGCAGTTCGCGGACAATTTTCTTCAGCCAGGGCCTCACAAATCCGGGATTCCGCTCGCAGCAGAGGTCAAACACCCGCGCAGCCCTCATGCTGACCTGCTTTTTCTGGAGCAGGGAAAGGTCAAAAACCTGCTTCAGCAACTTCGGATCATCACCAACCGTCATGGCCGCGTAATCCGCCAGCGACCGGCTGCTGTCAGATAGGATCGATTCAAAGTCCAGGGCTGGCATGAGGCAAAGATAGCAAATACCAGTTTCCAGTTGCCAGTTGCCAGTTGCCGGTTATTTGCTCTGAAGTTGTTTTTGTTCGTAAGGACGCGGTCCCCGCTTTCGCGGGGATGACAAGTGCCACAGCGCTGCCTGAAGAGCGTTGTCATCCCCGCGAAAGCGGGGACCGCGTCCCTGATCACAAATGTAACTTCTGGCCCAAACCGGCAACCGGCAACCGGCAACTGGCAACAATAATTTTCCTCCTGAATTTGCAGGAAATAAATTTTTCTTTACTTTTGCAGTCCCAAGTTTTTGTTGGGAAGATTTATGGCCCGTTCGTCTAGGGGTTAGGACGCCAGATTTTCATTCTGGTAGCAGGGGTTCGATTCCCCTACGGGCTACGAAAAATTTAGAAGTTAAAAAATGGCACATCACAAATCGGCATTAAAACGTATCCGTCAGACGGAAGACAGGACTGAGCATAACAAGTATTTTGCCAAGACCACCCGGAATGCGATCAAGAAATTGAGAACCACAACCGAAAAAACCGCTGCCGCCGAAATGCTGCCGCAGGTATCCTCCATGTTGGACAAGCTGGCTAAGATCAATGTTATCCACGATAACAAAGCCTCCAACCTGAAGTCGAGCCTCACCAAGCATGTAAACAGTCTGTAGGTCAGCCACCTGCATCAAAATATCCCGCCCTGCCCAAAAAGCAGGGTTTTTTTTTCCATTCCCATCCAGGAAGTGCATCTATACTTTCATGGAATATCCCAACTTTAAGATTCGCGATCTGGCGGTCGAGGACCGCCCGCGCGAGAAATGTCTGCGCCAGGGGCTCGGCGGGCTCAGCAATACGGAGCTGCTGGCAATCCTGATCGGTACGGGCACACGCAATCGTTCGGCGCTCGACCTGGCACGGACCCTCCTGCAGCAGGCCGGCAATGACCTGCACCAGCTGGCAAAAATGTCGCTCGCCGAAATGGAAAAGATCCCCGGCATCGGACAGGCTAAATCGATCCGCATCCAGGCCGGCTTTGAGCTCGCCCGCCGCCGGAAAGCCACACCACCCTCCGTTCGTCCCCGGATCCGCTGCAGTCAGGACGCCTTCAAGCTGCTCGAGGGATCGCTCACCGACCTGCAGCACGAGGAGTTCTGGATCCTCCTGCTGAACCGCTCAAACCAGGTGATCGAACCGGTAAGGATCAGTCAGGGAGGCATCTCCGGAACGGTCACCGATGTCAGGCTGATCCTGAATGCAGCCGTCGAAAAACTGGCCTCCGCCCTGATCCTCGCCCATAATCACCCCTCCGGAAACCTCAGCCCCTCGGATGCCGACATCAAAATCACAAAGAAAATCAAGGAGGCAGCACAACTCCTCGATCTCTCGGTACTCGACCACCTCATCCTCTCCGATCAGGGGTACATGAGCATGGCCGATGACAACCTGATGCCCTGAGCCGTTCGATCCATCGGAATAAATTCGTATATTGACAGGTAAATTCCGAAGCGTTATGATCCTGATTTATAGCCCCGAAGAAAACCCACGGGTCACCTGGACTTTCGAAATCCTGTTTAAAAGCCTGCTCGGAGTGGACTACAGAATAACCACTTTCCCCGGAGAACTTGAGCATGAAGAGGGTCCGAAACTTTGCTATTCTTTCAAACCCATGGGGGATTTTCCCTGGATCCGGGCTTCCGGCCTCCTCTTCGAACGCGATATCCACGACCTCTCAGCAAGCCTGATCCCAAGGAAATGGGAAGGACTGCCGACGATTTTTGCGAATGATGAGGATGAATTTGCCGGGAGGACACAAAGGTCCTCCCGTACCGTGGATTTTGATATATTTTCGGCGGTGTTTTATTTTGTTTCAAGGTATGAGGAGTACCTGCCCTACGAACCCGACGCGCACAACCGGTTCCACTCTTCTGAGAGCCTGGCTTTTCACCTCAACCTGATCGAGGAACCTATCGTCAATCAGTGGGCAAACGCCTTTGGAACGGTGCTGACTAAACTTTTCGGAGAAAATATCAGGATAAAAAAGCCTGATTATCAATATATTTCGACGATCGATATTGACAATGCCTGGGCCTATGCGCACAAGGGAATCCGGAGGTTCCTCGGCGGATTCTGGCGCGACCGGCGCAATATGGAGGCGAGAAATTTCAGGGTTCAGGTGCTCCGGGAAAATCAGCCCGACCCCTTTGATACCTACGCGCTCCTGGAGCATTTCAACCAGGAGGCCGGAATCAAACCCATCTGGTTCTTTCTGCTCGGCGACCCCGGACCGTTTGACAAAAACATATCGCCCGGAAACCGGCATTTTCAGAATTTAATCCGAAGAATAGCGTCTGAATATCCTTCAGGAATTCATCCTTCCTACGGATCCACTTCCTCTGCCAGCATGATCCAGAAGGAGATCCAGCGGCTGGCCCGAATCACCGGACAGCCGGTCACCCGCAGCCGCCAGCATTACCTGAGAATACACCTGCCCGACACATACCGCACCCTTTCACACATGGGGATTGCCGGGGATTATTCCATGGGCTTTGCCGACCGGCCGGGATTCCGCGCTGGAATCTCTGTGCCGTTCCGGTTTTTTGATCTGGAAGAGAATAAATCCACCGACCTGACGGTTTATCCGTTCCAGGTGATGGATACCGGACTCAGGCAGTATCTGGGATTGAATCCCGATGAAGCACTGGAAAAAATCCTCTCTCTGGCTGATAAAGTCAGGAAGACGGGCGGAACCTTTATCACCCTGTGGCACAATGAGTCGCTGAGCGAATGGAAGGAATGGACCGGCTGGTCGGAGGTCTACCGGCAAATGGTTAAGGAGCTCTCATCTGAATAAAACCCGATATGGAAATCCGCTTCCTGCAGCATGCTGAGATCGAAAAGGAGCAATGGAATCATACCGTCAACGCCAGTCGCGGCAGCAATCTTTATGCCCTCTCCTGGTATCTCGATGCGGTGAGTCCGGGCTGGCAGGCCCTGGTTACCCCTGATTATGCCTGCGTGATGCCTCTTACCGCCCGCAGGCGGTTTGGCGTTCCGTATCTGTGCCAGCCCCTGCTCAGCCAGCAATCCGGCATCCTGTCGGTTCAGCCCGCCGCCGGTGAACAGGTCGCTGCTTTTCTGGAGGCCATCCCGCCCTCTTTCAGACTCATCGAGATCACACTGGGGGAGCATAATCCCGTGGCCGATAATCCGGCTTTCAACCAGCATGCTACCTACAGGCTTGATCTGTCGCACTCCTATGAGGAACTCTCAGGCGCTTACTCCGAGAATACCCGCCGGAACCTGAAAAAGGCGGCCGCCGAAAGCCTCACCTATGAGGAGGGAATTCCTATCGGGGGATTTCTCGACCTGCTTCGGCAGGATACCAGTGCAGGAAGCCGCATTCTTCTCAGGAAAGATAACCGGAAAACGCTTTTGAGGCTGATCATCGCGATACTGGGTCACAATGCCGGCGGGATCTGCGGAATACGCTCCACCGACGGAACCCTGATCTGTGCGGTCCTCTTTGCCCGCCATCAGGGCATGCACTACTATCTCGCCCCCGGCTCCCTTGAGGCCGGCAGAGACGCCCGTGCCATGTTTTACCTGATCGACCGGTACATCCATCAGAACTCCGGAACTCAGAGCTGCCTCGATTTCGAGGGTTCCGATATACCCACGGTGGCCCGGTTTTATGCCGGCTTCGGAGCAAAGGAGCATCACTACCCCTCCTACCGCCTCAACCGACTGCCGTGGTTGCTTAAAAAATGGGCCGACAGGCGCATTCAATAACTTTTGTACATTTGGTCCTACCAAAAGCTACCATCATGATTAACAACCTGGGTGACCACAATTCCATCCTTAACCAGTTTGTGGCTGAAATACGGGATGAAAAGATTCAGTCCGATGCCATGCGTTTCCGCCAGAACCTCGTTCGGATAGGTGAAGTGATTGCCTATGAGATCAGTAAAACCCTAAGATATCAACCCCGGGAGATCCGCACTCCGCTGGGTACAACCGAAGTCGCGGTTCCGTCAGACACTCTGGTACTCGCAACCATCCTCCGTGCCGGACTGCCGATCCATCAGGGACTGCTGAACTTCTTTGACCACGCCGAAAATGCCTTCATCTCCGCCTACCGCGAATATGAGAAAGATGGCACCTTCCACATCCGGTTTGAACATATCTCATCCCCGTCGGTCCAGGATAAGGTAGTGGTCATTGCCGATCCGATGATTGCCACCGGATCATCCATCATTCTGGCCTACAACGCATTACTACAAAAAGGAAAACCCACTCACGTCCATATAGCCTCCCTCATTGCCAGCAAGGAAGGCATCGACAACCTCCGCAAAAAGCTTCCCATGAAAAAAACCACCATCTGGGTGGCCGCCATCGACGATGAACTCACCTCCAAAGCCTATATCGTACCGGGACTGGGGGATGCAGGGGACCTTGCCTATGGTAGTAAATCGAGTGGGGGGGAGGAGCATTTTTGAAGATAATTGGCCTCCCTGCGGTCGGCTAAATAGCTCCCTGCGGTCGCTAATTGGTTCGGCTAACGCCTCACTAATTGGTTCGCTGCGCTCACTAATTAGGTTCTGGCCCAATTAGCGCGTAGCGCCAATTAGCGAGGCGTTAGCCGAGTTATTTAGCCGACCGCAGGGAGGCCAATTAGGTCAGAAATGGTTAATTTAAGGACCGGATGCACCCTCCCGGGACAAATTTCTACAAGGGGCTTGAGCACAAACTCCCTTTCATGCAGGTGCGGATGCGGGATGGTCAGCTCCGGCGAGCTGTAAACCATATCGCCATAGAATAAAATATCGAGATCGATAATCCTGTCGGAATACCCCTCAGTCTCCACCTTCCTCACCCTCCCCATCTCCCGCTCAATCCCCTGCAACTTCTTCAACAATTCAACCCCTTCAACCAATTCAACCAATTCAACCAATTCAACCCCTTCAACCAATTCAACCCCTTCAACCAATTCAACCAATTCAACACTGAACAACGCGGCCCCATTCATAAACCTATTCCCCGACTCGAACCCCCACGGTTCGGTCTCAATGAACGTCGATACTCTCACCGGCTCGCCGAAAAACGAAGCCATGCGCCGGATCGCCTCGTTGAGGTTTTCGCGGCGGTCACCCAGATTACTTCCCAAACCGATTACAAGATCTTTCATCATTTTCAGACCAGGGCATAAAATTAGGTCTTTAAACCCTATTTTTGTCTTTCACCCGTAAATTCGAATCACCATGAAAGGTTTCTTTAAATATTTTCTCGCAAGCTTCCTCGCCGTTTGTGTTGCCTTGCTCCTGCTGACGGTCATCGGCCTCGGCAGCATTTCCGCCCTGATGTCGGCCGGGCCCGGTGAAACCCATATCAAGTCCAATTCGGTTTTGGTACTCACTATCGGCCAGGGAATCGGCGAACGCACGATCGACTCCCCCCTGGAATCCTATGACATGCTATCGATGCAGGCCCTCACAACTATTGGGATCTACGATATCACACAAAACCTAAAAAAAGCCGCCAAAGACCCGAATATCAAGGGGATACTGATCAAATCGGGCATTATCAGTCCGGGGTTCAGCATGCTGGACGAAATCCGTGAAGCCCTCACAGAATTCAAGAAATCAGGAAAATTCATTTATTCTTATGCCGATATGTACTCGCAGGGAAGCTATTACCTCGCCTCCATTGCCGACGGCGTGTACATGAATCCGGAGGGTTTGCTGGAGTTCCGGGGACTCCGGTCGGACGTGATGTTTTTCAAGAAAGCACTTGAAAAATTCGGCGTCGATGTTCAGGTGATCCGCGAAGGACGCTACAAATCAGCCGTTGAGCCCTTCCTGCTCGAATCGATGAGCGAAGCCAGCCGCGAGCAGATATCGGCCTATATCAATACGGTCTGGAACCGCATTCTGACCAGCATTTCCGAAAGCCGCGGCATAAGCGTCAGTGATCTCAACCAGCTGGCCGACGGATGGGTGGCGCGAACACCAAAGGGCGCAATTAGCTGCGGGCTTGTCGACAGCCTGCTTTATAAAGACCAGATTGACGACCTGCTCAGATCAAAATCGGGCCTCGCTTCCGGTGAAAAACTCCGGAGTGTGAGCATGAAAGAATATATGCTGGTTCCGGATCCCGATGGGGATGAGTACACCCCAGACAGGATTGCGATCATCTACGGAACCGGTTCCATCGCCATGGTATCTACGGGAAACCAGAGCATTGGCACCGAACTGGCCGGAACTTTCGCAAAAGCACGCAAGGACAATAAAATCAAGGCCATTGTCTTCCGGATCAATTCCCCGGGCGGGGACGCATTGGCCTCAGAAATTATCCGGCGCGAAGTGGAGCTCACGGCTAAAGTCAAGCCGGTAATCGTATCCATGGGGAATGTCGCCGGTTCAGGCGGCTACTGGATTGCTGCCCCCGCAACAAAGATCGTCGCCGGGCACGGCACGGTCACAGGGTCCATCGGTGCATTCGGACTGGTCCCCAACCTGGAGAAGCTGCTTACCGATAAGATCGGGATCACTTTCGACGGCGTTGAAACCAACAGGCTGGCCGGAACCGGATCGATCTTCCGTCCGATGACCGATGAGGAGAAGGCGGTCTTCGACGATCAGCTCAGCCAGACTTACGGGCACTTTCTGGATATCGTGGCTGCAAGTCGTAAAATGACCCGCGAAGGAGTCGACTCCATCGGTCAGGGCAGGATCTGGGCCGGGATAACGGCTAAAGAGGTGGGACTCATCGACGAGACGGGCGGCCTGCAGAAAGCCATCACGCTTGCGGCTGGCGAGGCAAAGCTCACGAACTGGCGCATCCGGGAGCTTCCCGCCCTGAAAAATCCGCTCAACGAAATTATTTCCCAGATCACCGGACAGAAATCCCCGGCCGAGACCTACCTGTCGGCTCAGCTTCCTGTTCTGCAGGACATTCAGGATCTGATTCGCGGAGGCAGGATCCAGGCCCGGGTGCCCTTCCGGATCGACCTCAACTAACCCGTATCCATGCAGATACATCCGGTCCTCCAGCTCCTCCTGATGCCCGCCTCCTGGGGGTACGGCCTGGCTACCGGAATACGCAACTGGCTGTTTGACATCGGTTTATTAAAATCTTTCAATTCCGATATTCCGGTTATCGTCGTTGGCAACCTGGTCGCCGGCGGAACCGGGAAAACCCCGGTGGTTGCCTGGCTGGCACAGGAACTCGGCCAGAAATACCGGATCGCGATCCTCAGCCGCGGCTACGGCCGCAGATCTAAAGGCTTTCATCTGGCGGATCAGGCCCCTTCCCCCGAAATCATCGGGGATGAGCCGGCAGAACTGCGGATGCTGCTACCCGGCACCCTGATCGCGGTGGACCGCCACCGCCGGCGCGGCATCAAGAAGCTCACATCGGGCCTGTTCGGCAAGCTCGACCTGATCCTCATGGACGACGGATTTCAGCACCGGCGGATAAAGCCCGGTTTCGCCCTGATACTCGACTCCGCCTACCGTCCGATGGCCCGGGAAAAGCTCCTTCCTGCCGGATTGCGCCGTGAATCCCTGAAGTCCTTGAAACGGGCCGATCTGATCGTCACCACCCATGCCAACTTCCAAACCCCGCT
>Ga0209417_1007470_pt1 | contig 10502 bp, 12 predicted proteins | sample RifGroF2_FD_184002 | JGI IMG/M metagenome (GOLD analysis project Ga0209417, IMG submission 184002) | Groundwater microbial communities from Rifle, Colorado, USA - Groundwater F2 (SPAdes) (version 2) | ecosystem: Environmental > Aquatic > Deep subsurface > Groundwater | place: Rifle, Colorado... | reverse complement strand
GCACATCGCCAAAACCATGGAAAGCATATTATGAACATTTCAGGCGTTTCAAGGAAGAAGGCGTTTCTCGGCAATATCACAACTGCGGTGCGCAATAAGGCATGGGAATTGTGCCATGATTCTGAAACCATTCTCGATGTATGCTGCGGAAATGGCTTATTCTTCTTAAATGAAGGGGCAAATAAAAGACTATTGGTAGGCATCGATAAATCTGAGGAACTACTCCGAGAGGCAAAAAAGATTTTCCAGGATAACTCCATCGAAGGAATCTCCTTGATCCGAGGAGATGCCTTTCAACTGCCTTTTAAACCAGAAACCTTTGATCGGGTTGTTTGTATTAATACGTTACTGAATATAGCTTCCCTCGATGCAATCGAAGCGCTCCTTGCAGAACTCATGCGCATATGCAAACCCAACGGAAGGCTTCTCGTTGAAATACGGAATCAATCCAATCCATATATTCGCTTGAAGTATTGGATGCATGCTAGAAGGCAAAAATTCCCGGTACGAACTTACAAGGTAGAGGATATTTCTGACATTTTTAAACGTCACGCATTCCATTGCACAAGGATTTTCCCTGTCGGCTGTCCCATAGAGTTTATTGCAAAGGCATTTTTAATAGAGGCCGGAAGGATAAAACGGCCATGAAATTATTGATCCCATCGGCAGGCACGCCTGTCTCTTTTTCTGATATATTCCAGGGATTCTTGTCTTCTTTCAATCAATCTAATATAACCTTTGAATCAGTTATAAAAGCATATACAAATAAAAAATATTGTTACTTTACCAATTCTGGCACTACCGCCTTTTATATCATCTTAAAGGCATTAAAAACCATCTCCACGAAAACAGAGGTCATCCTGCCTGCTTACACGGCACCCTCTCTGATTTTACCGATCAAAAAGGCAGGATTAAAGCCCGTGTTATGCGATATTTCTCTAAAAACCTTCAACATGGACATCCAATTTCTTGAGAAATGCATAAATGAAAATACCCTCTGTGTCGTTCCCGTACACATGTTTGGGTTACCGATGAACATGAAGGACGTTATGCAGATAGCACAACAACATTCTCTATTTGTTGTGGAGGATGCAGCATCTTCATTGGGCACTACGATTGATAATCGTCCAACCGGCGTCTTTGGAGATATAGGCTTTCACAGCTTCAACCGCGGGAAAAACCTCTCTACCCTTTCAGGTGGATGTATTGTTACTGACAGGGAAGATATAGCAGCAGCGATCAAAACAGAATGCGCCTTATTGCCAGAACTGGGATTAGTTTCGAAATTAAAAATCGCAATGAAATTAATTGCATTAGCCCTCGCCGTGCGGCCATTTTTTTATACGATATTCAACGATCTTATATCCAACTTAAAGTATACGACGCTGCATACAGACTTTGAGAGTTTCACTTATACAAAGTTCCAGGCAGGCGTCGGGTGCGCCTTATTTGAACAAGCCTCAAAGATTTTAAACAAGCGGTATGACCACGGTATGTTCCTGCTTGACATGCTGGCGCACACAAAAGGAATCAGGCTTCCCGAGTTGATTCCACATACAGTTCCCGTATTCAATCAATTCCCTGTGCTTTTCCGTGACGAGAATATTAAGGAAACTGCTTTTACGAAAATCAATAGTATCGGCATCGAGAGCACAAAACTGTATCCCGATCCAATTCATCGGGTATATAATTTGGGGTATGATTTAGACAAAGACCCATTCCCCAATGCCACCTATTTTTCAAGACGGTTGTTATTGATCCCCACACACCCAATAATGAATATTAAGAAATTATCCACAATTGTAAATATTATAAAAAACTGCCTTGAAAACTGAATAGTGATTGAACGAAAACTAACACTTATGAATTGAGTGCTTATGATACCCAGAAGAAACCTCATCAGAGCCGTTAAAAAGGCTATAGGCCAACCACGATACGCCATGAAGGCATTCGGACAGAGGGTAAAGTCGTTCCTGAATTATCACCTGAAGGATGGGTTCAGTTCATATCCGGAAACCATTTCATTATTCCTTACGTACCGATGCAACTTACGATGCACCATGTGCGGACAATGGGGGGTTGCGGGTTCTTCACGGGAATTGCCGCCGGAGACCTTAAAATCAGAACTTTCTATTGATGAATTAAAGTCCATCATTAATGAGGTAAAATTTTACGGACCCAATATCACCCTTTTTGGTGGTGAACCGCTCCTTTACAGGGAATGGGCTACATTGGTTCGCCATATTAAAGAGGTAGGGCTCAGATGCAATATCATAACAAATGCAATGATGCTGGAGAAATATGCCGAGGATGTCGTTAGTCTTGGCGTTGACGAAATTATATTCTCGCTGGACGGACCTCGTGAAATTCACGATAAAATAAGGGGCGGAGAAGGTATCTTTGACAGGGCAACCACGGGACTAAAGGCTGTGAATACATGGAAGGAAAAAAAGAAATGCCGCACCCCTCTTATCAATATATCAAGTACCATTTTTGAGACAAACTACCTGTATCTGGACAAGATCGTTGATGTTGCAGAAGACCTTTTGGCAAGCGCAATAACCTTCCATCACCTGATCTTCCTCAACCATCAAACATACGCACATCATAACGAAATCTTTACGCGCCAGTTCAATGTCACCTGTCTGGACTGGCGCGGGTTTGTTCGGGAAACACTGCCTGATATTGATGTAGAACGATTACTCAACAGTATCAACAACCTAAAAAAAAGAACCAGCCGGACACTTATCCATTTTTACCCCAACCTGACAGATGCGGAGATCTGCCAATATTACGCAGATTTTAATTTCAAGCCTACCAGTTACAAACATCGCTGCATAAGCCCATGGATGGTGGCATATATATTTCCTGACGGGACGGTGAGACCCTGCCAGTCGTTAAATTACGTCGCCGGAAATATAAAAGAGAATTCATTCAAAAATATCTGGAATAATCAAAAATATTTGAGATTCAGGCGTGTCACAAAAGAAAACAGGTTGTACCCTGTCTGCTATCGGTGTACAGAATTATATAGATTCTAAGCTAAAAACAATACTGGATAAAGAGAACTTGCTCTGGAGTCAAATAGTTCATTTCTTAGCCAGCACCTTCAGCGCTGGTTTATAACGTTCTATAAAATCATTAACCTGGATTGCAAATTCCTTATCTATTGCCTCCGAAGGTGACTCGTATATTTTAGGTTCGATGGTTATCTTGTTTGACTTTTCATCTATTTCCACCACAACCTGTGCGCCAGCAGTCAGGTGAAGTTTTTCCAGCATCTCCTTTGGAATGGAAACTCCGTAACTATTGCCTAATGAACATATTTTACGCAACATACATTTATCTCCAAATCATTTATTAATTAATATTTTTAAAGTTTTAAAATAGGGTTCAGTGTATTGGACAATGTTATAACCATGTTATAACAATAAAATACCGCTGTCAACAGTAATAGGTTCAAAAAGATTTTCATTGGCAAAAATCTTCACGCCGTAACCCCGGATTCTTCATCAGCAAGAACTGCCGCATAATTCAGGCATGCCCTAATATCTTTATCAGTAATGTTGGGATATGCCTTTTTTATACCATCAAAATCTTCTCCAGCGGCAAGAAGGTCGAGTATTATATGTACGGGTATTCTTGTGCGTTTAATACAGGGTTTCCCACTGCATATCTTTGGATCAATCACTATTCTCTCAATTGCCGTATTCATTTTACAAACCTCCTCTCTATTTTTAAAACGTGCATTCAATACTCTAATTACTTTTCTTATTATAACAAACCCACTAGCTGCTTTCTCAAATTGATTTTGAAACATTTGTGGCCATTATGCATCTGCTGCCTTCCACAATGGCAATCTCCTCTGTGGTGATGAGGTTGTAAAGTTTTTATAGACAGGCTGGTCAATGTTTTTTTCCAAACCTGCTTGCGCGTGGTGTGTCTGAGTGCGAACACATACAGGTGTGCAGGCAAGTCGTAGACTCTGTAGACTTTGACTTGCTTATCAATTTTTGCAAGTAATTCTCGTCTTTCGTGACAGCAAAGACGTACCTTGAACTTAGAACCTTTATCCATCTTGGGCAATGCCCTTTCTTAATCTTATAAACTTCCCTATAAACCTCTTCAGAAATGTAAACAGCAGTAAATAGATGTTTTAAAAGGTCTATGCGGTTGATTTTAGTGAGTACAATTAAAGGGGAGGAGTTACTTACGACCTGCACGCTTTACTCCCCCAGCTACTTTGCCTATAAGTTTGTATTCATCTAATATTTCCCCCTCAGTAGGTTCATAAAATGTAATTTTCTTTTCTCTTAAAAGGTCCATGAATTTCCATTTGTTCACGCCGGCAAGCTCTGCCGCCTTGCCAAAAGATAACACTCCATCTGAGAAAAGGCTTATTGCAAGGGTTTGCCTTGCATTTTTTTCAAGCTTTGCCTTTGTGTATCCCTCTATCTCAAGGGTGGAATACACATCCCCTGATATGTCAATGCTCAACTTTGCTGTCTTCATATTTTGTCTCCAAAGGTTTTGAATCAACTATACTTAATTAACGATTTTATTGCCACTATAATTCATTCATCTTTCCCCTCCACAATTGCAATCTCCTCTGTGGTGAGGGCGTAGAGTTTATAGACAAGCTGGTCAATCTGTTTTTCCAAATCATGGACTTCGGCTTGTTTATCAGGTTTTTGTGAATAATCCTCGTCTTTGATGATGACAAAGATACACCCTCGAACTTTTCCCTTCGGATATAATTTATAAATTTGAAAGATTCGTCCCCTTCCTCCACTGTTTCATTTAACCTCATTCAAAAGTTTTTTCACTATTCCCCAGGCCAATTCAACATTTGAATCATTTATTTGGATTGTTCCCTTTTATCTTTAGATAGCCTACTAATAATTGGGCATAACAAAGACTTAGATAATCTCTGTGAAATAGAATAACCGCTTAATTTCTCCTGAAAATCAATTAGAAAACTCTCAAATAACTGAGCATCTATACCCTCAATGAAATCTTCAGCTTCATAAATATCTTCACCGCCATTTACAATACATTGAACTAAGTATTGCCATGCTTTAGGTGGATTGCTTTCTTTAAATATCCAAAATAAACATTTGGTTATTTCCTTATTTTGTGGGAATTGCTTGATTGCAAACTCTAAGTCTTTTCTAACGGTAGTTTGCAATTGCTTTTCTGTCGGTTCTGAGTCAAATGCTTCGCCATAGAGGAATAATCCTCTTAAGCCTCTCATAATTCCTATTATGTCCTTATTTTTTGATTTATGATTTTGTAGGAAATACTGAGAGATTCAATGACCCAGGAGTTGAGTATCATCGTCCTAAAGTAATTGGCACACGCCTGTCTGCTCAGCAAGCAGGAGGAATTCCGCCTGAACCGATCCCTCAGCCACAGTCTGAAGAAAAAAAGACACATGAATTTGTGCTTATCGAAGAAGGTTTGTTGGAAGATGAATTCCGCCGAAGGGAAACAATCATTGTTGGGCCGGATGGTCTGGCTATGGATCGAAAGACCTATCAGGAAAAATGGGCTGAAAAGATTGTGGAACTCCACAGAACAGATCCGGCAGTGCAAAAGATATTTGGAGGTAACGAGTTGACAGAGCAAGAGTGGGAAGCGTTGGCCAGACGGTTAAATTCTCCAGAATATTACTTTGATGAAAAAACCTTGCGCAAGGCATTTGAGCAGCCTACGGGTTCTCTCACAGACTTTATTCGTGCAGCCCTTGGCAAATATAAATTTCCTACCCGTGAAGAGAGAATCAAAAATATTTTCAATACATGGGTTGCTGAGCATTCCGATAGCATTAAACCCGAACAGGCACAGATGCTCCGACTCTTACAATCACGTGTATTGGCTGGAGATACCGTAGAAATGCGAATGTTCAGCCAACCCCCGTTTTCCCTTTGGGGAGGCCGAGTGCGTATGGAACAACTTTTTGGCAAAGAAAATCTTGCTAAAATTATCGAAGAATTGAATAGCCTGCTTGCGGCGTAATTGTACATGAATATCATTGTTATTATGCTGGTGTAGGGGCGTATTGCAATACGCCCCTACGTTTTGTCCGTGTCTTAGCTTGAAAGGGATAAAGATGGATTCTGGAGAACTGCAAAATACATTAAAAAGACTGTGTAAAATAATGTGGGAGTCAAGAGTCGCTAACCCAATTACCTACGTAGCACAAATCTCCTACCTTCTGTTTTTGAAAATGTTAGAAGAAAGGGACACAGAACAGAAGGAAAGTGGGAACGGCAACTACAAAACCCTGTTCGGTAAATTTAAGATTAGTGGCAGGGAGGTTAATTTTGAACCTTTGCGATGGAGTGTCTTGACTTCAAATCCCGACAACGAACGTATGCTCCGTACTTTACGTGATACTTTACCTCAGCTTGCCGAACATCCGCTTCTTTCTCAAGGATCAAGAGCTATCTTCGCAAACGCATCTGTACTTATACCTGATGGAGCAACTTTACGTAGGGCAGTAGATGTAATTTCACCCATTTCTTTTATTGCTGTAGATGCAGACGTTAAAGGGGATTTGTTCGAAATTCTTTCCAGCGATCTTGGAAGCCAGAAAAAGGCTGCCCAATTTCGCACCCCACGCCATCTTGTCCGGGTAATTACTGAAATGGTTGACCCAAAAATTGGCGAGACCGTTTGTGATCCCGCGTGTGGTACTGGCGGCTTTCTCATAGCAGCGTATGAACATATCCGGCTTGCTAATGCTAGCCCCGAATTAATTCGTGAAGTTACAGGTCCTTATGGTATGCCAGTACGCAGAGGCTATGGAGATAAACTTACCCGCAAACAATGGGATTTTTTGCAGAAGGGAACTATCCATGGCTTTGAAGGCGATGCCGACATTCTGCGTATGGCGGCCATGAATGCCGTCCTCCACCAGTTTGATTATTCACCCCTGGTTTGCCGCGACTCCATTTGCGGCAGCGAAGATAAATGGGACGAAGTGCAGTTCGATGTGATCCTGGAAAATCCTCCTTTCTCCGGAGATCGCTCTGACGCAAAACGATCTCTCAGGATAGAAAAAGGAGATAAATACGTACTTTTTCTTGCCCATGCCTTACGCAGTTTAAGTTTAGGAGGTCGGGCTGGTATCATCTTCCCTAACGGAATCCTGTTTGGCGATACAAATAGCCACATAGAAGTAAAACGAAGACTTTTAAAGGAATTCGATCTCCAGGCCGTTGTCACCTTACCCAAAGGAATGTTTGAACCTTATACACCGAATCCCACTTGTTTTTTTATCTTCCAAAAAACCGGCAAACCCACAAAAGACGTGTGGTTTTACCGTCTTGATGGCGACGGTTCCTCACTCAGTAAATCACGGAAATTTGGCCCTCAATATCGCAACGATTTTCCAGATTTATTAGCCAAATGGCCAAAACGCAAGACTGAGAAAGGGCGAGCCTGGCTTGTTCCTGCAAAACGTATCGAGGAGAAAGGCTTCAATATGACCCTTTCAGGTCTTGGGCTTGTAAAACCAGAAAAGATCGAACATCCAGAACCCGAAGAAATATTAGAATCAGTTGTTACAAAGGAAGAGCGGATATTCGACCTGATACGTGAAATGCAGGAATTGTTATTGGAAGGAAACGGCAATGGAAAGGTATGAGTTGCCTGAGGGATGGGAATGGGAAAAAATCGGTAATCAAAATTATTTTGATCTTATCATGGGGCAATCTCCCCTATCAAATACCTATAACCTGAATGGTGTTGGTCTGCCATTCTTTCAAGGGAAAACAGAATTTGGCATACTCCATCCCGTTGTAAACAAATATTGTAGCGCTCCAAACCGTATTGCTGTAAAGGATGATGTTCTAATTTCAGTGCGCGCACCCGTTGGCCCAACAAATCTTGCTGATCGGGAGTGTTGTATTGGTCGGGGGGCTCGCTGCTATAAGATGCAAAGATAAAGTTGTTCCAAAATATCTTTTATATGCAATCAGAAATATTGAATCTGATATAGCAGCATCTGTGCGTGATCAAGGCGGTGGTTTTACTGCTATTAAACGAGAACAATTAGAAAATGTAGAAATCTCTGTTCCACCATTACCTGAACAGCATCGTATTATAGCGCGGATTGAAGAACTGACTCGTCGAGTTGAGGAAACCCACAAACTAAGGCAAGCTGCAATAGAAGAAATCGAAAGATATATTCCAGCCGCTATTGCATCGGTGTTTGGAGACGGGCTGAACCACGGATGGATAACTAAGAAGATTATTGACATTTGCGAAAAGCCACAGTATGGTTACACCAAATCGGCAAGCCACGAACCCGTAGGGCCTAAATTTCTCCGCATTACAGATATTCAAAATGGCAAGGTTGACTGGAACAACGTCCCTTATTGCCAGTGTGATGATATAGACAAGTATCGTCTTAAAGTCGGAGATATAGTTTTTGCCCGTACGGGTGCTACGACAGGCAAAAGTTTTCTCATAATAGACCCACCCCAAGCAGTATTTGCGTCTTATTTGATTCGTCTCCGTGTCGGTCATTCAATCTTGCCCGAATTTCTTTATTGGTATTTTCAGTCCTCCACTTATTGGTCTGCTGTTTCATCAGGTATAGATGAAGGGAATCGTCCCAATATGAATGGAACAAAACTGGCTAATCTGGAAGTTCCATTTCCCAAGGACAAAAACGAGCAACGTCGTATTGTAGATTACCTTAACAGTCTCCAGTCAAAAGCCGAGGAACTCAGAAGGTTGCAAGATGAGACTGAAGTCGAATTGGCGACCTTTACACCTGCCCTGCTGTTCAAGGCATTTCGGGGAGAGTTGTGAAAATAACCCTTTCTATTCCTACAATCAATGACCGACCAGATGATTTCGATACACTTTTCAATCTTTGGAACCAGGTAAACAGCGACTCATTGGATGTTACTTTCGATTTTTCTCCTTGTAGATTTTTACGACATAATGCTGTGGCTTTTCTCGGTGGTTTAGCTCGCTTGATCGAATCCCGCTCCGGCAACGCTACATTTAATTGGAATACACTGCAAAATAACATTTTAACAAACCTTGGACAAAATGGTTTTTTGGCTGCTTTTAAACACGGAGGCGACCCTTGGACAGGAAACTCAATTCCCTATCGAGAGGATAAAGTCCTAGATAAAAATAGTATGATGGACTATCTGAAAGTCAAGTGGCTGGGACGAGGATGGGTTCACGTCAGTGAACTACTGCAAAACGCCATTGCTGGTAGGGTTTGGGAGATTTACACCAATGCCTTTGAACATGCCCAGTCACCTATAGGTATATTCAGTTGTGGGCAACATTATCCCAGGCGTAAAGAGCTACAATTGACTGTTGCAGATTTTGGGGTTGGCATTCCTTCTAACGTCCGCTTATTCTTCAGTAAGGACAACCGCGTACAGTCTTTCAGTGCAGCAAATTGCATAAAATGGGCTTTTCTGCCGGGTACGACAACCAAGCCTAATGGAACGAGTCGCGGGATGGGACTCGATTTGCTCAAGGAATTTGTAAAGATCAATAAAGGAAAGCTTGAAATATTTAGCCACGAAGGGTATGCTTTAATTGATGAAACGCAGGAAATTTTCATGAATCGGCAGACTTTTTTTGAAGGTACACTTGTAAATATCAGTTTGAACAGGCAGAGAATAAATAATGGCAATCAACTATACCATCCAGGCAGATGTTGTTGATATTCGGCAAGATATCCCAAAACCTGACAATATCTTTCTGGTTGATACTAATGTATGGTATTGGCTAACCTATACTCGCGCACCTAAAAATTATCAGACAAAGGATTATCCATCGTATATTAACAAGGCCCTTTCAGCAAAAAGTCAACTGCACAAATGTGGGCTTTCTTTAGCTGAATTAGCTCATTTAATCGAAAGAACCGAGTTGGAAATCTTTTCAAAGGCATCTGGTTTCGACAAAAACAAAAAGAAGGAATTCCGTCATAACCATCCAATTGAACGTACTCATGTTGTATCCGAAATACAAGCCGCCTGGGGCTTGGTAGAAAATATGAGTCAAACAGTTGATATTCAAATAAACAAACTTACCACGGATGCTGCCTTATCCAGACTCTCAACACAAATTCTTGACGGTTACGATCTATTTATTCTCGAATCAATTACGAAAGCAGGCATAGTGAAGGTAATTACTGATGATGGCGACTTTGCAACAGTACCAGATATTCTTGTCTTCACATCCAACCCAAGTGCCATACAAGCTGCCAGAACACAAGGGAAATTATTAAAGAGATAGCAAACACCGCTGGGCGCGTTACCGCTTGCCATAAATTCTATTAGCATGCTATTAGCACCCCCTTGCTAATAGAATTTGAATAGTGGGTTTGTCTCTGATGATGAGATATTTGTTGCTTATGCAACAGTGATTTTGAAATTTGCCTTTTAACTTTTTTATTTTACACTTCCGTTATATCAGATTGTAAGCCTTCTGCCTGGAATCCCTTCATACAAAGCTTTAAC
>Ga0209417_1007466_pt1 | contig 10507 bp, 8 predicted proteins | sample RifGroF2_FD_184002 | JGI IMG/M metagenome (GOLD analysis project Ga0209417, IMG submission 184002) | Groundwater microbial communities from Rifle, Colorado, USA - Groundwater F2 (SPAdes) (version 2) | ecosystem: Environmental > Aquatic > Deep subsurface > Groundwater | place: Rifle, Colorado... | reverse complement strand
GCCTTGACCCGATCAAAGACAAATGGCAACTCCGGAAGCAAATTGGCTACATGCCACAAGCGCCAGCCTTGTACGACGACCTCTCGGCTCGCAACAACATCCTGTTTTTCGGAAAAGGGCAGAATGTTCCTGACTTGCAAAAAAAGGCGGACGAAATTCTGTCGTTTGCCGAATTGACACATCGGGAGAACGACGTGGTAAGATCATTTTCAGGAGGTATGCAAAAAAGAGTTTCGCTCTGTTGTGCATTGATTCATGACCCCAAAATTATTTTCCTTGACGAACCGACTGCGGCTCTTGACCCACATCTTAAAATGTTGTTTTGGATTCAGTTTCGAAAGCTGGCACAAAGTGGGGTGACCATTTTTGTCAGTACGCATCAGATGAATGAAGCCATGCTCTGCGATAAAGTAACCGTACTGCGTAATGGTGAAATCCTTGCTGTTGATACTCCTCAGAACATTCTCAGGCGCGGAAAAACTAAATTGAAAATCGTTGACAATCGGGAAGAAACAATCTCGATGATTGATTCTAACCCTAAAAACCTTGCCGCCGAACTTAAAAAGTTTGGTCTCGAAAAAACCATTTCATCGGTAGAACTACAATCGGATACGATTGAAGACATTATTCTTTCCATCATGAGCGAAAAGGAGATGAAATCATGAAGCATACCTTGATTGTTGCGCAACGTGTACTGGCTCAGCTTAAGGGCGACAGGCGTTTCCTTACCCTCTCGATCGTTGCGCCACTCATTATCATTTATTTTCTGAAGCTTTTATTCACCACACTTCCTCCCTTTGTTGATGTGAAAAGTTTTACTATTCCCATCAGCGCTTTCATCGTACATTTTCTGAGTTTTATTTTGTGCGCGATACTTCTTGTTCAGGAACGAACCAGGGGAACTTTGGAGCGAATGATGATTGGCGGATTCTCCAGAACTTCAATTATAGGAGGATATACACTTGGGTACTTCGGACTGGCAACCTTGCAGGCAAGTACCGTACTGGCAGAATCCATCTGGCTTTTCAAACTCAGTTACGACACAAAAACTGTTGTGCTGTTATTTTTAGTCATCTGGTTGCTCGCCATTGTTTCAGTTATGCTCGGAATTTTTATTTCAACCTTTGCAAAACAGGAAATTCATGTCTTTCCGTTCATACCGCTCATTATATTGCCATCAGTTCTTCTAACCGGACTCATCATCAAACCAGACGGACTTCCGGTTTGGGCGCAAATTATTGGCAAATGCCTGCCGCTTCATTATGCTGTGAATATCATTAACGAAATTATCAAACCAGAATATACGGTTTCAGCCACACTGCTTGATTTTGGAATTTTGACCGGATATATTTTTGTACTGCTTTTTCTTGCTTCACTGACACTAAAAGATACGGAATGATTGCTTCGTTTATAATGAGCCAATTTCTGATATCCGCGAGATGACAAGTAACAAAACACTACAAAAAAAAGTCAACATATAGATCTATACCGTCGATTGACTTTTCTGAGTATTCAGATTATTTGTAGGTTTCGAACAGAATTACTAATTTCGTGAACTAAAGATATGATTTTTTAAAATGTCTAGTTCTTCAGATAGCAATATTGATATTATACTGGCTATTTATCAGGATATTCGAACTGTCTTTCGTTTGAACGACATTGCCATGCTAACGGGCGAAACCAATTTTCAATCGCTCAACCAAAAATTAAACTATTACGTTCGCACCGGTAAGTTTCAGAATCCCCGAAAAGGCATTTATGCCAAACCACATTTCCAGGAAGATGAACTGGCATGTACTATTTATACACCTTCGTATATTTCGTTGGAATACGTTTTGCAAAAAGCAGGTGTTGTATTCCAATTTGATTCGCGCATTACGCTCGTCAGTTACCTGAGCCGAAATATTGAAGTAGAGAATAAAACCTACGCATATCGAAAAATGAAAGGTGAAATTCTGGCAAATACTTCAGGGATCGTCAGGCAAAACAATCAGGTAAATATAGCAACTGCCGAACGAGCGTTTTTAGATATCCTATATCTCGATGCAGAAACTTACTTCGATAATCTGAATCCATTAAATAAAGATCTTATTTATAAACTATTACCCAACTATCAATCAAAAGCATTGACTGTTAGGGTAAATAAAATATTCTCCAAATAATGGATATAAACCGTCATAAATTCTTTTTAATCCAGATTCTGAAAGACATTTATTCTGACATTGAACTAGCCAGTTGGTTGGGATTTAAAGGAGGAACTGCACTCATGTTTTTCTATGATCTGCCCCGATTTTCAGTGGATTTGGATTTTAATCTTATCAAAACTGAGAAACAGGATGTGGTTTACGAAAGAGTAAAATCCATTTTACTCCGATATGGAAAAATAATTGATGAAGCAAAAAAGTTTTACGGACCAATTATGGTACTTGATTATGGCGTTGGCGAACGAAAACTAAAAATTGAAATTTCGGTGCGGCCGTTTGATAATAGTTATGAAATAAAAGATTTGTTGGGCATCAATATGAAAGTATTGGTACAACCAGATATGTTCGCACACAAACTTTGCGCCTTGCTCGACCGAAATGTGATTACGAACCGCGACATTTTCGATTGCTGGTTTTTTATGCAAAAGCAAACTCCAATAAACAAAAATATTGTTGAATCACGCATGGGAATGCCCTTTACGGAATACGTTCAGAAATGCATCAATACCCTGGAATCATTGAGCGATACTGGCTTGTTACAAGGATTGGGTGAATTAGTGGATAATGAATTGAAAATGTTTGTCCGTTCCAAATTGAGAACTGAAACAATAAGCCTGTTAAGATTTTATAAGGATTATCCAATACTTTAATAATATCAAAAAAAGAGCCAACCCGCAGATTTTATTCTGGCGATTGACTCTTTTTAGTTTTATGGTCCTGGTATTCTTATTTCAATCCAAACTCGATCACTTTACCCAATGCCACATACTTTTCGTATAACTTAGCATATCGGGCTACATTGGCTCCAATTGGTGTGTAAGTTGTTTCAAAACCACCACCCATTTTTTTCTGAGCTTCGGAAATGTTTGGGTAAACTCCTGCCACTACCGCGGCTGCCATGGCTGAGCCCAATGCACAAGCCTGTTCAGAGCGGGCAACCTTAATGGGCATATTCAGTACATCGCAAACGATCTGCATCACAAATGGTGATTTTTTAGCCACACCACCCAATGCAATTACCCCGTCAATGCGAACACCTTCGCTGATAAAACGGTCAACAATCGCTTTGGAACCAAATGCAGTTGCCTCAACCAAAGCGCGGAAAATACGTGGAGCATCCGATCCCAGATTTAACCCGGAAATCACGCCTTTCAAATTTTGATTGGCATCAGGAGTACGGCGACCATTCATCCAGTCGAGGGCCACAATGCTGCTTTCTTCCATAGGAATCAGTTCGGCAGCTCTGGTCAGTTCCGGAATGATCTTCGATGAAATTTCATTGATCATTTTCACTTTGGTAGCTTCATCAATCAGCGCACTACTGGCGATAATCTGTTCAGTTGGCCAAACCAAAACGTTTTTAAACCATGCATAAATGTCTCCAAAAGCCGATTGTCCGGCTTCCATTCCCAACATTCCGGGTACAATAGAGCCATCAACCTGTCCGCAAATTCCGCTGATCAGTTTTTCTCCCACTTCCTGCATAGGAGCAATGAGCATGTCGCAGGTTGAAGTTCCCATCACCTTGCTTAAATAATAAGGTTCTATCTCTGCACCAACGGCGCCCAGATGAGCATCAAACGCCCCTACCCCAACCTTAACTTTGGTTGAAAGGCCAAGTTTTGCGGCCCATTCCGGAGTTAAAGTTCCGGCAGAAATATCGCAGGTGAACGTTTCTTGAAACAAACGATCTTTCAATCCACTCAGAAGTGGATCGAGTTTGGTCAAAAATTCTTCGGTAGGTAAACCGCCAAAAGCCTCGTGCCACATGGCTTTGTGACCGGCTGCACAACGCGAGCGTTTCAGTGTTTTCGGATTGGTATTGCCAGTAAGAATGGCCGGAATCCAGTCGCAATGCTCTACCCATGAAGTTGCGGCACGATAAACACCTGCGTCTTCGCGGATCACATGCAGTAATTTGGCCCAAAACCATTCAGAAGAATAGACACCACCTTCAAATTTGGTAAAATCGATGGCCCAGGCTTTGGCAAGCTGATTAATTTCATCGGCTTCTTTCACACCAGTATGATCTTTCCAAAGCACAAACATGGCATTCGGGTTTTCCTCAAATCCGGGGGTTAAGGAAAGCGGAGTTCCTTTTTCATCAACAGCAATCGGCGTGGATCCGGTGGTATCAACGGAAATTCCTACCACATTCTCCGCCACTCCTGCCGGAGCAAGTTTCAAAGCCTCAACAATGGTGTATTCCATACCTTCAAGGTAATCTTTTGGGTGCTGCCGAAACTGGTTGTTGGGGGCATCGCAATACAATTGTTTTTTCCAGCGCGGATATTCAAAAACTACGCTGGCAACTTCTTCGCCGCTTTCGGTATTCACAATTAACGAACGAACAGAATCGGTACCGTAATCAAGTCCGATGGTGTATTTGGGCTGTGTCATAATGTATAGGTTAAAATATCGATTTTTTAATTATATGTTTTGTTATATATTGTTGCGAGTTTCCGGTTGCGAGTTACAGAAACCCGTAACACGTTACACGCATCCCGCAACTACTTTTGTCCATAATACGCATCTTTTCCGTGTTTCCTGAGAAAATGCTTGTCCAGTAAAACCTGGCTCATTGAAGTTGTCGGATTCAGAACAAAACTCCGGAAAGCCATTTTTGCAACTTCTTCCAATACAACGGCATTATGAACGGCATCTTCGGGATTTTTTCCCCAGCTGAACGGAGCATGATTATTGACCAGCACTCCCGGAATCGTGTCGGCATCAATTTCTTTGAAACGTTCAACAATTACCTTTCCAGTTTCCAATTCATATTCTCCGTTTATTTCTTCAGGGGACATTTTACGCGTACAGGGTATTTCGCCATAAAAATAATCGGCATGAGTAGTACCAATGGCCGGGATTCCTCTCCCTGCCTGCGCCCAACTGGTTGCCCATTCTGAATGAGTATGGACTATTCCGCCGATATTCAGAAAATTCCGGTAAAGTTCCAAATGGGTTGGAGCATCGCTTGATGGGTTCAACCTTCCTTCTACTACTTTTCCTTCCAAATCGAATACCACCATATCCGAGGGTTTCATATGATCATAGGAAACACCGCTGGGTTTGATCACAATTAATCCTGTATTGCGGTCAATTCCACTTACATTTCCCCAGGTAAAAATAACTAATCCGTGCCTGACCAAATCCAGATTGGCCTTGCATACCTCTTCTTTTAATTGTTCCAGCATATCTAAAAAGTTTCAAGTTCAAAGTTTCAAGTTCCAAGTCTGTTCGTTATTGATAGTCATTCAGTTGTCATTTAATGGTCATTGGTTGTCATTCAAACAAACGCAAAGCGACTGACCATGAATGACGTGAAATAAATGACCACTATTGACCACTTTATACTGCGACTGAACACTACTTTATCGGTTCGAGCCATGCAGCAAAGCCTCCGCCCGGCGCCATTCTAATTTTTACCAAATCGCCTTTTTCTACCGTTTTGGTGGTTCGAAGCACTTTTTCAGCGTTAATGGCAGACTCAGGAGTATCCTCAAAGGCTGTCATTTTATATTTTCCAGCATCCAGAAAATCAAGTTTTATATCCAGGTTACGGGTTTCACTATTGGTCATCGATCCAATAAACCATTCGTTTCCTGAACGGCGTGCCGAGGTAATAAATTCTCCAACCTGACCATTCAGGATTTTAGTATCGTCCCATACCGTCTTAACTTTTTTCAGGAATTCAACGCCGACCTGGCCTTTGTAATTATCCGGATGGTCGCATGCCACCATAAAAGGACTGTCGTACACTACAAACTGTGCCAGTTGCAACGCCCGGGTTCCCATGACTTGTGCAGGTGTCCCGTTTTCAAATTTTTCAGGTGCGCGGTTAAGAAATCCACCCGGAGTAAAATCCATCGGACCTGCCAGCATCCTGGTAAATGGTAATGTAACCATGTGTTCAGGAGTTACACGAAGCGACCACTTATTGTATTCGTTTCCCATTACCCCTTCGCGGGTAATCAGGTTAGGATAAGTACGGTGGAAACCGTCAGGTTTGTATGCCCCATGAAAGTCAACCATGAGGTGATGATCGGCAGCAGTTTTGACAATCCGGTGATACCAATTCACCATTTCCTGATCTTCACGATCCATAAAATCGATTTTCACGCCTGCAATACCCCAGCTTTCATAAAGGGCGCAGGCTTTATCCCAGTCGGCACGATCAACATCGGTCCAGTACATCCATAATACACACCTGACATGTTTGTTTTTTGCATAGGCAAGAATATCGGGCATATTGAGTTGAGGGGCGATTTTGGTTAAATCGGCATCCGGAGAGTTGAACTTTCCATACCATTGCCAGTCGATAATCTGGTAAGGCCATCCCATTTCAGCAGCCAGATCGATGTATTTTTTGATGGTTTCGTTATCCATTTTAACCTCGCCACTCCACCAATGGTCCCAGGATGAAATACCAGGTTTAATCCACGATGGATCGGCAATGGCACATGGATCGTTCAGGTTAGAAATAATTTCTGATTCAACCAACTGGCCAGGGGTTGAACCTAGCATGATTACCCGCCACGGTGTTGAGTGAGGTAATTTGAATTTCACTTTATCACCGGTTATTGGTTCTTTAGGTAATGGGGCAAGTTGCGAACGAAGCGAAAAACCGGATTTCGTATGGCCCGGTTTTAAAGTCATTCCGGCAAAATCAGTAATTTTGGCTTCAGTAATTGCCGCATAACATTTGTCAGAAACTTTTACTGTCATGGGAAGTCCAATAACCATTCTATCGGTTATTTCAGAGATATTCCGTTTAAAATATTCATTTTCCTGAGAGGACGAATAATCTTTATGATCGGCAGCCCAACAGGTATGATCGGCTGTGAAATTAAATGTTGTCTTTTCATCGGTAAGAACATAATCATGGTGATTATCAGGTCCGATAAATTCAGTTTTGAAGGCCACGCCATCATCATAAACCCTGAAAACCAGATTCATTTGACGATGCGGAAACTTCCTTTCTTTCAATTCAAGAGTCAATTCCCTGCATCGGTTAACAATGCTTGATTTCCGTTTTAAAACCGGAGCCCAGGTCTCGTTTATTTCTCTCACCGATGACTTCAGCACTTCCATCTCAAATCCAAGGGGAGGCGCCTGTTTAAACTCAAAACTGACTTCAGAATTAAGTAGCACGGGAATTCCCTGATAAGTAATGCTATAAGTTATGGAGTTGCCAACATCAATTTTAGCTTCAACAATCGATTGTGGCGATATTAGCAAATATTGTGCACTGGCCATGTTCAGAAGGAACAGAAAAAAGGCAACAAAAGGTAAAAATCGTTTCATTCTTCTTGGTTATTTTTAGTTTTTATATCAGGTTTAATGGGCAACTTCTTGCTCAATTATTAAATAAAATGTAAATTTAACACTTATCTTTATATCTCAAAACTGAATATTCTATTCATCGTTTTTCCTTTAATATTTGCTACACACATTTAACTCCGATTTAATTCCCCGAAAAATTTATCCAGGTTAAATATCCGTTGAAATTACTTGTTTTAGAACTAACTTTGATTGATTAATCCAAAATAATAAATCTCATAAAAGCCAAACATTCGGTTCATGATAAACGTTAAAATGTGTCGTAAAACATAAATTCATAGAATATGCCAGTCAATATTCCGGAAACGGCCAGAAAAAGAATTGTAATTATCGGAGCAGGATTTGGAGGTTTAAAACTTGCCAAAAAGCTGGTTGGTTCCGGTTATCAGATCGTTCTGATCGACAGAAACAACTTTCACCAGTTCCAGCCTTTATTTTATCAGGTGGCGAGCTCAGGAATAGAACCAAGCTCAATCCTCTTCCCTCTTCGAAAAATTTTTCAGAAACGAAAAGATGTGTACATCCGTGTCGCCGAAGTATATTCGGTTGATACCGAAAGGAAAGAGTTACATACCAGTCTGGATAAGGTTTGGTACGATTATCTCGTCATTGCAACGGGGGTAAATTCCAACTTTTTTGGAATGAAGAATATGGAAAAATTTGCTATTCCTATGAAATCAATTTCAGAAGCTATGGCACTTCGAAACCGAATTCTATTAAACCTGGAGAGAGCTGTTACTTTATTTGATGAAGATGAAAACGAAAAAAAGACTTTGCTGAATGTGATTGTGGTGGGTGGTGGTCCAACCGGTGTCGAGGTTGCAGGAGCCATTGCTGAAATGAAAAAATTCGTCCTTCCTAAAGACTATCCTGATTTGAATTTCGATCTGATGAAGGTTAATCTGATTGAAGGATCGGGCAAGGTGTTGGCTAATATGTCAGAACACGCCTCAGAAAAGGCATTATTCTACCTGCATCGGCTGGGCGTCAACATCATGCTGAATACCAGGGTAACCGATTACGATGGAGAGATTCTTCATTTATCGGAAGGTGAAACGATTAAAACCAAACTGGTAATATGGGCAGCAGGGATCAGCGCTGAAGTACCTACCGGAATTCCGGAAGAATCGTTTGGACGCGGAAAACGCATGATGGTTGATCAGTTCAATCAAGTGAAAGGGTTTAGCGATATTTACTGCATTGGCGATGCCTCCATCATGTCAACAGCTGATTATCCAAACGGACATCCTCAGGTTGCACAGGTTGCCATTCAGCAGGGTGCAAACCTTGCCGCGAATTTTATAGCCATGAAAAGAGGTTCAGCATTGAAATCCTTCAAATATATCGACCGCGGCGCAATGGCAACAATTGGCCGTAACCGTGCTGTTGCCGATCTTACTTTTTTGAAATTCAGTGGATTTATTGCCTGGCTTACCTGGATGTTTGTGCATTTAATGGCCATTCTGGGCGTTAAAAACCGATTACTTATTTTTGTGAACTGGTTGTGGAGTTATATCACCTACGACCAATCATTACGTCTGATTTTAAGGGCAGCCGAAAGCAAAAAGGAAATTTTGACTCAGGAAAGGAAGGATTGAACTGATTATGATTTTTGTTTTACTGAAAAAATTATCTTTACCAAACCAATTATAAAACTAAAATTAATCCTTTGCTATGAAGAAATTATTTGGGTTACTGGTTATTGCCGGAATGATTGTTTCCTGTTCCGCACCTAAAAAAGAATTTACCATGATCTATTCGAAAGCCGATTTCGAAAAAGAAGTGAATGGAAAGAAAACCACCTTGTTTACCTTAAAAAATGAAGGCGGAATTATTGTTACCTTAACCAATTACGGTGCAAAAATCGTTTCTGTTTTTGCTCCTGACAAAAATGGAGCCCTTGAAGATGTTACCCTTGGATATAAATCTATCGATGGCTATGTTTCGGGAGATGCAGGACAGGGAGCTGTTGTAGGTCCTTATGCCAACCGGATTGCCAATGGCCAGTTCGAAATCGACGGACAGGTTTATCAACTGCCGGTAAACAATCACAAAGCCTGTTTACATTCCGGCCCCGAAAGTTTTTTCCGTCAGGTTTATGATGCGAAAGAAATTCAAACTGCCGATGGATCTGCTGTAGAAATGACCCTGACCAGTGCCGACGGCCAATGGGGATTTCCGGGTAACAAAAATGTAAAAGTGACTTATACACTCACCAAAGACAACGGCCTGAAAATAGATTATGAAGCAACTACTGATAAATCATGCTATTTCAATTTAACCAATCACGTTTATTTTAACCTGAAAGGTGAAGGAAATGGCGATATCCTCGATCACTTGTTGGTTGTTGATGCTAATTTTTCAACCGCGGTTGCCGATTCGCAACTGATACCAACCGGCGAGATTGTTGATATTCGCGGAACTGCCATGGATTTTACCAGTCCGCACCTTATCGGCGAGCGTATTGAAGATCCGATGCCACAACTTCGGATGGGTGGAGGATACGACCACAACTACATCCTGAATAAAGATCAGAACGGTAATGAAATGACCTTCTGTGCGAGTTTATACGAACCTGTTTCGGGCCGTTTTGTCGAATGTTTTACTACTGAACCTGCAGTTCAGCTTTATACCGGGAACTTCCTTACTGGAAATATCATTGGGAAACGTGGAAATCCGTACAATTACCGCAATGGTATTTGTCTCGAAACCCAGCATTATCCTGATTCACCCCACCACCCAAATTTTCCGAATACATTGCTAAAACCCGGTGAAACACTGAAATCGACCACCATTTATAAATTCTCGGTTAAATAAAAATAGGAAAAAGTCATTAGTCACTAGTGTCATGTCAATCTAATATTGTCGGATAAAGTCGTTTTAGTTTGATTCTTGCATCGTTGTTCGTGAACTGCCAGTTAATAGTTGCCTTTTTATTATTCCGATGTTGCTGCCAGGCA
>Ga0209417_1007464_pt1 | contig 10511 bp, 17 predicted proteins | sample RifGroF2_FD_184002 | JGI IMG/M metagenome (GOLD analysis project Ga0209417, IMG submission 184002) | Groundwater microbial communities from Rifle, Colorado, USA - Groundwater F2 (SPAdes) (version 2) | ecosystem: Environmental > Aquatic > Deep subsurface > Groundwater | place: Rifle, Colorado... | reverse complement strand
TGAAAGGAAGTTAAAGAATGAGCAAACCACTAATTGAATTAATATTCCCCGAATCTGGAGATTGGGAAGTATTGAGAATGAATTTAGGAGAAGATTTTAAACATGAAGGGCATTCAATTCCTAATGGGGCATGGATTAAGTTGTTAGAAATATTGGGTTATGAAGTTGAAGTGAAATGTATTTCTGATGAAGATATGGAATGCGAGAAATATTGAGTTCATTTCAAAGAGAAGTTTTATCGGAATGTGTGATTGATAAATAATAGTTGGAGAACTTGCAAGTATAAAAAGGTAGCTACCTCTCTGATCAAGAGGGAGAATAGTTAATGAAAGAGAATGTTTTTAGTGTTGAATATATATTAGAGAATGGTTTAGATAAATTAGCTTATGGGTTTGTGTATATCACAATTTGTTTAATTAATGGTAAAAAATATATCGGTCAAAAAATGTTTCGCAAAGATTGGAAATACTATTTAGGGAGTGGAACTTTATTTAAAAGAGCAATTAAAAAATATGGCAGAGAAAATTTCAAAAGAGAAATTATTGCAATGGCTTTTGACGAAGAAGAATTAAATAAACTTGAAGTTAAATTTATTAAAAACAATATTGCTGTAGAAAATGAAGAATACTATAATATTGCTTCAGGAGGTGACAGTGGCAATAACTTTGCTGGAAAAACAAAGGAAGAAATGATTAAAATTAAGACAAAAATTAGTAATTCTAATAAAGGAAAACATAATGGAGATAAAAACCCTAAATGGGGCAAAGGATATCTTTTATTAGGAAAAAATAATCCTATATATAAAAAGGGATATTTATTTAAAGGTTTAAAGAATCATGCATGCAGAAAAATAATTTGTCTTACAACAGGTGAAATTTTTGATTATGCTTTACTAGCAAGTACAAAATATAATATTGATCTTTCATCTATTATAAGATGTTGTAGAAATAAAAATCAATATGCTGGTAAAAATCCTGTAAATAAAAAACCAATGATATGGATGTATTTTGAAGACTATAAGAGTAATAACTTTGAAATTGAAAAAGATATAAAAATTACAAATTCTAAAAAAATTATTTGTCTTACAACTAATATAATTTTTAATAGCGTATTTTTAGCAAGTAACTGGTGTGGAGTTGCATCTACAAATATATGTGCTAACTTAAAAGGCAAAGCAAAATCAGCAGGAAAACATCCAGAAACAGGTGAATCTCTCAAATGGATGTATTACGATGAATACATAAAATTACAAGAAGCAAATTAATACATAAAATACACCTACCTCATGCTCCAGTATACTTCCATATACTACGTTTTTCAAAGCCAAATATAGGATAAAATTGTGATTTCGAAGGATGAAAGGGGAAAATAATTGAAAAAATTAATATGTGCTTCATTAATTACAGTTTTTCTACTGACTGGATGCGGATCTTATAAAGGTGATGTAATCGAGCAAAAGATGGTAATGACTCAAGTTGTAAGCAAAGACAGCAGGTGGAATACAGGAACTAAATCTACTCATTATTATGTAACTGTAAAATATGAAAATTTAGAAGTAGAATTAGATAGTTGGAAATTGTATAATATTGTGAACGCCAACGATGATTTGCAATTAGTGTACAGTAAGTATAAAAATAGTGATGGGTATTTAGTAGAATTGGAATTGCCATAAGAAAGGAGATTATATGAATGACTTTGAAAGAATAAAATTCGATGGAGACAAACATATTTATGGTCTTTATAAAACTCACAAACTTAAAAATAATCAAACCATAGGAATATATTTCTGGAAAAATGAATTCAGTAAATCTAATGATTATGTAATATTATTAGCAATTGCTAATAAGAAAAAGCATCTTAGACAATTGATATTAGGAGAAAAAGATATATTAACTGATCATGAAACTGGTAAATGTGGATTGGAAGGTTTATTATGGGGTAAGAATCAGATAATTGAATTTGAGAAATCTGATTATTGTAAAGATGGAGATTATATCAGTGTATATTGGACAGACAATAGGCGTAGGGATGTTTATGAATACGGTTTAAAGAAGTTGGGATTTGTGGTGGGGTATCGGGATGGTAGAAAATGTTTGAGTAAGAGAGTTGTAAAAGAAATAGGTTTTAGTTATACTGTATAAATTATAAAATAAATATTTGACAATATGGAATCATTTAGTGTATAATGTTAATAGAGATGCAAATGAATCCATATGAATTTAAGAAAGAAGGAATAAGAAATGGGAAACATAGATCGCCTACAAGAGTTAACCAACCAACTAAATATCGCATGTAACGCCTTTCATAACCTAAATAAACCTACCATGGAGAATCGTGAGTATAATCTACTCTTTGAAGAATTAGAGTCTTTAGAACAGCAATTAGGAGTAATCCTAAGCGACTCACCAACGCAAAGAGCCGGATATAAAATCGTATCAGATTTACCAAAAGTAAAACATGAAATTCCCTTATTGTCATTAGGAAAGATAAAAGAAGTTCCAAAATTAGTCAAGTGGTTAGGCAACGAAGAAGGAATATTAATGCTTAAAATTGATGGTGGCACAGGTAAGGCTACATACAAACAAACATGTAAACAATTAGCAACAAGAGGCGATTCAGAAACAAATATTGGAGAAGATATATCTCATAATATTGGAAGTATAAAAAATATCCCTTTATTAATTAATGATCTTGATGAGTTGCAAATTGTTGGTGAAAACTTCATGAGATATTCTTCATTCAATGAAATTAATTCAAGAATTGAGAATCCAGATGATAAATATGCAAATCCGCGAAATTTAGCTAACGGGTCTGTGGGTTTGCTAGACAGTAAGGCATGTAAAGAACGCAATATAGAATTTTGTGCATTTAATATCATTAAAGGAAATAAATTCAAAACAAAGCAAGAGCAATTGGAATGGCTAAAATCTCAAGGATTTGACATTGTTCAATATTGGATGGTTACAAAAGATAATCTTGAAGAAATAATTGCTCAAATAATTGAAGATATTCCTACTTTTGATTATCCGATTGACGGCCTTGTTTTGTCATTTAATAATATTGAATATGGATTATCTTTAGGAGAAGTTGCTCACCACCCTAATCACTCAATTTCTTTTAAGTTTGAGGATTCATGGTTTAAGACGAAATATCTATATACCGAATGGAATACAAGTAGACTTGGAAGAATTATTGGAACTGGTATCTTTCAACCTGTAAATATCGAAGGTTCTGAAGTGGCAAGAGCGACAACTCATAATTTAGATATATTTAGAAATTTAAAATTAGGCAAAGATGATATCATTGAAATCTCGAAACGCAATAAAATTATCCCTGCTATTGAAAATAATATCACCAGAAGCAATACAGAACAATTACCTACAGAATGTCCAACATGTAAAGGTGAAGTAGAAATAAGATTAGAAGCAAAAACTAATAATTTGTATTGTATTAATCCTAGTTGTGAAGCAAAATTAACTCAGAAACTAAAATATTTTGTGAGCAAGCAATGTTTCAATATTTCTGATTTAGGAGAAGCAACTTTAGAAGCATTTATTGATAATGGATTTATTGAGAATTACATGGACATTTTCAAGTTAGAAAGATACAAGAAAGAAATTGTGAAGATGAATGGGTTTGGAAGTAAGTCCTTCAATAAATTAATGGTTGCTTTAGAAAATGCAAAACAAATTAGTATGACATCGCTAATTTCATCTCTTGGAATTAAAAATGTCGGATTTGGTTCATCGAAGAGACTTACAAAACATTTTGATAATGATATTAGTACATTTTTAGAAGCAACAAAATCTTATCGAAATTTTGTTAATATTGATGATTTTGGAGATATTACTGCCAATTCAATTTGTGATTATTTCCAAGATGAAGAGAATATGAAAATGTTTTTAGAGTTATTGGAATTTGTGAGTATTAAAAAAGAAGAAAAGAAAGAAGTGTTGAATGTGGATAGTGTACTGAATGGTCTTAAACTTTACTGCACCGGAACGTTTGAATCGCATAAGAAGGAAGAACTTAAAAGCATTGTTGAAAGTTTAGGTGGAGAATTTGCAAATGGTTTTAACAAATCATTGGATTTCTTAGTAGTAGGAAAACTTAAAGGTTCTTCCAAAACTCAGAAAGCATTAGATGCAGGAATTAAAGTATTGCAAGAAGATGAATTTTTAGCAATGATTGGAGGAAAATAAATGATCAATATTATTGATGGAGATATTTTAAATACTACAGAAGACATACTTAAATGTGGCATATATAAAATTGAAAATCTCAAGAAACAAAAAATATATGTTGGTAAAAGTACCAATATTTTAAAAAGATTTAGAACACATAAATATTTTTTAAAAAATAATAAACATTACAATAAAGAACTTCAACAAGATTGGAATGTATTTAAAGAAAATGACTTTATATTTGAAACTATTCAAACTTACAATCGTGAAGAACTATCAGAAAAAGAAACTTATTGGATAGAAAAATTAGATACTTTTAATAATGGATATAATAAGACATTAGGTGGGAATGGAGGTTATTCAAAATATGAACAAAGTGTAATTAACAATATTGCAACACTTTACAGTAATAAATACTCTATCCCCGAGGTGTCTAAAATACTTAAAATACCACAGGCAACTATAAAAGACATAGTGTGTTTAAGTAATATTTCTAGAAGTTTTAAAGAGGCAAAGAAAGTACATTATGAAAAGAATACAATTTTTACTGACGAATTAATTAATATAATCACACTCCTATATAAAAATGGAGAAGATTGTGTCTCAATTGCAGAAATGTTTAATACAAATAGAACTTCAATCGCTGATTATTTAAATGCAAATGGAGTTGAATTAAGAAATAACATTGAAAGAATGCGAAATAGATATAATGTAAAGTTTTCAGATGAAGAAATATTAAAATTGTTAGAAAATAATACATATGAAGAGGTTCACAATATTACCACACTGTCAAAAAGCACCTTATTAAATATAAAGAAAAGAAATAATAAACAAATTAACATTAGAAGAGAAATTACAATAGAAGAAAAAAATAATATTTTAATTGACTTTAATAATTGTTTATCTGGAACAAAAATTAGTAAAAAGTATAAAAGAAGACTAATTACAATTCAAAAAGTAATCAAAGAAATGTTGGAGGTACAAAATGATTAAAATTATTGATGGCAACATATTAGAAGCTAAGGAAAATATAATAGGGCATAGTTGTAACTGTATGGGAGTAATGGGTAGTGGATTAGCAAAACAAATTAGAAATAAATACCCTAAAGTTTTCAAAGATTATCAAACATATCTTACCAATATTAAATTTTCAATTCAAGCATTAGGCAAATGTCAAATAGTAAAGGCAGAAGAAAATAAATATATAGCGAATTTATTTGGTCAATATAAATATGGCAGAGATAAGCAATATACTGATTATACAGCATTAGAAGAAGCTTTATTTTCACTTAAAGTAAGTGCAAAAGATCATAATAAATCCGTTGCTATTCCATTTAATATTGGGTGCGGTTTGGCAGGAGGATCTTGGGAAGTGGTTTATAAAATAATTGAAGAAGTTTTTAGTGATTATGATGTAGCTTTATATAGATATAAGTAATAATGATAATTGAGCGTGGGGTTGAAAAACAGATCCAGTCACATTAAAAACTGAATCCCAAACAGTGTGATTAATAATAAAACTGGGTGTTTGCTCAATTAATATTTGCTAATTTTAAGGACTAACTAGGTTTGGTCAACCGAAAACTACAAAAGGCTTTTTGCTTAGTGTTTCACTTTTGTAAATGTTAGTCCTTATTAAATAAAATCCCTCATAATATCAAACTTATAGAAATAGAAAGGAATGAAATAAAATGAGTTTTACACGTACAGAATCTAAATTCTATGTGGTTAGGGTATGGATAGAAGATAATCAAGTTAAATGTGCTTCTGAAGTTTGTACAGAAGATTCTTGCCCAAGATACAATGATTGTGAAAATGGTTTATTAAGCGTTCATAAAGATTAATAACAAAATCAATTTGTGATCGTACTTAGAAAAGGAGTTGAATTATAAAATGAATTTAAGACCAACATTATCACAAGAAGAAAAACAAAAATTATTTGAAAATTTTCTAAATGCTTCTTTCGAATTAAAAGTAGAATTAATTTCTAGTTTATTCGATGACCAAATATACTTAACTGAGAAAGAAGAAGAATTTATAAATGCTTTGAGAGAATGGCATCAAAACATATAAAGAAAGGAAGTATAAACAATGACAAAAACAGAAATTCTACTTTATGGAGCATTACTTGAAAGTGATATGTATGCTGATGGGTATGGTTCAACTGACGAAGATACAGAATTATTACAAAAGGCACTAAAGAAAATATATGGCGTTACAGAAGAAACTCCAGAAGAAGATGTTTGGAAAGTGGAAAAGCAAATGAATGAAGATATGAAAAAGTTGGTTATAGAATTTAGGAGTAAGGTGACAAAGTATTTAGAGGATTAGGTTAAAAAGGAGAGAAATAAATGTATAAAAAAGACGTAGAATTAAGTGACATACTCCAAACTATTAACGAATCTATAAATAACGGATATGAACTTGAATTATCTTTAGATTATAATAGTGAATTAAAAGATTTACCAGATAATAAATTGTACGCTCCAGAAGAAATAAAAAATATGGATTACATAAGTTTTATTAGTGAAATATATAATCATTTCAGATCAATTGAAAGAGAACAATTGTTTGAATTTAAATCTGATTTAGAACACTATGATTTTGAGGAAGATGTTAGTTTTCATTATAGATTATGTGCTATGAGACCATTTGGAGGTGATGCAGGGTACAAATATGGAGGTGGTTCTGGAACATTCTCTATGAGAATATTTTTAACTCAAAGAAAATTATTATTACAACAACTCTCCAATCTTTTTATCTTACCAGATGCTTATGAAAAAATAGGAAGATGTTTTATCATAAATGAACATCCATTTGGTTTAAATAATATTTCTACTGTTATAAAACATATTAAAAATACAGTATATAAAAATATTATAGGTAAAATTATTGATGAAAAATACTATGATATTGAACAAAGGAGAATAACTCTTGAGAACTTAAAAGAATCTGTTATTTTAAATATTCAAGCAAATGATTATGAGTTAGATGATTTTGAAATTATTATTGAAGAAGATTACGGTGATTTATATTTTACAATAAATGATCAATATTTAGGCAATATTATTAAACTTGTTCAAAGAAAAGAAGTAAAAACGGAGTATTATTTAGATATAGAAGATTTAGGTTAAAAGGATTATTTTATTTGGCAGAAAGGAGTAATCCATGCGAAAATACATAATAGACAACCTAGAAAATACATCAGAAAACGAACATAACTTCAACCATGAATATCATAAGAAATATATTTCTAAAACAGGCGAAGTAATTAGACATGATTACAAATCAACAACATTCAAATCATTTATATGTTTAGGATTTGATAAGGATGAAAAAGGATTCTTTACAGATGTGGATTGGTTTCATGTAAATGATTTAAGAAATCCACAATTTGGAGGATAATTCAAAAGATGTTGAAAGGTGAGTAAATAATGGATAAAGATAAAGTTTTAGAAACTGTGGACTTTTATATGAAACAAGTTTTAGACTTAGTTAGAAGAGGAGAAACAATTGATCCAATTAGTATTTTAGACGCATTAGGATACATAAAAGAAGATATTAGAAAGTTACCAAGTTATGATGATGGATATCAAAAGGCAATCTCTGAAGCAAAAAAGATTATTATACAAACCAAAATGGGATTTAAACTTTAACTTTTCTAGTATTTCAAGAAAGGAGTGAATTAAAATATGGTATATGTACAAACAAGATGTGCTGAGTGCGAAGCATTGTTTTATGCTGTGTCAGGTGAAGAATGCAAATGTCCTCAGTGCAAATCTTTAGTGTTTGTATTTTAGATTAATTCAAATTATGGGTTGACAAGATAAAAAATAAATAAAGGAGGATAAATAATGACAATTTGTATAGAGTGTGAATTTTACTCAGAGGATGATTTAACGGGATTGTCTCCACAAGATAAACTAGATCATGTAAGTGGTCACTGTATGGATTCTAACAATCCAGATTTCAATGAATGGGCAAGAATATTTGGTAGAGGTATTACTATGGAAGATTCATTAACAAATCCTAAATGGTGTGCTAAAGTTGATAATCCTGAAACAGCAGAAGAATATTATACTAAAGATGAAATTAGTGAATTTGTTAAGGAAGAAATTGGAAATAGGAAATTGATTGAATTTATAAGACATGCTAGATCAAATGATATAATTTGGTATTAATTAGATAGAAGGAGTTGATTAAATAGATGGATGTCATTGTTCTTATTGTGGTAAATTCAAATCTTGGGATAAATTAATTGATTTTGGTTTTTATCTAATAGGTGATTATGCTTGTAAAAAGTGTGCAAAAGAAAGAATCAAATTATTGCAAACTGAAATTATACCACAGATTATAGAAGAAATTAAAATGCTTTGAAAAGAACATTTGAAGCTAAATTAGAAAGGAAGTATTAAAATTATGAATGGAGCAAGAGAATACTACAAAATTATTTCAGAAGCTAAAAGATTAGAAATAGGATATTTGAGAGAATTAAATAGAGATGATGCATGGGGATTAGGTAAGGAATGTTATATTAATGGTAATATCATATATGCATTAAGTGACCATGCAAGAGGAAAATGTTTTAGAATATTCTTGGTTGAACATACACATGGTTTGACCGATAAAGAATTAGTTAATTCTAATAATCGTTTTGAAGTATATGGTGTTTTAGGTGGTCAAAATGGATGGACAGAATATTATGGTTGGATACACGATGGTAATTGGGTGCAATTAATTACTGATTATCTAGATGATCTTAAATCAAAAATAGATTTACATCATAAAAAGGTCGAAGAAAATAAAAAGTTAAAAGATGTAGAAGTTAAGAAGCAAATTGATTCAACTGTAGATAAATTTAATAAAATGTTTGCTTAAAATTGCATTTTCAATTGGTTTGGGGAAAGGAGGCGTTCTAATAGACGCGTTTAAATTTGTCAATATCACTAGAAAATATAAGAAATGTCCAAACTGTGGAAGTAATTGGAAAGAAACAAAATTGCAAGTAAGTGTAAACGATGAAATTGTAACAATTAGTTGTGAATGTGGGTTTTTGAAACAGGTTGACGAAAATAATAAAGAAATTAAGGAGAAATAAACAATGGATACAAACAACGAATACAGAGCAATGTGTATGAATTCACCAGAAATACAATCCAAATGGAACCCATCTGAAGGTGATTTCATGCTTACTAAATCTTCGTACTGTGATGGACAAAATAATAATGGTTGTACAGATAATAAACCATGTCTTCATTGTTTAGAGATGGGCAATGTTTATGTCATATCTGGTAAATATGACTACGATGAATTGGTTGGTGGTACTCATTGGTTTTTTGGTGGAAGTGCTTGTGTAAAAGGTGATGGATGCAGATGTAATGATACTCATTGCTCTATTATGTCTGAAAGTGGATACTCAACAATAGTCCCTAGTCCATTTAAGTGTTCTAAGGAAGATATGGTATGGTTGCCTAGACAAGATCAAATTCAATCAATGTTTTTGAATGGATATACTGAAATTTCTAAAGTTAGGAAATTTACATGGTGGATAGATACAGAGGCAGAATATAATGGATTTAAGGACTCGTTAGAAATGTTATGGTTAATGTTCTACATGAGGACTATACATAATAAACAATGGAATAAGATGGTCAATGTTAAGAAATGGGAGGATATAAATATAAATGAATAGTACAATATTTTTACCTAAAACTATTAAAGTAGGTTATCAAGAACGCAAAGATACATATACAGGACAATTAGCATACATCATCTATTTTGATCAAAAAGGAGTTTTAAGGAAAGAAAAAAGTTGGCAATCATGGCGTGATAATAAAATTGAACCACAAGAGTTTGAAAATATACCTACAAGTGGATTTGTATTAAATAAGAAAGTAGGTGACTATTCAAGTGGTTGGGATCATCGAAAATCATATTGTAGAGTTTACGATGAACGTAATTTTGAGTTTGAAATTACCATTGAAAATTTACTTTATATATTAGAAAATGCAAACTCTATCAAAGGTAAGGGATTAGAAGGATTTTTCGTGTACGGTTGGTCAGGATCAGATTTGTTGTTAATTCCAGTAGAATCTCCTGATTATGTTGAATTGGTTAAATTAAATGATTTAAGACATGCGAAAAAGAAATTTGATGGCAAGAATCTAATTTTAGGTGGAACATACAAATCTAATTCTAACAATGAATTAATTTATTTGGGTAGATTTTATGAGAATAATGATGATAAAAAGGAAACTAAAACTTATTTTTTCTATGATAGAAACGCCAATTATAGAAAAATTGATTCAATAAAATCTTTAACGGGAA
>Ga0209417_1007463_pt1 | contig 10512 bp, 8 predicted proteins | sample RifGroF2_FD_184002 | JGI IMG/M metagenome (GOLD analysis project Ga0209417, IMG submission 184002) | Groundwater microbial communities from Rifle, Colorado, USA - Groundwater F2 (SPAdes) (version 2) | ecosystem: Environmental > Aquatic > Deep subsurface > Groundwater | place: Rifle, Colorado... | reverse complement strand
CTTCAGCGAGGCTAATTCGCTCCAGAGCGGTTTTATGATCGAAAACGGCTATGACCTCATGGAATATTTCTTGAAAATATAGCCGCGTAAAAATTTTCATCAGTTTGTTACAGGAAAATTTATGTCAATACTTGTTCAAAAATTCGGTGGCACCTCGGTAGCTAATGCCCAGAAGATCCGTCGAGCCGCCTCCAAGGCCATCGCCGCCATAAAACGCGGCCAGCAGGTCGTGGTAGTCGCCTCCGCTCGCGGCAAACAGACCGACGAGCTTATCGCAGACGCTATGGAAGTAAATCCAAATCCCCCAAAGCGGGAAATGGATCAGCTCCTCAGCACTGGCGAGCAGCAGACCGTTTCGCTTTTCGCAATGGCATGTGAAGCCGAGGGACAGCCTGCTATCAGCATGACAGGCGCACAGATCCGGCTTATAACGGATAATGTGCACACCAAGGCAAGGATCAAGTCCATCGATGCCCAGCGCATTCACAAGCATCTCGATGCCGGCAAGATCGTTATCGTCGCCGGTTTCCAGGGCGTAGATGAAGACGATAATATTACGACACTGGGCCGAGGCGGCTCGGATACAAGCGCAGTCGCCCTGGCCGCGGCGCTCAAGGCCGAAATCTGCGAAATTTACACCGATGTCGACGGCGTATATACGACCGACCCGCGCATCTACAAAAAGGCCGTAAAAATCGACCAGATAAGCTATGACGAGATACTCGAAATGGCAAGTCTCGGCGCAGGCGTCATGCACAGCCGCTCCATCGAGTTCGGCAAAAAGTACGATGTAAAAATTCACGTAAGAAGTTCGTTGAATGATAACGAGGGAACCATAATTACTCACGAGGGCCCACAAATGGAAGGTATAGTTGTTTCTGGTGCTACATTACATAAAGATTTGGCGAAGATCGGGCTTATCGGCGTAGATAACAAGCCCGGCAATGCCGCCAAAATATTTGCCCACCTGGCAAAAGCAAAGGTCGTCATAAACGACATTATTCAAACCGAAGTCAATACCGAAAAAGCAAACATGTCCTTCACCGTCGGCAAGAGCGATCTCGCTGATGCGAAAAAGGCCATTGAGGAAATCAAATCTGCTATCGGTGCCCAGAGCATCTTCATTCGTGAAGATATCGCTGAGGTATCCGTTACCGGTGTAGGAATGAGAACCCATTACGGCGTCGCTGATAGAATGTTCACCGCACTGGCAACCGCCAATGTGAATATCGATTCGATCGTTACAAGCGAAATACGCATCAGCGTCATCGTCGACAAGGCCCAGGGCGAAAAAGCCCTCGAATCCGTCTGCGATGCATTCCAACTGGACCGCGCTGCTGATAAACGCTGTTTTTAAATGATTGAATAAAGCCAGTTGGCAAAAAGAAAACGCAAGACCCAATACGCTATGAGCCGTCGGGGCCAGAAGTCGATTGTACTTCTTGTCGCGGCGGCCATAGCTTTTTTTGTCTATCTCGACCGCACCGGCCGCATTGAGGGTCTTGGGGCCCGTCCCCACTCCCCTGCCGTAGATAACAATCTCCCGTCTCAGGACGACCTCGCTAAATATCACCTCAAAACTTTTATCGTAACAAAGGTCGTCGATGGCGACACGCTCGATATAAACCTGCCCGATGGTAAATACAAAACCACCCGCATAAGACTCCTAGGCGTGGACACCCCTGAAACAAAAAAACCGAATACCGCCGTTATGCACTTTGGCCCCCAGGCGTATGAATTCACCAAAAACGTCACGCTCGGCAAAAAGGTCGTGGTCGTAATTGATACTATCAGCCGCCCCCGCGACCGCTACGGCCGCCTCCTGGGCTACGTCAGGCTGGAAAATGGAAATATATTGAATCAACTGCTCGTAGAACAAGGCTACGCCTACGCCGACCTCCGCTTCAAACACACGGAATTTGATAAATACAAAATATTGATGGACGAGGCCCAGCAAAACAAAAAAGGCCTCTGGAAAGATGCCAAACTCAAAGACCTCCCTCCATGGCTCCAAAAACTAAAACCCAAAATCCTCAAAAAAGCAGCTTAGAGGTTTTGATTTTTCAACTCGTAACCCGCAACCCGTAACTCGCAACAGTTCCGTTACACCAGATCATATTCCTTGATCTTCCTGTAAAGCGTCCGCTCCCCTATTTTAAGCAGTTTCGCTGCCTTTTCGCGATTGCCCCCTGTATCAGCAAGTGCTTTTATTACCGCCTGCCTCTCAAGATCATCCAGACTCGACCCAGCCTGTGGAACCGGCGTCTGCCCCGCCTCAAGCAGCGCTATCGGCGAAGCGGCATTGAGCTTGCGAGGAACATAAATCTCCGGCGGCACATCGCAGGCATCAATAAAATCGCCATCCGTCATTACCACCATCGTTCGTATGGCATTGCGAAGCTGCCGTATGTTCCCCGGCCAATTATAATTTTTGAAAACCTTCATCGCGTTATCGGTAAAGCCCCGCACATCTTTTCCGATCTCATCATTTGCCTGCTCAAGAAAATACCCCGCCAGCTCCGGCAGATCATCACTCCTGCTCCGCAGCGCCGGCACTGTCACGCAAACCCCCTTGATCCTGAAATAAAGGTCCTGCCTGAATTTCTTTTCTTCTATCAGCTTTACCAGATCATGATTTGTCGCGCTTACCACCCGCACATCGACTTTCACCGGCTTTGTCGAACCCACAGGCATGATCAACCCGTCTTCAAGCACCCGCAAAAGCTTGGCTTGCATTATCATCGGCATATCACCGATCTCATCAAGGAACAGCGTTCCCTTATCGGCCGCCTCAAAAAGCCCTTCCCTGTCCGAAAGCGCCCCCGTAAATGCTCCCTTAACATGCCCGAACAATTCGCTCTCAAGCAGCGTCTCGCTTAGCCCGGCGCAATTTACAGGCTTAAAGGCCTTGTTCCGCCTGCGTGAATTATTGTGTATCGCACGAGCCAGCAGTTCCTTGCCCGTACCAGATTCGCCTTCGATCAAAACAGAAATATTAGTCGGCGCAACTCGCCGCACTATCTCAAAGACCTGAGCCATCCCGGAATTCGCCCCGCGTACCCCCTCAAATTCAAAACGACCCACCCTGCTCACAGTAACTCGTGTGGGCCCCCTGTTGCACGCCGCCGTCACGACCTCCGCCAGCCGTTTCGTATCCACGGGTTTGACTACATAATCATACGCCCCGGCCCGCATAGCTTCCTTACATGCGTCCAGGTTTGAGCTGGATGCCACAACGATTACTTGTGTCTGCGAATTGATGTTTTTGGCATGACGCAGAAGTTCAAGTCCGCCTGTATCCCCGTCGAGATCGATATCCGTCACGAGCACGTCTATGTTCTCTTCTTCGAGCTTTTCTATCGCCCCTGCCGCGCTGTAAATGGCAATAACCCGCCCGCACACGCCCTCAAGAGCCTGCGCTATACCGTCTGCATGTTCTCTGATCCCATCTGCAACAAGTACTACGGAGCCATCCTGCATATATTCTTTCATCAGCTGTTAACTGATGATAAACCTGTATCAAAACAATCACAAAGTTTATTCTACAACATGAACGTTTTTGGCCTGAAGCCCCTTGCCACTGTCGTACTCTTCATACTCAACCTTCTGGCCATCCTTTAGCGCACGAAAGCCCTGGCCTTCGATGCTGCTGTAGTGAACAAAAACGTCCTGGCCGTGTTCGTTGACCACAAAGCCGAAGCCTTTTTTCTGGTCAAACCATTTTACTTTCCCCTGGGACATACGTTTTCTCCTTCAAAACATAAGGTTAGCTGACCGGCCGAAACCGGCCAGCTTTGTCTTTGAAGTACGTATCAGACCTCAGGCCAAAATAAAAACTCGCCTTAGGCCTTGGGCGTTTCGCCGCCCTTTTCCTTGCCCTCTTCCTTGGCAAGCTCAATAAGCGCCGCCTTGCGTGAAAGCTTAAAGCGGCCCTGGTCGTCGATCGACAGCAGTTTCACCGGGATAATATCGCCCAGCTTCACCACTTCATCCACGCTCTTTATAAAACCGGTAGCTAGCTCGCTGATATGGCAAAGCCCTTCGACGCCAGGCGTAAACTCAACAAACGCGCCGAAATCCTTTATCGATACCACCTTTGAAGTATTATAAATCTTGCCTACCTTAGGCGGCTGCGTAAGACCTTCGATGATCTCCTTGGCACGCAGGTGTCCAGTCCCGCCAACAGCACTGATATATACCGTGCCGTCCTCTTCGATCTCGATAGTCGAGCCTGTCTGCTCCTGGATCGACTTGATCATCTTGCCGCCAGGGCCGATAACCTTGCCGATAAGTTCCGGATCGATCTCTATCGTCACAAGCTGCGGTGCGTATGTGCTTATCGCAGGCCTTGCAACCGAGATCGTCTCGGCCATGATGCCCAGTATCTTGAGCCTGGCGTCCTTTGCCCTGGCCATCGCCTCTAGCATGATGTTGTGTTCGAGTCCTTCGCGCTTGATATCAAGCTGAATGGCTGTTATACCCTTTGTCGTTCCGGCGATCTTGAAATCCATCTCGCCGAAATGATCCTCGTCGCCGATGATGTCCGTAAGCAGCTGATACTTATTGCCTTCCGAGATAAGCCCTATCGAAATACCCGCCACCGGATCCTTTATCGGTATGCCCGCGTCAAGCATTGCAAGCGTTCCGCCGCAAACCGTCGCCATCGAGCTTGAGCCGTTGGATTCGAGAATATCCGAAATGATCCTTATCGTGTACGGGAAGTTTTCAAAGTCCGGCTTCATCATTTCAAGCGCCTTTTCCGCAAGCGCACCGTGACCTATTTCGCGTCTGCCCGGCCCTCGCATCGGCTTTACTTCGCCGACAGCGTAAGGCGGGAAATTGTAATGCAGCATGAACTTCTGGCCGTATTCTTCCAGCAGCCCGTCGATGATCTGCGCATCCTGTATCGTGCCCAGCGTTATGCTCACAAGCGCCTGCGTCTCGCCCCTGCTGAATAGTGCCGAGCCGTGTGTTCTTGGCAGTATACCCACTGCGCAGTCGATAGGACGAACTTCATCAAAGCCTCGACCGTCAAGACGTTTGCCCGAAAGCAGCAGCTTGCGAACAACATTCTTTTCGATCTCATGCAGTATGCGTTTGAGCATCGCCGGCGTACACCTTGGCTGCTCATCGCCCGTTGCCACGCAGTATTGCTGCGTAACGTTATCAAACAATTCTCTTACAGAATCATTGCGGGCGTTCTTTTCTTTGATCTGTTTAAGCTCATAAAGCCTGTCGAAAATCTGGCCGCTGATCTCTTTTTCCAGCGATTCATCCATCTCGCTGACAGTGAATTCCTTTTTCTTGCCGCAAGCCTTCGCAAGCTCTTCGATCATATCGCATATCTCGATTACGACCTTGTGAGCTTCCTCAACAGCTGCTGCCACTGCCTCTTCCGGAGCGTTCTTGGCCTCGACCTCGATCATGTTGATCGCCTTCTTGGTACCACCAAGAAGCAGGTTCAGATCGGCCTCCTCAACTTGCGAACTAAGCGGATTAACCACAAACTCGCCGTTAATGCGACCGAGCCTGCACGCGCCCATCGGCCCCATGAACGGAACCGAGCTTATCGCCAGCGCCGCCGACGCCCCGATCATGCCGAGCACGTCAGGATCGTTCTGCTGATCCGCGCTGAGCACGGTAGCTATTACCTGCACCTCATCGAAATACCCATCCGGGAACAATGGACGTATCGGCCGGTCGATCATTCTTGATGTGAGAACTTCCTTCGTTGTCGGCCTGCCCTCACGCTTCATAAAGCCGCCCGGGAACTTGCCCGCTGCCGCTGTCCGCTCGCGATAATCAACGCTTAGCGGAAAATAATCGATATCCACCGATCTTGGCGGAGCCGAACATGCCGTCACCAGCACTATCGTCTCACCATACTGAACCGTTACCGCACCGTCAGACAGCTTTGCCATCCTGCCGGTTTCGATTGTGAGGGTTCTACCCCCGATTTGTCGCTCTACTTTGTACACATTTGCCATGTCATTCCTCTTTAGGCGAATGGGCAATGCAGGAAAACAGGCTTGTAGTTGTTGGTATTTGGTTGCCCGCTGCCGATTAGCAGCAAAGAACCAACGACCAACAACTAGACAATCCGCCTACCCAGGCCCAGACGCCCCAAATTAAATCCCTTAAACTATTTACGCAAACCAAGCCGGGATATGATCTCTCGGTAGCGTTTAACATTCGTCTTGCTGATATATTTAAGCATCGCCGAGCGATTTCCTACCATCTTAAGCAGACCTCTGCGGCTTGCATGGTCTTTGCGGTGAAGCTTGAGATGTTCGGTAAGCTCTGTAATGCGTTCTGTCAGGATCGCGATCTGCACTTCGGGCGAACCAGTATCACCTTCGTGAGTTGCAAATTTCGAAATTACTACTGTTTTCTTGTCTTTTGTCAGCATGGTTTACACCTTTCTCGCGTCACTTGGACGCATATTAAATTTACCGCTTCACCGCGCTAACATGCAGTGGGCGGCAGGTACAATTACACATTGTACGCTATACTTCAAAAAGACAATTATATAAGTCGCATTTAATTTTGCAACCTAAAAACCACCAATACTGCAATCTCATGTCCACAATACCCATGCCATAAAACAGCATCGCGCAGCGATCCCACACTTTTGCCCTTTCCCATTTCCCTTTTATCCTTTTATCCTTATAATACCTCCCTTTCGTAGACCTATGCTATTAAGAAAGGTATCCCGTGAGCGACGTTACAAATAACACGACCGAGTCCGAATCATCCGACCAGCGGACAGATTTCATACGAGAAATAGTAATAGCCGACAATAAATCCAATAAATGGGACGGCCGCGTCATAACCCGCTTCCCCCCCGAACCCAACGGCTACCTTCACATCGGCCATGCCAAAAGCATCTGCCTGAATTTCGGCATCGCCCAGCAATTTGGCGGCAAGTGCAACCTCCGCTTCGACGACACCAACCCAACCAAAGAAGAGGAGGAATACGTCCAATCTATCATCCAGGATGTCAAATGGCTCGGCTGGGACTGGGAAGACAGGCTCTATTTCGCCTCCGACTACTTCCAGCAGATGTACGACTGGGCCGTTGAATTGATCAAACAAGGCAAAGCCTACGTCTGCGACCTCGCCGGCGACCAGGTCAGCCTGTACCGCGGCTCTTTCACCCAGCCCGGCAAAGACAGCCCATGGCGCAACCGCACCGTCGAAGAAAACCTCGACCTCTTCAACCGCATGAAAAACGGCGAGTTCCCCGACGGTTCCCGCACCCTCCGCGCAAAGATCGACATGGCCTCCCCAAATCTCAACATGCGTGACCCCGTCATGTACCGCATCATGCACGCCACCCACCATCGCACCGGCGATAAATGGTGCATCTATCCCATGTATGATTGGGCGCATGGCCTCGAAGACTCCATCGAAAAAATAACGCACTCGATTTGCACCCTTGAATTCGAAAACCATCGCCCGCTCTATGACTGGTTCCTCGATCAGCTCGGCATCTACCACCCCCAGCAGATCGAATTCGCCCGTCTAAATCTCACCTACACCGTCATGAGCAAACGCAAGCTCCTCCAGCTCGTCCAGGAAAAACTCGTGAGCAACTGGGATGACCCCCGCATGCCCACCATCTCCGGCATGCGCCGCCGCGGCTACTCACCTGAGTCGATTCGCTACTTCGCCAAGAAGATCGGCATAAATAAATTCAACTCTACCGTCGATTTCGCGCTGCTTGAACACTGCGTCCGCGAAGTGCTAAATAAAACCAGCCCCCGCATAATGGCCGTCCTCAAGCCCCTCAAGGTAGTCATAACAAATTACCCCGAAGCTCAGGTCGAAGAGCTTGATGCCGTAAACAATCCCGAAGATGCCTCTGCCGGCTCACGCAAAGTCCCCTTCTCGAAAACTCTTTATATCGAGCAGGATGACTTCATGGAAAATCCGCCAAAGAAATTCTACCGCCTCTCACCCGGCAAGGAAGTCCGCCTCCGCTACGCCTATTTCATTACCTGCAACGAAGTCATAAAAGACTCCGCAGGCAACATCACCGAACTTCGCTGCACCTACGATCCCGCAACCCGCGGCGGCGATGCACCAGATGGCAGAAGCCCCAAAGCCACCCTCCACTGGGTAGCGGCCGATACCGCCCTTAAGGCACAGGTCAATCTATATGATCACCTCTTCACAAAGGAAAATCCTGAAGAAGCCGAAGAAGGCAAAACCTTCAAAGATGCCATTAGCACAGATTCCCTAAAGGTGCTTGAAAACTGCTTCGTCGAACCCAGCGTCAAAACCGCCCCAGCCCTCACACGCTACCAGTTCGAAAGACTTGGCTACTTCTGCATAGACCCTGATTCCACCTCCGAGAAACTGGTCTTTAACAGAACCGTTACATTAAAAGACACCTGGACCAAGCTGCAAAAAAAGCAGTAATACTCGCTGACTAACCCCGGTCCCGGCCAAAATATTTTTTTTGCCGGGACTTTTTTAGCTATTGAATGCCATTGCCCCTGTTCATATAATTTTATTAACGCAATTGAACGAGACAACAATGGGGGAACGCTCAAATACGGTATGGCAGTTGATTAAACGCGACCTTTATCGCTACGGTGGCCGAACTGATATTATCGCCCTCTTCAACAAACTCATATATAAACCAGGCTTCCAATTCTCCTTCTGGTTCAGGATCGTAAATCACCTCCGCCGAAAGAGCAAACTTTTATATCCACTCTGGCTCGTCTCCCGTCTTATGCTCCATCATTACCGCATTAAATACGGCATCCAGATCGCTGCCTATACCACCATCGGCCCGGGCCTTTATATCGGATATGTCGGAACCATTGTCGTAAACCGAAGAGCCGTCATAGGCGCCGATTGCAACATAGGCCCCGGTGTAACTATAGGCGCAAAAAATGACGGCGCCCACAAAGGCGTACCCGTAATAGGCGACCGCGTCTACGTCGCTGGCGGCGCAAAAGTCCTCGGCTCCGTCAAGATCGGAAACGACGTCCTCATCGGCGCAAACTGCGTCGTCGTCCACGACGTCCCCTCCGGCGCTGTCGTCGCGGGCATCCCCGATTCCCTCCTTTCATACACCGGCTCAGCCCCCTACATGAAATTTACCACAACCACCCCTTCAGCCCTCGCCCACGACTCCCCAATGCCCCATTAATAACGCAGAAAAGATTTATCATCCCCGCAGGCGGGAATCCAGTTTCTGTTTTGATTTAGAGCTTTGTATTTTAAATTTGTTTCGAGTTTCGGATTTCGTATTTCGAATTTGTTTGTTATTTGATGCTTGTTATTTGATTTTTTAATAGCTTCGCGCTCTTCGTGGTGAACACACGCTTTAAGGAGCCAACATGCTAACACTTATCTCAGCTGGCGACTTTTGTGCCCCCCTCATCACGATAAACGCAGCCGAACTAGGCCTCCACGAAAAACTCTTTGACCGCGACATAATCGAATTCGTCTCTTCAGCAGACGTCTCAACCATCAACCTCGAAGCCCCCCTGACAGACCACCAAACCCCCAGCCCCAAAGCAGGCCCAACCATCAAATGCCCCCCCGCAGCCATCCAGGCCATCAAGCATGCAGGCTTTAAAACCGCGGTCCTCGCCAATAATCACATAATGGACTACGGCCCAACCGGCCTCAATGATACCCTCGCCGCATGTTCAGACGCAGGCATCTCAATCGTTGGCGCAGCCCAAAATTCCATCGAAGCCCAAAAACCTCTATTCTTAAACATCGCCGCAACCCGCATCGCCATACTAGCATTCGCCGAACACGAATCCGGCATCGCAACCACATCCGCCCCAGGCGCGGCCCTCTTTGACCCGATCACAAGCCCCGCCGCCATCCGCGCTGCACGCCCCTTAGCCGATATTCTCATCGTAAATGTCCACGGCGGCCGCGAATACTTCCCCATCCCAAGCCCCCGTTTCCGCTCATGGTGCAAATGCCTCATCGACGCCGGCGCCGACGCTGTCATAGGCCACCACCCACACGTCTGCCAGGGCATGCAATATTGGAAAGGAAAACCCATCATCTACTCCCTTGGCCACCTCTTCTTCAATTGGCCCGTTACTCGCCCGACCTGTTGGTACGAAGGCATCATCAGTAAAATCACATTCGACTCCGGCCAAATCACCGCCGACTTCATCGGCTGCCGCCAGACCCTTGAAAACGGAACCCCCACTTGCACTGCCATGCCCCCCGCTCGACTCGACCGCTACCGCACCGCCTTCGACGACGTATCAGACATCCTCAAAGACGACCAGGCTTGCGATGACCTATGGAAAACTTTCTGCCTCTCAAAAGCCCAAAGCTATTTCGCAAACCTCCGCTTAACCGCATCCGCTCTCAATACCCCCCTCAATTTCAAATCTGCCTTCAAATCCCGCGACCTCTCCGCCCCGATCAGCCAACTCATAGCCGACGCTCTCCGTCCTAAAAAACACAACCAGCCATATAAACGCCGCCTCCTTAATTTACTCTCCTGCCCCTCCCACCTCGACG
>Ga0209417_1007462_pt1 | contig 10513 bp, 6 predicted proteins | sample RifGroF2_FD_184002 | JGI IMG/M metagenome (GOLD analysis project Ga0209417, IMG submission 184002) | Groundwater microbial communities from Rifle, Colorado, USA - Groundwater F2 (SPAdes) (version 2) | ecosystem: Environmental > Aquatic > Deep subsurface > Groundwater | place: Rifle, Colorado... | reverse complement strand
GGGGTCCTTCTCCGTCGGGCTTCTCCAACGTGCTCTCTTCCAGCTTTACCGTGTCCTGGAGCACCAGCGCCAACTCCCCGGAAACGCAGTATTACGCCCAGGCGGGGACGGACCCCGGGTTCAGCGTCGGGGCTTATGTCACCACCTACGCTTCCAGCCATACCTTTACCGGCCTCTCGGCCAACAGCACCTATTACGTGAGGATCAAGGCCATAGGCCTGCAGGGGGACGAGACCGCCTACGTGCAGTTCGGCTCGACGATAACCACGGCGGTCATGCCTTCCACCACCGTGGCCTGCGCGGTCAGTTCGGTGGCGGTCACCGGCTACTGGAGCTATAACGGCAACGCGTACGGCACCCGCTACCTGGCCCAGGTGTCCACTGATAATTTCTCCACCGTGCTGGCCTCTTCGGAAACTCTCGGCGACCACGCGCAGTTCCTGGCCGGGATAAGCCCCGACACCACGCATTACCTGCGCGTGGCGTCCCTGAACAGCCGCGGCGCGCTCAGCCCGTTCGCCGTCCTGCCGGAAGCTCTTACGCTGGCCGCTCCGCCGGTGAAGCAGGCCGATACCTTCCCGCTGGTGGGCTCTTTCGCGGTCACGCTGCAGTGGCTGGGTAACCCCAACCCGACTTGGACAGAGTACGCCGCGGAAGTCTCCACGGCCGCAGATTTCTCGGTCAGCGCTATGGTGGCCCCTGGCTGGGCGGCGTCGGTTTCGGCTGCCGCGACCGGCCTGGACCCGCTTACCGTCTATTATTTCCGCGCGAGGGCGCGCAACGCCGCGGGCATCGTCACGGCTTACGAGAACCTGGGTTCCACCATGACCTTGTTCGGCGTGGATACTTCCTCGCCGGTCATAGCCAACGGCCAGTCCGGCGACGCGGTCTGGCGCAGTTCCAACACCAAGACGTACAATATCGACCTTTCGGACGCAGGCGGCTCCTTCCTCGACAGGCTGGAGATAAGGGCTTCGTCGGGCCCGGGCGGCTCCGGGACCCAGGCTTTCGGTTGGAGCGGCACTGTCACCGGCATAAACTCCAACTCCTATACGGCGGACTGGGGGCTTACTTCCACCCAGTGGGGGCTGCTGGCTCCCGGCACTAACTATATTTCCGTGCGGGCCTATGACAACAACGGCAACTACAGCGAGGCCCTGGGCGCCTTCTATATACAGAAGGATACCTCCGCGCCCGTAATAACCGACGGTCAGGCCGGTGAGACCTCCTGGCGCGGCGCCGACCCCGGCCCGGTCTACCTGGTAGATTTCGCCGACGAGGTTTCCGGGCTGGCCTCCGTGGAATACAGCGCCTCCAATACGCCCGGCTCCGCCAACGGCAATGTGCTGGACTGGACGGCCCTGCCCGGGCTCACCCCGGGCGCCACGTCTTATAACGGGCCCTGGGCCGTGGCCTTCGGCGCGCTCTTCAGCGGCGTCACGAACTATATTTCGGTGCGCGCCCGCGACGTGACCGGCACGCTGGCCCAGAAGACGGACGCCTTCAACGTGCTCAAGAACACCGGCGGTCCGGCCGTGACCATAGCCTCGCCTTACGCGGGGCATTATTCCTCGTTCACGACCATAGCCGGTTCGGCCGTGCAGGTGCTCGGTTACGCGATAACGGGCACGGAACTGACGCTGCAGGACAGGGCCAACTATAACTACTGGAACGGCAGCGGGTGGGGCGTTTCGCAGGTCTGGCTTAAGGCGTCCGGAACGACCGCCTGGAGCTATGACGTCTCGGCCGTGCTCTGGGCTTCCTGCACGTCCTACCAGGTGGTGGCGCGCTCCAGCGACACCGCGCTGAATTACTCGGCGCCGTACGCCACCGCCACCTTCACCTTCGACAGCAGCCTGCCGGTCGCCTTTATCTCCACTCCCGCCGCCGGCGCCGTGCTGGAGACCCCGGCGCTGGTGTCAGGCACCGCGCAGGACCCGTCGCCCGATTCGGCAGTTCCCTATATAAGCCTTACGCTCAGGCGGGCTTCGGACCTGAAGTGGTGGAATTTCTTTACGGGCGCCTGGGTGGACGCCGCTATTTCCACGGTGACCGCGGGCGGGGCCGCGTGGGCTTATTATCCCGACGGCGCGCTGCGGGGCAACCTGCAGCACGGCGCCTCATACTACATCTACGCGGTGGCCAGGGACGGGGCTTTGCCCGCCAACGAATCCCCGGCGGGCCTCTATGCCACCACCTTTACCGTGACCGATACGGTCCCGCCCGGCGCCGTCACAGCTGTCGCCGGGGTCACTAATCGCCTGCCCGGCAAGCTGGACCTTTTCTGGACCGCTTCCGGCGACGACGGGGCTGCCGCCTTGCTGGCGTCGGGCTATTACGCGGTGGCCTGCTCTACGGACCCGGGCGCCGTGCTGAGCACGCAGACCTTGTATACCTACATTTCCACCGGCAGCGTCTCTCCCGGCAGCAGCCAGGCCTATACGCTGGCGGACCTGACGCCGGGCGTTACGTATTACCTTAAGATCTGGGCGCGCGACGAGGCCGAGAACTGGTCCTCCCCGTCGGCCCTGGTGACGGCCCTGTCCGGCCGCCGGATAGCGGACGCTATTTCGGGGAACGTGCGCACCGCCTTGAGGGCGGGGATAACCGGGGTGCTGGTGGAGGCGATCAACCGCGACCTGGCCGTGGTGCAGTCCGCTTATACGGCCGACGACGGGAGCGGCTCGTTCACGCTGGGCGGGCTGGCCGTGGGCATCTACCGCGTGCAGGCCACCTGGCTGGACAACGGCTTCGCCAGCTCCGTTTCCGCCGACCAGATCCCAGCCGGCTACAGCGAGGTGGACTTCGAGCTGTCGCTGGATTACGAACTGGCCAGCATAGGCGGGGAACTGCCCGCTTACCGGGAAAGTTCCTCAAGCTCCTTCCGCGGCAGGAGCTCCGCCCCCCAGGTCAGGCTTTACCAGCGCGGGCGCCTGGTGGCCACCGCTGCCGTCGGAGCCGGCGGCCGCTTCCTGATAAAGAACCTGCTGCCCGGGGATTACACGCTGGACGTGCCGGATACCGGCGGCGGCCGCAGGCAGGTGGCCGTAACGCTAAGGCCCGGCGAGAACCTGCGCGTGAGTTCGCTGGGCGAGATCCTGCGCGCCGACAAGATCTACGCCTATCCCAACCCGGCGGGCAGGAGCGTCACTTTCCATCTCGAAAGCGATTATACCGTGCTGACGAAGCAGGTCGTAGTCTTCGATATAACGGGCAGGGAGATAAAAGAGTTCAAGGACGCGGAATTTGTCACGGTGACGGGCGGGTGGGAAGTGCGCTGGGAGATACCGCCCGGCGTAGCCTCCGGCGTGTATCTGTACGCGGTCCGCGTCAAGTCGGACGCGGACGGCGGCAAAAAGAAGACGGTAAAGAAGTTCGCGATAGTGCGGTAAGTAAAGGATATTTTTATGAAATTTTTAAAATGGTCAGTTTTTTTCGCGGTGCTGGCGGCCGGCGGCCCGGCCGCGCAGGCGGCCTTGACGGCGGGGAGCATAGCCGCGCTGGACGGCTCGGGCAATACCCGCACGTCGTTCACCAACCTGGAGAGCATCGCCCTGCGCCAGGTGGTGAATAATTCGGCGGCCAGCAGCAACACCCTGAAATTCTATTTCACCATCTACAACCCTTCCGGGGCCGCCGTCTTCCACCACCAGGGCAATTCCGTGGTGAACCCCGTCCCCGGCAATTCGAACAGCCAGATCTCCGGCCTTTCGATGGCTATGTTCTACACGGTGCCGGGGATATACCGGTTCAAGGGCGAAGCCGTGCTCGGCTCGGAGACGGTCACGCAGGAAGCGCAGTTCTCCGTTTCTTCGCCTAACATCAACCTGATCTACCCGCCCAATGGCGTAAGGGCGCTGCCCGACAGCCCCATCATCTTCCGGTGGATAGGCAGCGGCGCCGCTTCCTACCGGATAACCGTGGCCGACAGCGCGGGTCTTTATAATCCCCTGCACACCGGCTCCGCCGCCTCCGGCATGTATATGTATCCAGAAAACCCCACCCAGCCGCGCGAACAGCTGGTGCCGGAGCAGGTCTACTACTGGAAAGTGGAAGGCCTGGACGCGGGCGGGACGACCATAGCCGAAAGCTCCGTCTACAGCTTTTCGCTGAAGCCCCAGGCTTCGCAGTCGCGCAACGTTGCCGTGGTTTCCGTGGCCCTTACGGATACCGACGCGGACTTTTCCAAGCCGCTGCATTTCAGGGTGGTGGTTTCCAATACGGGGGGCACCACGGAGAGCGGCATCGCCCTGAAGCTGAGCCTCAGCGGTGTCCCGGCCCAGGATTCGCCCAAGAACATCAGCCAGCTGGTGTCGGGCGAGCAGAAAGAACAGAATTTTACCGCCTTCATGCCCAGCGGGCAGGAGCAGGGCCTGGCGGTGGCCTGCGCCGACCTGTTCGACGATAACGTGCCGGATAACTGCAAAACGCTGATGATCACTAAATCCGCAGGGGAAACGGGGGCGGGGACGGGCGAGGAGAGCCGCAGCCTCAGCTACCAGGAGATCTGGGAAGAGATAATACGGCAGCTCGGGGCCGACGCGGCCAGGGAACTGGAGGGCTACACCTTCGACACCATAGAATGCACCAACTGCTCGGCTGGGGAACTCAACGACCTCATGCTGTCCCTCATCAACGGCGACGCCTCCCTGAGCGGGGCTTCGGTAGTGGAAACGGCCCAGCCGGCCGCGCCCGGCGCCGCGGTGGGCGAAACGGCGGAACTGCCCGAGCCCGAAGAGCATGAGCTCGACGTGGAACTGGCGGCCAGGGAGGTGCGCCTGGCGGAGGAGTGGAGCGGCTATACGGACGGCATAAAATCCGCGAAACCGGCGTTCTACGTGATAAAGACCTCCCGGGAGTGGGAGAAGCTCTGGAAGAAGATCTCCAACGACGAACTGCCGAAGGTGGATTTCGGCGAGAAGATGATAGTGGGGATAGTGGCGGGCGGCGCGGACAGGGCCGATACCGTCAGGATCCTGGCCCGCCGCCGCGACGGAAATTCGCTGGTGTTCGATTATTACATGACCGAAGCCTCCGTGGAGCCGCAGCTTATGTCCTACGTCTTCAAGGCGTTCAACAACGAGGACGGCAAGGTGGACTTCAAACGGCTGGATTCCGGCGGGAAGAAGTAAGCCCGTGACGGGGCGAACGGAGGCATGATGGCAAAAGCGCTGATGACCGCGGTTCTTTGTGCGATAACCCTGCAGCTGGCCGCAGGCACGGCGCATTGCGCCGCCGGCAAGGCCGTAGCTATAGCCGTCTATGTCAGCGGCGACGTAAAGGTGAAGCACGCCGGGGCGGAAGGCCCAGTCCTGTTAAAGGTCGGCGACGATCTTTTTCTCGAGGATTCCGTGGAGACCGGGAGCGACGGCAAAGCGTCGCTGGCGCTTATCTACGGGGCCGAGCTGCGGATCAACGAGAATTCCGTGCTGGAATTCGTACCCGGCAAAGGCCTGGGGCTGGTGAGCCTGAACGCGGGACAGGTCTGGACGCGAATCCTGCACAAGAGGACCCTGCTTGAGATACGCACCCCGGCCGCGGTCTGTTCCATACGCGGGACGGAGACGGATATAGAGCAGCGGCAGCGCCTTACGGTGAAGGTTTACGAGGGGCATGTGGACGTGAAGAATACCGCCGGGACCGTCACCCTGAAAGCCGGAGAGATAACCAGGGTGGTCGGCATCGCCGCCCCTCCCGCCCGTCCCGTTAAAATGGGGGAGCATGACGCGGGGCAGTGGCAGGTAGGCGTCACCTCGGAGGATATCTACAAATTTCTTGAGAAGCTGCAGAACGGCGGCGGCCCCGCGGCGCTGGACCTGACCGTAGGCAAGAGCGGCAAGGCCGGCAAGGACGTGCGGATACGCTTGAAGAAGAAAGAAGCGGGAAAGTAACTGGCGGCAAAGACATGGAGCATTTATGAAATCGCGCATGAAATTTATCGCGGCGCTTTTTGCGGCCGCCTGCCTGATCCCCGGCGCCGGGCCGGCCGCCGCCGCGGAAAGCTCGGCGGCGCAGTTCCTGAAGCTCGGCTTCGGGGCCAGGGCGCTGGGGATGGGCGAGGCGTTCGTGGCGGTGGCCGACGACGCCTCGGCGGTGCATTACAACGCGGCCGGCCTGGCGCCGTATGCCGGCGGGGAAGGGCGCTACGCGGCTTTTTCCCACGCCTGGCACATACAGGATATGGGCATCTCCCAGGCGGCTTTCGTCTCCCGCCCCTGGGGCGCGTCGCTCACCTACTTTTCCGCCGGCGAACTGGAGGGGCGCGGTCCTACGGGCGGGCTTACCGGCAATTTCACCGCCACCGACATCGCCTTGTCCGTGGCTTACGGCAAAGCCTACGGCCGCCTGAAAGCCGGCGCCGCCGTTAAGTACGTGGGCCAGAAGATAAAGGATTACTCGGCCAACGCCGCCGCGGTCGACGCCGGGCTGCTTTACGGCTTCGAGAAGGCGCCCGTTACCCTGGGCGCCTCCGTTTCTAATTTCGGGACCAGGGTAAAGTTCCGGGAAGAAAGCTTCCCGCTGCCGCTGATCTTCCGCGCGGGGGCGGCCGTGCGCCCCGCGGGCTGGAAGACCCTGCTGGCCGCGCAGCTGGACCTGCCCAACGACGACGGCGCGTCCCTGCGCCTGGGCGCGGAGTATTCCCTGGCTTCCAGCCTGCGGCTGCGCCTGGGCTACAAGACCTCGTCCTCCGCCGACAAGGACGCCATCCTGGGCAAGGAGCTGGGGGACACGGGCTCCGGCGTTTCCAACCTCTACGGTTTCTTCGGCGGGCTGGGCCTGGTCTACGGGGAGTTCGGCCTGGATTACGCGCTGACGCCCTACGGCGACCTGGGCAACGCGCACAGGTTCTCGCTGGCGTACAAGTTCTGACGGCGGCGGATAGGCGGACGGCCGAAAATTTGCGAAAATACCTGAGTAAGGGAATATTTGAATGCGTCTAAAGTTAAATTCCGTGTCCGGCTCTCTCTGCGCTGCGCTCTGCGCGGCGCTGCTTTGCGCCGGGCCGGCCTCCGCCGAAAGCTCCGCCAGCCTGCAGTTCACGGTGGCGGCGCCCGACCCGGTAATGGCCGGTGACCAGATCCTTATGCAGACGCTGGTGGTGAACACCGGCAACGTCGCCTGGACCAAGGGCAGCTATTACTGGGTGGCCGAGATCTACGACCTGCAGGGCGAGACCAAAAAATTTATCGCGCAGACCGAACCCCTGACGCCCGCCGAGACCGTCCCGCCCGGGACCGCGCACGGCGTGCAGATCCCTTACGTGGTGCCGGAGATGTTCAGCGGCCACCGGCTGCTTTACAGGGCCTTCCTGGTGATGGACGGCAAAAGGCTGCTGGAAACGGAATACAAAGGCTTCCAGGTCATAGAGAAGGAGTACAAGCCGCCGCCCGAGCAGGACGTGCAGGTGGGCGGCGACGTGACCCTCACCTACAAGAATTCCAGCCCGGACGGCTGGAGCAACAGCCAGGGCATAACCGCGGCCAATATCGTCGGGAAGATAAAGCATTCGTCGTTCATTTTCAATGCCTACCTGATACATTCGTATCACCGGCCCCTGAACGCGAACATGATCTTCCTGAACTTTTACGCCCCGTGGGGGACGCTGAGCCTGGGCGACGTGTCGCCGACGCTGACGCCGCTTTCCATGGACGGGCAGGGCATGCGCGGCGCGTCCTTCGAGCGGACGAAGGACAAGGTTTCCTGGCTGGTGCTGGCCGGGCGCATAGTGGCTTCCGAAGAACCCACGCTGACGTCGGCCGGGAGGTTCTCGCGCTATACCGGCGGCATGAAGGTGTCTTACCAGACCGCGCCTAACCTTAAGATCACTATCGATTCCTCCCTCAGCCGGGACGACGAGTATTCCATAACGCAGGACACGCGGGCGGTCCTGCTGGTGCCGCAGCAGAGCTTCCTGTACGGCGCCATGTACGAATGGAAAGCGAGCCGCCGCATCTTCCTCACCGGCGACTTCCAGTCGAGCCAGTACAAGGCGGACATCAATTCCGGCGACGTGGCCAACGGCACGGCCTGGAAGCAGGAATTAAGGTGGAAGGGAAGAGCCGCCACCGCCAGGGCCGCCTATTCGGTGGTCGGGACCAAATTCAAATCTTTCGCCAGCCCCTCGGTGGTGCCGGACAGGAAGATGCTGGACGCGGACGCCTCCCTGCCCGTAGCCTCGTGGAGCAGCTTCTCCGCGGCCTATAACACCTATACGGACAACCTCGAGAACGATCCTGCCAAAGATACCACGCTCCACACCCAGACCAGCCTCACCAATACTTCGCGCGTCCTGGGCGGGACCGTGATGAGCGCCTCTTTGATGATGAACACGGCCCTGGGCAAGCAGGCCTCGGTGCAGGATAATAAGACCACCACGCTCAGCTTTTCCGTGCTGCGCCCGTTCAAGGCCAACACCCTCAGCGCCTCCGTGCAGCAGACCGCCTTCAAGGACAATACGGGGCTGTCCAACGACCTGGATACCCGGCTCTTCTCGCTGAGCGGCTCTTTCAAGCTTTCAAAGAAGCTGTCCGCTTCCGCCGGCGGCGTGAAATCGGACACGAAGGACAAGGTGGCGTCCACCACCGCGCAGAACAATACGCTCAACGGCAGCCTGACCTACGCCAGGCCCGGCGGCTCGGTGGCCTACCAGCTCTGGTCCACGCTTTCGTCGGGCAAGAACGATTCCGTTATTTCCCCGGCCGATTACAGCACCCTCACGGCCAATTTCGAGACCATCTGGATGAAGAGCAAGAGCTCCAAGCTGACCTTCGGGATCGGCGCCATCACCAGGTCGGACAAGATCAACCCCGCCAGCGACGGGACGGACCTCAACTTCCTCACGCGGTACAACTACTCGTTTTAGTTAAAAATAAACCGCGCGCCCTGCCGGCGCGCGGTCCGCTGTTCCCTGCCAGGCGGCGGGGTTATTTCGTTTTGTAAAGCCCGGACCAGATGGGCGTGAGCGAGCTGATGAACGCGTCCGTTATGCCGGACATGGCAGAGCTGATGTCGAAGCCCTCGTAGGCCATGGAGGCGGACCAGAGGATGGACCCGGTCTTTACGTCCACCATGCGCGAGATCAGCGACACGCTGGCGGTAGTGCTGAGCAACTGGGAATTGGGCATCCCGGCCACCGAACCTTCCGAATACATATAGCTGTTGCCGACCTGCGTTACGCTGGTCACTATCGGCTTGTCAGAATTGCTTACCAGGTAGCTGGCCTGCGGCGTGCTTTCCGCCACGGTGCCCACGAAGAGCGCGTCCACGCCCAGGAGCCTCCCCAGCTGCTTGGCGGTGGCCGGGTCGAAGGCGGAGGAATTGGAAAGCGACTGTTCTTTCATGACCTCGGTAAGCCTCTGCCGCTCTACCACGTCGGCGCCCTGGGCCACCAGGCTCTGTGTCATCAGGTCTGCCGCCAGTTCCCCATTCTTCCCGGCGAAGGGCAGGACGGCCACGCGCTTGATAGTGGAAAAGTCCGCGCGCGGGTTTACCGCCACTTTCGGGGTGGCGCAGGCCGCCAGCAAAGCCAGCGGCGCTATCAATAAGGCGCGTTTGTTCATTTGGCCCCCAGGTGATGGAGGTGCCGTATGGCCGTATCGCGCATTTGCGGGTCGCCGGTATTATCCAGGCAGGCTTTCCAGGCCTGGATGGCCCGGTCTTTTAAACCTTTCTTCTCATAGATGAGGCCCAGCATATAGTGGGCTATAGCTTTTTTGGGGTTCAGGCGGACGGCGTTCTCGAAGGCGCGCTGCGCGTCGTCGGCCTTCTTGAGCCTGGCGTAGGTAAAGCCCAACTTGACGTAGAGCTCCGTATCTTCGGGGCGTATCCTCAACTGCGCTTCAAAGTCCGCCGCTTCTTTGTTGAGCTGCGCTATCGCCTCTGGCGTCAGGCGGGCGCCAGGTCCGTCCGAGGGGGAATGCTGGGCCATGCTGACCCCCGCCACCGCTAAAAACAGGGAGAGAAAAAGGTATTTCATAGTTCCTCCTGCTCTAAGGATATATAATTTCAGGGGGGATTGATAGGGGTATTTCAGATTGGGTCTTGACAAGTCAACCGGTCTCTGTTAAACTGTAAAAGCAGGTCAGTTCTTTCTCGTGCGCCGGTAGTTTTAGGTCGGTGCGGTTGGGCTGCGGGGGGCACCCCGGCCCCCGGCGCGGTTCCCCGGTCCGCTCCCGCCAGTCGCGGGAGGGTTCCGCCGGGTTCCCGGTCCTCGAGCTCTCGTTTGTGATCGAGCTCGTTCCGGGCTGGCGTTCCGGTTCCCGGGCCTTGCGGTCGCCCCGGCTCCCGGTCCGCCCCAGAGGTGCAGCATTGTAAGGCATGTTAAAGTGAAGAGCCCCCGTTACTCGGGGGCTCTCGCTTTTATGCCGGCAAAACACCCCGCCGTCAAAATCTTATATAATTATCATAGCGTATTCGGTTCCAAAGAATAAGCGGCGGGCGCTTCCTGCGCGAAAGCCCGCCGGCAATCCGCCCCGCATTGCGGGGTGCGACATATGGAGAGGTGTAAGATTTT
>Ga0209417_1007459_pt1 | contig 10513 bp, 10 predicted proteins | sample RifGroF2_FD_184002 | JGI IMG/M metagenome (GOLD analysis project Ga0209417, IMG submission 184002) | Groundwater microbial communities from Rifle, Colorado, USA - Groundwater F2 (SPAdes) (version 2) | ecosystem: Environmental > Aquatic > Deep subsurface > Groundwater | place: Rifle, Colorado... | reverse complement strand
AGAATCGGTTGCGGACGAGCCGCCGGAAGTGCTGGAAGATACGGTGATGGAATTCGTCAACGTGGTCTGCGGCAACGTAGCCGCCAAGGCTTCACAGATGGGAGTGATACTGAACATCAACCCACCGGTCACGGTCCATCCGCCCGCAGGCGGGCTGCCGGTTCCAGAAGGCCACACGGCGCTTTCTTTCCCGATACATATCGGCGATGGCGACCAGATGGAAATGATCCTGCTGATAAAGAACTGATTTTCAGTCTTTGTATGAAATGTTAAAGGGGCATCCGGCGTATCTACCGGGTGCCCCTTTCGTTTATTGGACTTGTTATATGCCTCATTGCAGCACAATACTGTCCACGATCAAGCTCCCGTCACTGATGATAATTTGTCCAAACAGAACAGATTCGCCAACCAGTGCAGCATAGTCCCGGTCATATCCACCCTGCAGATTGACCGTGATCGGTCTGTTGCAGTCAAGCGACTCGTTGTAAGTCGTGGCCCATATCTTAATTTCGGATGCATCAGTTGCAATATTGTAGGCGCCCTGGATGGTTGAATAATACGTAGGCGGCACTCCCGGCACGTATACCTGATGGGTGGTATCCCTCTCAAAGCCCGCTGTTACCGTTTCCGCCACACCCAGTGTCAGCAGACAATCTCCAAGGCCGGTACATGTGCCGTTCGACCAACCGCTGAAGGTAGAGACCAGATCCGCCGCGGGATGCAAAGTGACCTGCTCTCCGGTGAGAAAGGTGGATGAACAGCCGGTGTTGCATGCGATACCGGCCGGATTGCTGGTGACGATTCCGCCGCCGGTACCGATGAAGATGACCTGTAATGGCAATCTGGTTGTCGTAAAGCCGTATGAGTTTCCGGAGAGTTGATAGACCGGAAGGAATGCACTGGTTATCGAGAGATAATGGGTATTATCGTTACTGGAGATTCCGCTGCCGGAGTCCTTGGCGTTCACGGCGGCAAAGGACTTATAATCGGCGCGGATGTCACCATTCTGAAAAAGAACTATCTCGAAGTTGTTCGGCAATGCCAACCCTTCATCGGTGTAGGATTCTGCCTGCCATTCGACAACGACCCGTTCCCCCAGAGGTAGGTCATTCTTGTGCTGAACAAACGCGCCTCCGGAGAAGTACGAAGACAGATCGCTGTTCCAGGCGGCAATTACCGGGCCATTGGTGTTTGAAACAAGGTCAAACGAGTTCAAAGGCCCGGCATAGCCGAACCAGATGTTGCCGTTGGTGTCAACCGTGATCTGGCTGTACGTTTGGCCGTAAAACGTGAATGACCAAGGAAGGGTATAGACAACTGTTGACTCGTCGCCGTAGGCAAAGTCGTAACCGGTGGTCGGGGTTGCAAGCGGATTGGCGTCGGTGCCATCCCAGGATGCACCGGGTTGCTTGATCATGCCATAGATGCCGTCGGAGCCGGCTAACAGAATGTTTGGCATAAAGACCAGTGTCATGAACAGGAGCAGGCTTCGCATGGTGTCTCCCTGATTCTATTTGTTTCGCTGTGAAATGCGCTGTCGAATAACATCGGATTGTGTCATGGTCTGGTTCACCTCTTACCCCGGCGACTGCCCTGCTACTTACGAATCATATCAGTATCAGCATCTTTTGATGCTAATCTGGCACCGGCAAAAAGAACACGGACAAACATCAATACCCCTTTTATAATATTTATAGGGCCGAAATGGCCTTTAATCATCTTCACAGCGATCTCTCTTTTTGCAAATAAATGTCCCATATTTGCTGCTTGCTCAAAATATTCATATGCTTTCGCAAGATCTATGTTTACACCTTCACCTATATCGTACATTCTCCCTAATCGATATAAGGCTGGCATGTACTTTTGATCAGCAGCCTTGGAAATCCATTCAACTGCCTGATGATACTGCTGATTCGATCTGTATAATGCACCGAGATAATATTGTCCCTCAGCGGAATTAGCATAAGCTGCCTTTTGATACCAATGTTCTGCTTCCTCAGAGTTTTGCTCAACACCCAAGCCTGAATGGTACATCCAACCAACCATCAACTGTCCAGTAATCGACCCAGAGCTAGCCAAGTCAAAATATTTCTGAAATGCTTCCTTATTTTTTCCTTGGTCATATAGTTCAGCGGCAATTTCATGTGCGTCTTCTTTGGGATTTACATCCTTCATAACAATAGTGATTTAAATGAATATTATTTTAACAATCATTAATATCGCAAACAATGCTGCAAGAAATCTAACTAATATCCAGTACTTCCAGCCACATGACGTAAACACATCTCGTCCAGCTGCCAATTTTGACCAAATAACAATTCTCCAGAACTGTGTTTTCCCTTCTGGAGATAAATTATTAATCGCTTTAATCCAGCAGAATTGAATAGCTAATAGATTGATTGCTAGCAGTGTATTGATTATTAGGACATTACTGTCATGCATTGTGAAAGCTGCAGTGATAAACAAACCAGATATAGACACAACAATAATAGTGATAATAATTTTGAAGATATTTTCCATGATAATACCTACTTTTTCATTAGTTATAGCTGCAACTACAATTACAGTAGAATACTCCGGCACCAGGTCCATAACCTCCTCCAGTAACTGATGTTCCACTTCCTGAAACAGACCCATATGGTGTAGACACGTTCCATCCAGACTGGTCGAAGGAGGAATCCCCCCTTCCTGCTTGCCCACTCGCACTCGCTCCTAAGCCATAACAAAAACACAGACAATTGCGTCTTCTGTAAGTTACTTTGCCGCAATCATCAACACATCTACCGCATTCTGCAACCACTTGTAGACCTATCCCAAATGCAATAGAACCAGAAAATCCGCCCCAAACGCATGATTCTTTGAGCCCTAATGGGTCTATTTTATTTATGGGATTTTGATGGACGTACCCGTAAAGATTAACATCTCCACCTTTGGACCCAATCGGATCCTTAGAAACAAACCGCCCCTCCATCGGATCATAATACCGTGCCCGGTAGTAATACAGCCCAGCCTCCTTATCCCACTCCCTGCCAGTGTACATAAACGAATTTGGGAAGCTGGTCGTCTGTCTCGGCACTCCAAAACTGTCGTAACTGTAGCTTTGTACTATGGCAGGGGAGGAAGAGGAATCGGTTATCGCCGTGACGCTCCCCAAGCCGTCGGCATGATAGTAGTAATCGACACCGCCGCGCTCCATTGCCAGGTGTTCATCGACGCCGGGGCCGTGGATGTAATAGGTCGCGGTTGTGCCGAAGTACTCCGCAGCGATATTATCGCCATCGTACAGGTAGCTCCAGGTGGTGGTTTTCGTGACGTCATTGATGAGTGTGGTGACCTTCTTCTCGATCCTTCTGTCGAAGGGGTCGTACTTGAAGTCGATGGTTCTGCTCTCGACGATGATGTTGTTGACCTTCCTGAATTTCTCCATCCGGGTCAACCGGTTCTCCAGGTCCCAGGTCAGTGTCCACCCCTTGTCCGGAGTATTGGGGATGCTTCTGGCGGTCTGGTTGCCGGCGTCGTCGTAGTCGTAAACGAGTTGCCTGCCGTGGGTCATGCGGTTGGCGTCGTCGTAGGCGTAGGTGATGATCGGGAGTGATTCCTTGGGGCCGGGACCGCCGGTCCTGTTGCCGACATCATCGTAGCTGTATTTTTCCGGACCTTTGGGGGTGTCGGTTTGGGTCAGGCGGTAGATTTCGTCGTATTGATAGGTTTCGGCGCCGTTTGATGTGATCTTGCTTTTGCGGCTGCCGGTCTTGTCGAAGCCTGAGTAGTTGGCGAATGTGATTGTTGCCGTGGCCGTAGAATGTTTGATGCCGGTCAGTCGGTCCAGGTTGTCGTAGTCGTGTTTGGCTGTGACACTGTTGGGATAGCTGATGGTATCGCGTCGGCCCAATTTGTCGTAGAGGTAGGTAAAGACCTTGGTTCCGGCGGTGATGATCCAGGGGCGGTTGGCGTCGTCATATTGGTGGGTGGTGGTTCTTGAGCCGTTGACATCGCTGACGGTTACCTGTTTGCGCTGTCCAAGGGCGTTGTATTGTTCGTAACTGACGGTCCGGTTGTTGGTGTTGTCTTTGACGCTCTTCAGCCGGCCTTTGTAACTTCCGCCGGTGTAATTGCTGAAGGTATAGCTGATGTTGGCATTGCTCGCGGTCTGAATCCTGCCGTTTTCGTCGTATCCGTATGAGACGCTGGAGCCGTCGGCATACTGCTTGCCGGTAAGCTGGCCGCGATTGTTGTGGTTGTAGCTTACCTGCAGCACATCGGTGCCGGAAGTGGCGTTGTACTTCTTATCGAGCTTGCCGTTGGGGTGGTAGGTGTAGTGGTACTTCTTGCCCAGCGGATCGGTCTCGTATTCCAGGCGACCAACCTTGTCGTAGGAATAGGTGGTGGAGTGCTGGTTGGCATCGGTGACGCTGGTGAGTTTGTCGGCGCCGTTGCCGCAGGAGGGGCATCCGCTGCCGCCGTAAACCAGGTCGGTTGATTTCAGTCTGGCATCGGTGATTTTGGTGGTTTGGCGATTAAAGTCGAAGAGGTATTTTGTTTCCTTCTGTTCGGCGTCCTTGACGGAGTTCAGGTTGTCGTTGGCATCGTAGCCGTAGGTGGTGATGATGTCCGGCTGGCCCGGGGCGCGGGTGGTAACGGTCTGCAGGCGGTTTCTGTCGTCGTAGGTGGATATCACCGTTTTGCGCGGCACTCCGTCCTTATCCAGGATCACATGCCAGATGTTGTTGCCGTTGGCGTCATAGGCGACATTGACATTGGAGGGATCGTAATAGCTTGTGGTGACGCCATCCGGTGTGACTATCGACTTCAGGAATCCGACCACCTTTGCTGCCTGATTTTGCGGAGTGTCGTCATAATAGTTGTATGTGGTCTGTTTCAGGTTTGCGTCGGTAATGTCCTTTATCTTGCCATTGCTGTAGTGACGGATGACGGTGGTCGCCATGGCCGGATCGGTGACGGCAGTGACCAGATAACCCTCGGCGTCGGTGCTATAGCTGTAAGTGGTTGTAAGAATATTCGGCCCGCGTTTATCGTCCATTCGGGTGATGAGGTTCTTGAAGGCGGGATTTGTGTTGGTCAGGTCGTAGGTGTAGCTGAAGGCGAACTTGGTATTGATGCGGCTGTCGGTTGCGGGATCGACAACCAGGTCGGGATCAATGCCCAGAGCCGATGTGTCGAGCGGTTCAGTTTCGTTGGTTACATTGCCCAGCAGGTCATATGTGTAAAAAGTGGTGTAGCTGACGCCGTTCATGGGCGGTTCAGTGACTGATTTTCTGAGCCCATTGGGGTAGTAGGTATAATTGGTGGTGTAGTTAAGCGGGTCCTTCTTACTGCGAATTTTTTCGATCAAGCCATCATAGGTAAATACCCAACTGTTCAGATCTTTATCGGCAAGTGTAAAGTATTTTAGTATGGCGACCTGGATCGGGTAGGCATCCGGAATCTTGCCGGCCGCCGTCGGCGCCGCAAAGGAGTATCCGCTGGCTTTCAGATTTGGGTCGGTGGCGGCTGTAACTTTCTGCCCGGTATAAACATAACTGCTTGAGAAAAGATCCGGATCGGTCTTGGTTTCAAGCAATCCGTTTGAGGCGTTATAGGTATACCCCCATTGATCGCCGCCAGGGAGCGTCAAGGTTTCGAGTTTTCCGTTCGGGTAGTCGAGAGTGTAACTCTTATTGTTCGGATCGGTGATGGTTACGAGCTTGCCGCTGGTGGGATCATAACCGAAAGTGACGGTACGATTACCAGGATCGGTAACTGTCGTAAGTTTTCCGGATGTGTAGTTGAAAGTAAGGGCGTTTCCATATCGATCAACGAGAGATGTTATGTTGCCCGAAACGTCGAAGTTGCGTCTCAGGCCGTCCGGTTCGGTTATTGTCCAGGTGCCGTCAGCGTTTTGGAGCAGCGAGGAGTAATCTCCTTTGGGCGAGACATAGGCGGTAGTGTATTTGTTGTAAATGCGGCGTTTCCCATGATACCAGAACACTTTGGAAGTTCCCGCGCCATTTTGAAGTGACATTTCATAGCTATGGCTCCAGCCATCTCCTATGGCGCTGGGGGCAAAGGGGATGCTGCGGTAGTATAGCGAAATGTCCAGGGCAAGGGGTAAGCCGCTGTTTAATGTGAATATCCGCTGATCGTGGGAGAGACGGCCTGTTCCGAGATTGACGGTTGAACTACTATTTTGCTCATTACAACCATCATTGTGGTCGCCACCATCGCAGTTGGGGGTGGCTGGCAGGGTATAAATTGAGTCATCCAGTACATCGGTATAGACTTGACTAAAACCATAAGGCGCCATGCTCTTTCCGTCAATCAGGCCGGTATAATATCGATATACTCCAAGGATGTGCGAACCTTGCTTGTTTCGTAATACTTTAAAATTGTAGTATATTTTTGCAGATATAACGTCTGCGGGAGAGACTGAGCCGCTTGCGCTGTAATTGTTGGGGTCTTCAACGACAACTCCACCACTACAGATGAGCGAGCGCCTGGTAAAATGAATCGCAATAGTGTCATTCATTCCTTCCGGGATACATGCATCGGCAATATATTCATCGCCTATTTGACTGATGCCATTCTGGGGGTCGCAGGTTGTTGCAAAAGAAACCGGAGCCGAACAAGCCAACAAAAACAGGGAGATTGTTATGCAACGGGAAATGGAGGCAAACATGGGGAATCGACGCTGCATATCAGAACTCCTTTAACCTTTAGCTCAGTGGCGCACTAAAGTTCAACAATAGAGCAGACAACGTGCCAGGACGAGATAATACCAATGATTACAGATATATCAATGCATTCCACACTTAATTCCTCCTTTAACCAAAAAAAATATAGTGGAAAGAAGCTTTACACTTTTCAAATAAACTCTCGTAACCAACTGATATGCAACGACAATAAAAAGTTGGAAAGAATCTTTACACAGTGTAAAAAATCCTTCACTTGTCGGAGGCAGCTCCTGTAAAAGTCCCGAACGTCTCAAAAACGTCTCCGGAAATGCCTGAAACGTCTCAAGATGTCCAAATGGAAAAAATAACGTCTCCTGAAATACCTAAAAACGTCTCAAAACGTCTCCCAGATGTCCAGAAAACGTCTCAAAACGTCTCCCGAAATGCCTCCCCGAACGTCTCCAACCTAACTACAGTTCAAACAGATATGCGCATTTGATCTCTTCGGGCTGAATGCAGAGATAGTCGAGGGTCTGTTTCTGGCTGGAATGATTGAACATCTGCATTAAGGTAGGCAGGTCAGTTTTGTTGACGGTGCGGTGCATGTAGCCGAAGGTTTTCCGTAACGTGTGGCTTCCGTAGTTGCCAGTTAGGTTGATCTCTGCACACCAGGACTTGACAAGGCCGTTCAGGTAAGGCACACAAAGAGGCTTGCCGCCTTTACGCGACTGGAATAATGGTTCGTCATCCTGGGCGGCCGGCATTGTTGCGAGAAGAACCTGGATCGCAGCATGAACGGTCTTATTGATTGTTACGTTTTTATCTTTGCCAGTTTTTTTCTCTCTTAGGGAAAAATGGTCTTCTGGTTTTAAATTCCGAAGCTGGCCAACAGAAATCTTCAACAGATCGGAGGCACGAAGGTTCGTGTTGATCCCGAGGGTGAAGATGGCAAGGTTTCGAGGTTGATCTGCCAGCAGTCGCTTGATGGCTTTAATGTCCTTTACGGTCCTGATCGGTTCAACTTTGATAGTATCACCTGGTTTTGGATGGTTCAAAGCCGCCATGGTACTCCCTCCTTATGAATATTAAGTTTTAACACATTACATATATAAACTTTAGATTCATTTCCTTCTCGAGTCAACCACAATAATGCAAAAAGGCCGCAAACCCTTTCTGTGTATAGGTTTGCAGCCTTTTTATGAATCTAAACTATTGACTATTAGTTTAGATTCGGCAAAAACATATCTACGCTGGTTCTTTTCTCAGCAGCTTTGCAGCGTGCGGTCGTAGCCGTGCTATTTCTGCATCCAGCTTTTTCGCGACGAGTGCTTGACGCTCTGGCGCTGCCCGCAATTTTTCGAGCAAGAGCTTATCATCGAGCCGACACAATTCAGAGCAATCTTCCAGCGAGATTACTTTACCCAACAGCTGCATTAGATGTAGATCGGGGTTGTCGTGCCATAGGTCTTGGATAATGTCGAGAATGATTGGTATTCTGTCTGGATTCATATCGCCTTCCCTGTCTATCTTATTTATGTCACTTCTTACCTACAGCGAGGCAGGTTATCAATAGCCGCCTTCGCAGCGACCTTCCCAGCTTCGCTGCCAGTCAGGTCAGAGAATTCATCAGGGACAGGAATCTCTTTGCAGTCAGCACAGAATAGTGCTCCATCGCCTTGGTCTTCTATAGTCGTGCGCTGATAAACCTCAGCCGTATATTCTTCCCCTTGCTGAATCTCTCTTTTGCATATTGAACACCAGTAAGGCCCCGGCGGAGATCCGTAGCGCCCAGGGCAAACCCGAACAATGCTGCGAAGTGCTCGTTTTGTCATATTTTTCACCTCCATTTGATCACCATTCCGGACTGACAACGATATCTCCGATCCACGCCGTACCATCTCCCGGGTGTGCCGCACACTCCCCGACATACGCCACGCCCGGCGGGGCGGGCTGTACCTCTTCCTCGATTTCTTCCTCAATCTCGTCCGGCGTCTCGCTTATGATCACTCTTCTGTCGGTCATGGGTCTTTCCTTTCAATATGAATGATTCTGACGGGGACGGCACCGAAACCTCGGTCGCCGAGCCACAAGTACCCCGCGATAAGGACATAAGAGACCAAGATCGACAGCAGCTTTTGCCATACGGTCAGACCGTTGCCCCCCAACATCCAAATAAACCAAGCCCACCCCAGCACTGCTGCTACCATCAGACTTATTCCACCGATAATTTCAATTTTTTCCCGACGATTTTTGTTTTTCATTTTTTTTCTCCAGGGCGACTTTATATGTCCGGCCCTTTTGTTTGCGAAGCTTCGCTCCTAGTAGCAGATTATATTTTTCAAGCGCCAGCTTTAACCCGGGCCGCCAGTAACTTTCGATCTGTGGCTTCGCCTGGTTGCCGCCAGATTCTTTTCTGATGACATATCCGTCACGGATCTGGATGACTGATACAATATAGTATGCTTGTCTTGGTGAGTCCGGTGAAACCAGCGCGGTTCTGCAAACCGGCGGATCCGGAGATAATAGTTCCGGCTGCTCTTCGCTATTTGCCGTCATTGTTTTGCCGACTGATCGCTTCAGCTGCCGCTTTGCCCACTGCTTCAGCGTAGTCCTGGTCATACTCTGTGAGCCCGCCGGCGCGGAACATTGGCTCGCCGGGGTTTGTTTTGTCCCAGTTTCGAACAGTGCTTCCGGTAATGAATATAGCCTTGAGCGTGTACCATGCCAAGCCGCCAACGAATGTCATCACGGCTCCACAATAAAAAGCACTCCCTTCCTCAGGGCCATTCAGGCCCAAGGCAAAACCAATAAGGAAAAAATATACCAAACAGTGGCGATCAAATCCTTCAAAAAACCTGACAATCATTTCAACCCTCCTGTAAGAAGAAAAGTCTTAACCCTCGACAGCAGGCTCTTCTCTGGCTCTGCCGCGTACCTCTTTTTGATCCAGCCGTCCGGCCCTTGAACCAAAAACGACCCGTCATCAGCCAAACGACAATTGCACGGTTGTGCGAGCTTACACCCATAACAGAGGCCGTACGAGGTCAGCAGCGCGGCATGGGTATTTGTCGGGGTAATCGTCCCCTTGACGTTTTCAGGAGCGAATTCGACTCCGCAGGTTGTACAGGCGAATACGATTCCGCCGAGAACGCTGCCATTTTGAAACACATACGGCAGAGCCTCTGACAAAGGCGGCAGCGACATAATGTGTGCAATTTGGGCGTCGGACAGGTAAGCCGTTTTCTTCATCGTTCCTCCCCTTACAGTCCTTCTACAGTGGATTCGAATACTCCCATGCGGTGGTATGTCGTAAAATTTGATTCCCAGATTTGGTACAACTGGCGACCGGCGGCTATCGGAAATTCTCTTCCAAAATGCTGAAAAATCCCCAGTGAAAAATCAAAATCAATCTCTTTGCAAAATTCATCGCCAGCAAAGGCAAAATCGGTGATGTACTGGATTTGGCCTTGACCATCGAGCATGACTTCAACTGGGTGGAAACCACCTTTTTCAACTGAATATTTGGGATCATGGAATACGACCGTACAGCCTCCAGTCCTGTCTTTCACGGCTTCCTGAAGGATATCGGTCAGTTTTTCTGATATCGACTGGATTACTTCGGCATTGATGTTTGAAGTAGCATTTTGTAAAGGCCTCATATAAAGATCGTAACCGGCCAGGTTGAACTCATCCTGGGAAAAATTATCAGGAATGAACTCGCTGCCTACCTTTGAACCACCGAGCCTGATTGTCGTGCTTGTATTCCAAGGATCTATAAACCAAAATTCGGCAGCAGCCATTATCCCGTGGGAATCCAAAGTCCCAAACCCAATTTTTGTTTT
>Ga0209417_1007458_pt1 | contig 10515 bp, 10 predicted proteins | sample RifGroF2_FD_184002 | JGI IMG/M metagenome (GOLD analysis project Ga0209417, IMG submission 184002) | Groundwater microbial communities from Rifle, Colorado, USA - Groundwater F2 (SPAdes) (version 2) | ecosystem: Environmental > Aquatic > Deep subsurface > Groundwater | place: Rifle, Colorado... | reverse complement strand
TATAAATTTTATTTCCCGGATTGTGATATTGCAGTTTTACAAAACTAAATTCTGTTCTTAGCAATAAGTCGCTTTTTGAAAAAGAGTAAAGTTTTATTGCAGTGAAGCCACCAAAAGTAAATCCAAACGATTTGTTGAATGATCCGGTATTTTCTGTCAAGTAGTCTTTCAATTCAAGTCCAAACTTAAACCCCTTTTTAATATTGCTTTGACTAAAGACAATGCAGTTTGAAATGGTGAAAAAAGAGAGGATAAAAAGAACTATTAATTTGGAGAAATTTGTTTTCATATAATTTTTGTTGATGCTAACGGGATTTCATTTGTCCTAATATTTACAGACTACATCCAATTGTAACTTATCTTTTTGGATATTTTGAACCGTCATATTATTTCCCCCTTTTCAAGTGTAAACTTATAGTTCTTACACCTAAATGTCAAACTCAGCCAAAAAGTTGGGGACGTTGAGTTTTTAAGATCCCTTGCGATTTGTTATAATCTTAAAACATCATAACAAAATCTTAACAAATCTGTGTCCAATTATTTCTCTCAAATATGCAATATCCAAAACAATAAAGTTCTTTTTCAGCCCAAAAACAAGCACTTTTACCTTTTTATTTCATTTGTGCAGCTCAATTCTTCTCATTACACAAGAATAACCGCTCATTACAAAATAATATTATCAGAAAACTAAAGAAGAATATCTTATTACAGAATAATTATCTCTCGTTGTTAAAGAGTTCTATCCCATTACTGAATAATATCATCTTGTAACAGAAAATTCAGTCTCATTACTAAAGAATAGTATCTCATTACTGACTTGCATATTCTTGTTATAAAATATATTTTTCCCATATTGTAATAATAGTTTGTCATTTATTTATTTACAAACGAGGTTCTTATGCTTACTTACAACTTAAAGAAACTTCTCAAACTTCGCGGAATAACCACTCCCGCGAGTTTTTTAATGAAAAACGGATTTGGCAAACAAGCGGCGTATAGAATTACCGGCAACCGTTTCAGTGCGCTCCAACCGGAATATTTGGAAAAACTCTGCATCGCGTTAAACTGCACGCCAAACGATTTAATGGAGTGGGAACCGAATAAAAATATAGAGAAACCGGAATTGCTGGGATTGAACAAACTTCGCCCGGTTCCCGCTGGCGACTTGCGCCATTTTGCAAATGATATTCCTGTTGAGAAGATGAGTGAATTTATCTTACAGGTTGAAGAAATAAAAAAGAAAATTAAAAACGCAGAATGATAGCTGAGGAATGGAACTAATTTTTATTTTGTTACATTTGCAATGGTTGTTTGCTTTTATAAAATAGTATAAAATCGTAGCGCAGACTTAAGTCTGCGTTACAGAATCTTTTTTGCTGAAAATTAAATTTCCTGTTTCTCCCTGTTCAACAACTATTGTATCGCCACCGGCAAAATTTCCGAGTAACAATTCTTGCGAAAGGGGATTGATCAAATATCGTTGTATTATTCTTTTCAGCGGACGCGCGCCATAAGCAACATCATAACCAAGTTCAGCAAGCCAATCTTTTGCATCATCGCTTAGTTCCAGATTAATATTTTTATCATGCAGCATCCTTTGGACTTTTTCAATTTGAATATCAACAATTTGGCGGAGCTCTTTTTGCGTTAACGGTCTGAAAAGAATAATGTCGTCAATCCGGTTAAGAAATTCGGGACGAATGGTTTTCTTTAGTAAATCGCTGAGCAGCATCCGAAGATTTCCCATTATCTGCTGAATATTTTCTTCGTTTATCCGTTCAAGATGTTCGTGAATAATGTGCGAGCCGAGGTTGGATGTCATGATTACAATAGTGTTTTTAAAATTTACCGTTCTGCCCTGATTGTCGGTTAACCTTCCTTCATCCAACACTTGCAGCAAAATATTAAATACATCGGAATGCGCTTTTTCAATTTCATCAAGCAGTACAACAGAATATGGTTTGCGCCGAACAGCTTCGGTTAATTGTCCCCCTTCTTCGTAACCAACGTATCCGGGAGGCGCACCAATTAAACGCGAAACAGAAAACTTCTCCATGTATTCACTCATATCAATGCGGATCATCGCATGTTCATCATCAAAAAGAAATTCTGCAAGTGCGCGGGCAAGTTCTGTTTTACCAACACCCGTTGTTCCCATAAAAATGAATGAACCGATGGGGCGGTTAGCATCTTGCAGCCCCGCACGGGAACGGCGGATTGCATTGGCAACGGAGGCAACAGCATCTTCTTGTCCCACAATTCTTTTATGCAGTTCTTCTTCCAGCCGGATAAGTTTACTTCGCTCACCTTCCAACATTTTGTTTAAAGGAATACCCGTCCATTTTGCAACAACTTCGGCGATGTCTTCGGCATCAACTTCTTCTTTCAACATTTTTTTATTTGTTTGAATTTGTGAAAGGAGAAGAGTCTCTTCTTTTAATTTTTTTTCAAGAGAAGAGATGGTTCCGTAACGGATTTCCGCAACTCTGCCGAGATCACCTTCGCGCTCATATTTATCGGCATTGGTTTTTGCATGTTCAATTTCACTTTTTATTGAGCGGATAGATTGAATTTTTTCTTTTTCTAAAATCCAATGCTGTTTAAGTTGATTTTTTTCTTCTGTTAAATTACCGACCTCTGTTTCAAGTTCTCCCAATCTTTTTTCCGAAGCTTCATCTTTTTCCCGCTTCAACGCTTCACGTTCAATTTCGAGCTGTTTAATTTTTCTTTCGAGCGAATCAAGTTCTTCCGGCATCGAATCAATTTCAATACGGAGTTTAGACGCCGACTCGTCAACAAGATCAATAGCTTTGTCTGGCAGAAAGCGGTCCGAAATATAACGCGCTGAAAGTTGAACAGCCGCAACGATAGCGCCGTCAGTTATTCTTACTCCATGGTGAACTTCGTATCTTTCTTTTAATCCGCGTAGAATTGAGATCGCGTCTTCTTCACTCGGTTCGTCAACAAGAACCGGTTGAAACCTTCTTTCGAGCGCGGCATCTTTTTCAATATGTTTTTTATATTCGTCAAGCGTTGTAGCCCCAACACAATGAAGTTCTCCGCGCGCGAGCGCCGGCTTCAAAATATTTGCTGCATCCATCGAACCCTGCACCGAACCTGCGCCAACGAGTGTGTGTAGCTCATCAATAAATAAAATTATTTCTCCATTTGCATCTTGTACTTCTTTTAGCACGGCTTTCATTCGTTCTTCAAATTGTCCGCGGAATTGTGTTCCGGCAATAAGCGCACCCATATCAAGCGCAACAATTCTTTTTGATTTTAAGTTTTCAGGAACATCGCCGGAAATAATTCGATGAGCGATCCCTTCGGCAATCGCGGTTTTTCCTACACCGGGTTCACCAATCAAAACAGGATTATTTTTTGTCCTCCGAGAAAGTACTTGCAGCACTCTGCGTATTTCTTCATCGCGCCCGATAACCGGATCAAGTTTTCCCGTGCGGGCAAGTTCGTTTAAATCTCTTCCGAATTTTTTTAGTGATTGGTAAGTATCTTCTGCGTTTTGATTGGTTACGCGCTGGGTACCGCGAACATCTTTTAAAGCTAATAAAATAATATTTGCGCTCACGCCGTTATCGCGAAGCAATTGTCCGGCTTTCCCGGATTCCTTGGTTAGCGCAAGTAGCAGATGTTCGGTAGAAATAAATTCATCTTTTAAATTCTTAGCTTCTTCGGAAGATTGGTCGAAAAGTTTTGCAAGATTATTGGACATTTGATGGTCACCAATGCCCGCTGATGCGCCGGAAACTTTTGGAAGGCGTTCGAGCAATTCGCTCACTTTTATTTTTATTCTATCGGAATTCCCACCAGCTTTTTGAATGATGGTATCAGCGACACTTCCTTTCTCCTCTACTAATGCGGCAAGGATGTGTTCCGGTTCAAGAATTTGATTGCTGAAACTTTGAGCAATTTCAATTCCGTTTTGAATTACTTCCTGCGCTTTTACGGTAAATTTGTTAAAGTTGAAAGCCATTGATTAAAACCTCAATTAAATAAAATATTGTGATGATAAAAGTGGGTAATGTTTAGCGTTCAATCCATTTCTACTTCTATTTATGCGCATTTCCAGGATGTAATTTTCCACATCGACATCTCTGTCTCTCCAGATTCCGTAAACTTTATCAATAATCATCGTTTTATTTTCTTGTACAGAATGTTTTTCTTCTATTACTTTACAAATCAAACACGAAATTCTTTTCATAAGAGACCGTCCAAATCATACTTTTATTCAGTTACTGTTTTCAAACCAAGATATTTTTTCATCGGTTCAAAATCTTTATCGCCGTGTAATAACGTAAAATCATTTTCAATACAGAAAGTGGCAATCAAAACATCAATAGTTTTTCTGATGGTTACGCCTTTTTTACGCAAAACTCTAAAGTTATCGGCGCTTTTTAGTGCAAGTTCCTTGTTGCAAATTGAAAAACATGGAAACTCTGACAGAATGTTTTTTGCCTTTTGAAAATCGTTGTCATTTTTAAATCCTTGCAGTACTTCCGTTAAAATAATGTCGCCAATTACAACTATTTCTACACCGAGCAATGAGTCAAGTTTTTCTACTTGCCAGGTATTTTTACCATTAAAAAAATCAATCAGCACAGAAGAATCTACAAAAATCATTTATCAGTTCTCATCATTTCTAAATTTCCAGTCCATGAGAGTTTTCCCTTTAATGCTTTTAATTTTTGCTGTTTTTTAATTTGTACCAATAGCTTTAACGCTTCCTCAACGACAGCTTTTTTTGTTGGTAATCCGCTGATGTGTAAAGCGCTAGCCATGAGTTCTTCGTTAATAACGATATTTGTTCTCATATTATTTCCATGTGTAAAGATATGGTGCAACATACACACAAAATATTTCTTTATCAAGGCAACTTTATATCATTGTAATCATGCAACCCATAGGTAAGTTATTTAACCTTCAGACTTCAAAAATCAATCATTAGAATTCTTGTTACTCCTTTTTGCTTTCTGTATTTTTGCAAACCATGATTTTACAAAACCAAAACGATACCATCGTTGCAATAGCTACACCTGCCGGTGTCGGCGCAATTTCAGTTATTCGTCTTAGCGGGAAGGGGTCGTTCGTAGCAACAGATTCGATATTTCTGGGCAGAGTAAAAATTGCCGAAGCAGCATCACACACTATTCATTATGGAAAAATTATTGATGAGAACGAAAATCTCATTGACGATGTTTTGGTTTCGGTTTTTAGAAATCCCCATTCATACACAGGCGAGGACAGTGTTGAAATAAGCGCTCACGGCAATCAATTCATTTCAAAAAAAATTATCGAGTTACTTCTAAAATCTAACGTTCGTATTGCAGAGCCGGGAGAATTTACAAAACGAGCTTTCTTGAACGGCAAACTTGATCTTGCGCAGGCTGAAGCCGTAGTTGAAGTGATTAATGCGAGAACCGACGCATCGCTGCGCGGCGCGAGAAATCAACTTGACGGGATACTTTCAAAAAAAATTCATGAGCTGCGGACTCAACTAATAGATACTTCTTCGCTTGTTGAACTTGAACTTGATTTTGCCGAAGAAGACGTAGAATTTGTTGCTCATGATAAACTTCTTCTTATGATTGCAAACATTATTTCGGAAATAGATAAATTACTGGAAACATATACCTTTGGCAGAGTAATTCGTGATGGCGTAAACGTGGCGTTGGTGGGAATCCCTAATGTAGGGAAATCGTCTTTGTTGAATTATATATTAAAAGAATCTCGCGCAATCGTTAGTGAAATTCCCGGAACAACACGCGATGTAATTCGTGAAGAAGTTTCGATTAATGGAATTTTGTTCCGGCTTTATGATACAGCCGGTATTCGTTCAACAAAAAATGAAATAGAGATAGAAGGAGTTTTGCGCAGTAGGGAAGCGGTTAAAAACGCTGACGTTGTTTTGTTTATAAACGATGTTCAACAGAAAGTTTCTAAAGAATTGCGAGAAGAACTTCTTCAATTAACTTCGGCAGAAAAAATCATTACTATTTTAAATAAAGTAGATTTAGAAAATATCTTAGAAAAAGAAATTGATGTTTATATTTCTGCTTTGACGGGTTATGGGATAAACAATCTTTTTGCAAAACTTAGAGAAAAAGTGTTAGGGGGAAACTCGTATACAGAACAATCGGCAATAGTTTCGAACTCCCGGCATTATGAAAATTTGAAAAAAGCAAAGCAAGAATTACAAAACGCAACAAATGCTATTAAGCAAAAATTGAGTGGCGAATATATTTCCCTTGATTTACGAAATGCAGAAAATTCACTCGGTGAAATTATTGGGGAAGTTACGACTGATGACATTTTAAATAATATTTTTAACCGATTTTGCATCGGAAAATAAAGAAGTTTCACGTGGAACATTATGGAGATTAAATTTCACCCATATAAAATAAGAAGCCTTAGACTGAGCGATGCTGAAAAAATCTATGAATATCTGCAAGATTTTGAAATTGTAAAATATTTAGCAACCGTTCCTTCTCCTTATTTATTGGAAAACGCTCTCTCCTTTATTCAATTTGCGAATGACATGGAAAACGAAAAAAAAGAATTCCACTGCGCGATTACCCAACTTGATTACGATACGATGCTTGGACTAATCGGAGTGAAGGAAATTAATTTTGATTTCGGAACTTGTGAAATCGGATACTGGTTGGGAAGAGAACACCACGGTAAAGGAATTATGACTAAGGCGATTAAGCAAATTACTCAATTTTGCTTTGTTGATTTGGGACTTCATACCATCAAGGCGATTGTTTTTGAATCTAATATTGCTTCAATCAAGACACTTGAAAAGGCGGGATTTTACAATGCTGGATACTCTGAAAAAAGTTATTGTAATGCTATTCTTAAAGAAAAAATGTACGAATTTCATCTCCAGAAAGAAAATTTAGTTTCACGTGGAACTTGAAAAGCCCGATTTAATATGAAAAGGAAGTCAAAAGATTGATCAAAGATTATGATGTAGTAGTTATTGGTGCCGGGCATGCGGGAATTGAAGCAGCTTGCGCCTCGGCAAAGATGGGTTTGCAAGTCGCATTGGTTACAATGGAGAAAAACGCTATAGGAAGAATGTCGTGTAACCCGGCTATTGGCGGAACAGCTAAAGGACATTTGGTTAGGGAGATTGACGCCCTCGGTGGAGTAATGGGATTGATTGCCGATCAAAGTGGAATACAGTTTAGGATGTTAAATCGCTCTAAAGGTCCGGCGGTTTGGTCGCCAAGGAGCCAGAACGATAGAAAATTGTATACTGAAGTGGCAATCAAGGTAATCGAGTCTTACGAAAATATAGAAGTTGTTGAGGGATCGGTCGTTGAAATTTTGGTAGAAAACAAGAAAGTCTCTGCTGTTGTAACTTCAGAAAATCAACAAATAAATTGCAAAGCTTTAATCATTTGTTCGGGAACGTTCTTAAATGGATTAATGCACACCGGATTAAAAGCTGTTTCCGGAGGAAGATTTGGAGAAATGCCGGCAACCGGATTGACCGAATGTCTTCTGCAATTAGGATTTGAATCGGGGAGATTGAAAACCGGAACACCGCCAAGACTAAACAAGAATTCGATTAACTGGGAAGTGTTGGAGCCACAACCGGGAGACGAAAATCCTCAGCCATTTTCATTCAGAACAGATATTTCTAAATTTCCTTTTTTACCACAAGTAAATTGTCACATTACTTATACTGATGCTTCGGTACATAAGATTCTAGAAAAAGGTTTTAACGAATCGCCGATGTTTACGGGATTAATTAAAGGTGCAGGCCCACGTTATTGCCCCTCAATTGAGGATAAAATTGTTAGGTTTAAAGATAAAGAAAGACATCACTTATTTCTTGAGCCGGAAGGATTGGATTCTGATCTAATTTACTTAAACGGTTTTTCAACTTCTTTACCTGCTGAAGTTCAACTTGAAGCGATTCAGAAAATAAAAGGATTAGAGAAGGCAGAAATGATTCGTCCCGGTTATGCCGTTGAGTACGACTTTTTTCCTCCACATCAGGTAGATCTAACTCTTGAAACAAAATTAATTGAAGGGCTGTATTTTGCCGGACAAATTAACGGAACCTCTGGTTATGAAGAAGCCGCTGCGCAGGGTTTGGTAGCGGGGATAAACGCTTCAGCAAAAATTTTAAACAATGATGAGTTTGTTTTAAAAAGAAGCGAGGCATATATCGGTGTTTTGATAGATGATCTGGTAAATAAATCAACCGAAGAACCTTACCGTATGTTCACGTCGCGTGCTGAACACAGATTACTTCTAAGGCAGGATAATTCAGACATAAGGCTCTCGGGATACGGGCACAAATACGGACTTATCACTGATGAACTTATTGAGCGAGTAAAAGAAAAAAAAGCAAGCATTTTAACCGGCAGACGGTTATTAGAAACAATAAAAATTCCCTCAAAAGAAATTAATGTTTTGCTGACGAAAATTGGTGAAAGTGAGACGGACGCATCTGACTTTATCTCCAAAATAGTAAAAAGGCCGGAATTAAAGTTGAAGGAAATCCTTGAACTGAAGTCTGAAAACGATTTAGCCCTTGAAGAAATAAAAAACAATGATTATCTGATAGAACAACTTGAGATTGAATTAAAGTACGAAGGATATATAAAAAGGCAAGAAGAGGTCGTAAAGAAGGTTGAGAAATTCGAGGAACTTCACATTCCTTTAAACTTCAATTATTTAAACTTAAATAGTTTGTCTACTGAGGGAAGAGAGAAACTTATCAAAGTGAAACCTCGTTCGATAGGGCAGGCGTCTAGAATTTCAGGTGTGACGGCTTCAGATATTTCAATTTTATTGGTATATTTGCGCAAGTAATTTCAAACAATTTGGATCCGGTATGGCGACAGGAAATACTCGAGAAAAATATCTTCAACAAATCACATCTTATTATTGGGAGAACGGATACAATCCCGATTCAGCACAAATGGAACGATTGGCACACTTCGCCAAATTAGTGGTTGAAAAAAACGAGGTTGTCAATCTTATTTCTAGGAAAGATGTAGATTCTATAATTGAAAATCATATCTTCATCACTTCTTACATCGCAAAATATGTACCTGAAAAATGTACAAACTTTCTCGATATTGGAACCGGCGGAGGATTCCCGGGAATTCCTTTAGCAATTATGCGCCCCGATTTGCGAGGAGTTTTAATTGATTCAACGGGAAAAAAAATAGCCGCTGTTGAAGAGTTTATCGAAAAGTTAATGCTCAATAATATTAGAGCTGAAAATGGCAGAGTAGAAGACCCTGAATTTATCGCCAAATACAAAAACAGTTTTGATCTTGTTGTAAGCCGCGCAACTGAACCGTTGATTATTCTTCTTCGCTACGCACTTCCTTTAATTAAAGATAAAGGACATTTGATGGTGCTTAAAGGGGGAGATCTTACCGAAGAATTTCAAAAAGCTGAAACAAAATATAAGCCACGCATAAAGAAATCGACAATTTATGATCTCCACTACAAGCCGACAAATCTTAGAAATGTAAAAGAGAAAAAACTTGTTCATCTGGAAATTGAAAAATAATGTCTTCAACACTCGAAACAGAAAAATTTTTTCATGAAATAGCAGGTTTAGCAACAGAACAACGAAATCCGCATTCAATGGAGATCGATGCTAGTTCCACTTCTGAAATATTAAAAATTATAAATGAAGAAGATAAGCTGGTTCCTTTGGCGGTTGAACAAGAACTCCCATTTATTGAAGAAGCTGTTGAACTAATTGTTAAAGCATTTAAAAATGGGGGAAGGCTGTTTTACTTTGGAGCTGGAACAAGTGGAAGATTAGGCGTTGTTGATGCCTCTGAATGTCCGCCAACTTACGGGACTCCACCAGAATTAGTACAAGGATTTATTGCCGGCGGAAGAGAAGCAATGTTTGTTGCCCAGGAGGGCGCTGAAGACCATGAAGAAAATGGCGCTGCGGATGTTTTGAAAGCAACAGTTACCTCAAAAGATGTTGTGTGTGGAATTGCAGCCAGTAAGCGTACACCATATGTAATTGGAGCGGTTAAAAAAGCTAAGGAACTTGGCGCAACAACTCTTTATGTAACATGTAATCCTAGAAACAAATTTGATATTAAAGAAGTCGATGTAGCAATTTGTCCATACGTTGGTCCAGAGGTAGTAATGGGTTCAACAAGAATGAAAAGCGGTACAGCGCAAAAATTAGTTTTAAATATGCTCACAACTGCATCAATGATCCGCATGGGAAAAGTTTACGAAAACATGATGATCGATCTGCAGATGACCAATAAAAAATTGGTTGAAAGAGCAAAACGCATCGTTATGACGATCACCGGTGTTGATTATGAGGCAGCAACATCATTTCTTGTAAAAGCTGAATGGCATGTTAAGACAGCTTTGGTTATGATTAAAGCTGGTGTCTCCGTTGAAGAAGCTGCTAAAAGATTAGAACTTGCGGACGGATTTGTTCGTAAAGCAATAACAATAAAACTTTGATAGTTCCCTCCAAAAATTTTC
>Ga0209417_1007457_pt1 | contig 10515 bp, 5 predicted proteins | sample RifGroF2_FD_184002 | JGI IMG/M metagenome (GOLD analysis project Ga0209417, IMG submission 184002) | Groundwater microbial communities from Rifle, Colorado, USA - Groundwater F2 (SPAdes) (version 2) | ecosystem: Environmental > Aquatic > Deep subsurface > Groundwater | place: Rifle, Colorado... | reverse complement strand
TTACTTTATCAGAAACTAAATCATTTGCTACTTGCGATACTTTGATATCAATCAATGAATCCATAATTCTAGGTATATTCCACATGAATGTATTGTTGGTAGCAGATTTTGTGATATTTATCCAATTTGAATCTAAAGAAGGTTTATAATCCACTTTGAATGTATCTAAGGAATATGAATCACTCCATTTTAAAGTAAATGGTTCATATTCGTAAATTTCTTTATTGTTTAGAGAATCAAAAAAAGTAATTAAAGTTTCGTTAATTTTAGGTTTTAAACCCGCCTGTAAAAAAATCTTGTAATATTTTCCATCTGTGGTTTCAATCAACATCATAGTGTTAGTAAAATCTGTTGATTTTGATTCATACTGGATTTTCAAGTCAAAAGGTTGTTCGGAAGTAATCTGTAGATTTGGTGAAAAATTCAATAATTGGAAATCAGAGTTAAGCAATTGAATGTTTTTTATAACTGAATTTTGATTTTTAGAGCTTATTCTCAAAGTCTTCTGTGATGTCATTCCAGAATCAATTATTCCAAAATTTAAAGTAAATTTATCGAAGTATAAAGTAGGAATTTGATTTCTAAATAATTCAAATGAATTATTTGACTCATTTTCTTGAAAAATTAAGTTTACTGAATGGATTCCAAAATTTAAATTTTCATTCCAGAAAATTTTGTATGGTTTGCCTCCAAAAGCTAAATAAATTGAAGTAGGAAAAAGGTCTTTATAATCTGAAAAATCATTCAAATTTAAATAATAAGATTGAATTAATGTACTTAATTCACTCAATTTATTGCTTTTCCGATTGCTGAAATTTATATTTATTAAATCAATTGAATTTGTTAAGAGTATATTGGAAAAATTCTGAACGTCTATTATAGGCAAAGATTTAGTAATTAAAATAAGAGATTTTTTACTTTCGGAATTTTTAAATTCAGAAAAAGATTGAAATTCAATCAACTTATTTAAATCTGGTTTGCAATAAAATGGTTGATTGTAAAAATCATTAATTGATGGAAGAGATAATGAATTATTATCGAAAAGATGAAGAAAATTTTTATTGAAGAAAACTATCTTTAAACTTATCTTTTTAAGTTGATATATTGAATATAAATAATCAAGATATTCACTTAAAATTTTCTTCTCATAATTCGTGAAAGCACTTGTTAATTCAATCGCTACAAAAACGTTAATAGAATCAGCTTTCGAGGAATTTAAAATGATAATGGAATCAATATCTTTTGGATTATTGTTTAATGCTAAAGTTAAATCAGAACTATTAAAATCAACTGTTTGAAAATTATCATCGAAGTAAAATAATTGATTTTCAAAAATGGGATAATTTACCTTGGGTTTCAATACAGTAAAAGTCTCACTAGATGCGTTTATGCTCAAGAACAGTAAGCTAAAAAATATTAAGTACAGACTTTTCAAAATTAATTCCGATTAATAAAGTTATAAACAATTAATTAATAATTTTAGTGTATTTAAATTTTCCTGATAATTATACAACATTATTCATTATTTGAGTATAACTGGTCAATGATTTCAGCATATTTCTTTTCAACAACATGTCTTTTTATGCTCATTTTCGGACTTAATTCTCCTGTTTCAATTGAAAATGGAGTAGATAATAATTTAAACTTTCTCACTTTTTCATATTTGGCAATATCTTTTTGTAAAAAATCAATTTCTTTCTTAAAAGTATTGATAATTTGTTGATTTGAAATTAATTCAGTCACATTTTGATATTTGATATTGAAATCTTGAGCTAATCCCTCGAGTGCTTCATAACTAGGTGTTATTAAAGCAGTACAATATTCACGCTGTTCTCCTATCAGTACAGCATTCTCAATGTATTTACTTTGGGATAAAATCCCCTCAATTTGTTGTGGAGCAATATTTTTGCCACCACTGCTAACAAAAATATCTTTTTTACGGTCAGTAATTTTAATATTTCCTCTTTCAGTTATTAAACCTATATCACCTGTATATAGCCATCCATTTTCATCAATAGCAAGTTCTGTAGCTTCTTTATCACGCCAATATCCTTTCATTACATTATCACCTTTTACTAAGATTTCACCGTCTTCAGCAATGCGAACCTGTACATTGAAAATAGGAACTCCTATAGTACCAATTTCAATATCATCTTCAGGAGTAACAGATACTATTGGGGAGGTTTCTGTGAGCCCATAACCCTGAACAAGTTTTATCCCTAGTGCAGTGAAAAATTCATGAATATCGTCTGGTAATGCAGCACCACCAGATGCCATCAAACGTACTCGTCCACCTAGTTTTTCTCTGATTTTAGAAAATACTAATGAGTCTGCAATTTTCATTTGCAGTGCAATTCCAAGTGTATTCTTGTTGTTTGCTTTTTTGCGAATAAACTCGCTACCGGTTTTTACAGCCCAATTGAAAATTTTTAATTTTACACCACCTTCTTTTTCTACATTGGAAATAATACGTTTTTTCACAGACTGTAGAAATCGAGGTACTGTAGTGAATACAGTTGGTTTCACTTCTTGAATAAATGGTAATAGTCCTTCTACTGAGTCCGCTAATGCAATTGTTACGCCGATAAAGAATAAGGTGTAATAGCCTGTTGTTCTTTCGTATGAATGCGAAAGAGGTAGATAACTAACCGATGTATCATCTTCTTTGAATGCAATTGCTTTGATTGCTCCTTCAAAATTTGATAAAATGTTTTTATGTGTTAACATAACTCCTTTCGGTTCACCGGTAGTACCACTTGTATAAATTATGGTTAAAATATCATCACTTTTAACTTTAATTCTTGCAGCGGTTAAAATGTCATCACAGTTTTGTTTCTTTTTTGCTTGATATCCTCTTTCAATAAGTTCTCTTAGTGGTTTTACGCTCAAATCAGTTGATGTGAAAGAATCATTCATAACAAAAATATGTCTCAAAGTAGGTATATTTTCTTTTACTTCCAGAATTTTTTTGAGTTGAAAGTTATTGGAAACAATGATAGCAGTAACTTCGGCATTGTTATAGATATATTCCAATTGCTTTGGTGTTAATGTAGGGAAAACCGGAACATCTATTGCTCCCATGTTAACAATCGCCAAATCCGATATTATCCATTCCAATCTGTTTTCAGCCACAATACCAACTCTGTCATATTGATGTATACCTAATTCCATTAAACCCAAAGTAAGGCAATCAACACGATCTTTCAGGTCAGTAAAGTTTATTTCCTGAGTTTTTCCATCCTGGTCTTTATAGATGAAAGCTGTTTTTTTATCTTGATGCTTATTGCAAATACTAAGAAATGCTTCAGAAATAGTATTGAATCTCATATAACTTTTAAGTTTAGTGAAAAAAATATTTAATCTAAATTAATTAAAAAAAATCAATAATGAATCGAATTCATTATTTTTTTTTAAATAGATTTTTATTTTATAGAATGGAAGATTCTTTTGTTGTTAGATACAATTCTATTTTTGGAGTGAATAATCTTAAAATATCCTCCATTCGACCATATACGAATTTGATTATTATAATTTAAGTTTGTAGGATCGCCGGATATGCCGCCTGGTATAATACTATTGACAACAGAATCGTGCATGTTTATTGAATGGTTTACGGAATTCCCAGTTACCATAATTAATTGTTGACCAACTTCCACTTAAACCAACAGAGTAATTTGCAAATATATCCTGTAAGTGTTTATTGTTACTGAAAATGTGGTTGATTTTCAATCTGTGAAAATCAGACCATTTCCATTTTTCTAAAGTAGGATTTTTCGAAAAATCCTTCAGATATTTAAGTGCATCTTGGTAACTTTTAAAAACCGTAAAGGCGAAATTCTCGTTAGTTTCAGTTTTATTATTGTCGAAAAATAATCCTGACCTTGAATTTAATAATTCTAAAATTCTATTATATGGGATGGTAGAATAATAAGTATAATCCAGGAAAAATTCATCACCAAGTTCATCGTGAAATGTATTATAAATTAAATTCAGAAGAAAAGCATTAAAAACTGTTGGACAAATATCATTTCCAGTCATTCTGAAATCCTTTATTTGACATAATAGATTTTGAATGATTTAATATTGGAAGTACAATATTCATTATGGATTTCGAATAATATGAATATACATCCAATTGCATATTCTTCATATCTCTCAATTCAAAATCTCTCAGTTTGCTCAAGAATTCGTAAATTCTTTTTATTCTGGAATCATTGTCGAAATAATAAGATATGTACGAATAACTTGAATCAAAAAAACTATTATTTGCAGAAGCCAAATAGTTTGAGGAAGGATTGAAGGAATACCTTAATTTATTTAAGGTTTCTGTTTTCCATTCAAAGTGTACTTTTCTATATTTATTTACTAACCACGGATTTATTTCTTTCTCTCTTTCCGGAATTAAAGCTGAAGGTCTGTTTGCAATATTCCCATCAGCATCCGCATAAGAAAAAACAACACCAGGAGTACACCAGTGACTTGTAGCTTGAAGAAATTCATTCCAGTTTTCTGCTGAATTTATCTTGAAAAGTGCTGTTAATTCATCTGTCGGTATTTTACCTGTCCAATTGAAAGAATAAGAAATATTTTTTTGATTTGTTTTTCTCTTTTTCTGCAAAAATAAATATTCTGAATTGTAAATATGAAAATCACTTATTATACATGAACGATCTGTGAATCTTTGATAGTATCTGTAATAATTCTTGTCTTTGACGTGAATAGTATCAATTATAAATTTTATAGGAGTAAAAACTGAATCCTGATTTAAAAATTTATTACCATTTTTATTAATTCTTTCTTCGAAATAATCAAATTGGTCTGCCAACATATTTGTAAAACCCCAAGCAATATTATCATTGCGACCAGAAACAACAAATGGAATTCCAGGAATTGTAAAGCCGGTTACATGAAAATTATCATCTGAAAAAGCTTGGAATAAGATTGAAGGTGTTGTCATTGGCAAATGTAAATCATTAGCTAAAGTTGCTCTGTATGTGCTATCTGTTTTTTTTCTGATAACCCAAGAATTGCTTCCTCCATTAAAATCGTTAATTCCAATTTTTTCAAAAACTTCCTTAGTATTTTTGAAATAAATATTTTGAAGAGTGTCTGATTCCCTTAATGTATCGATAAAATCCTGGTCTGAAAAAGTAGGATTTATAGGATTAAATTGTTTTTTACCTTGAAAATTGGGTAATAATAGTTTTGTGAATTCTATTCCACGGAAATTTGTAATTTGAGAAAAGATTATATCAGTCAAAACGCTTGGAGTCATTTGAAGAGCAAGCAATCGTTGAATTTCAATGCAATTTTCGGGTCGCCATTTTTCAGGTTTATATCCCAAAATTGAAAATTCTAATGGAAAATTTTGATTATTTTGTTCAATAAAATAATTTATACCATCAGAAAATTTCTGCAATGCCATCTTGGTAGAATTTGGCATTTTCTGGTAAATCTCTGAAGTTATACTTGGAATACCAATAGAACGCATAAATTTATCTGTTAAAATATAATTATCTCCCAATACTTCAGACAGTTTTCCTTCGGCAATACGACGATAAAAATCCATTTGCCAGAGTCTGTTTTCTGCTTGTGAGAAACCTATTCCAAAGAATAAATCTTCTTTGGAATCAGCATAAATATGTGGAATTCCAATTTTATTATAAACAATCTCAACATCGGCAACAACAGCTAATGAAGAAAATTCCTTTTCTTCATTAGCTGTTGAAACTCTGTAAAATTTTAGGAGGAAACTTACAGTTGCAAATAAGATTAATACTGTTGATAGGACAATTGCTATTATGCGAAAGATTTTATTCATATAGTTTTCTGCTTATATCCACTTATTATCAATATACCATTGAAAAGTTTCTTTTATGCCATCCTCAATTGAAATTTCCGAAACAAAACCTAATTCTTCCTTAGCTTTCATAGGAGAGCTAGTCCAGTAGTCCTGAATGAAATCTATCCCTTTTTCATAATCAAATACAGGAGGTTTTGCAGAGAATTTACCTAAAAATCCTGAAATCCATGCTATTGATAAAATTAAAAAATGAGGTAATTTTAATGTGACAAACATTTTCTTATTCATTACTTTTTTCATCAAATCCATTATTTCATTCCAAGTATAAAACCTACTTGATGTAATAAAGTATATTTGACCGGTAGATTTTTCAGAAGTTCCTGCTAATTCAATTCCTCTAACTAAATCTGTACTATGGATTAAACTTACATATTTCTTACTAAATCCAATAAGCACTCCCAATCCGGCTTTTGCAGTTTTAAAAATATCCTTGATTGCAGTATCTCTTGGTCCATATACTGCAGGAGGTCTAACAATTGTTATTGGAAGTTGACTCATAAAAGAAATTGCAACATCTTCTCCTTCTTTTTTACTTTTCCCATAAGAAGTAATGGGATGTGGAGTATCATTTTCTGTAACCGGTAAATCAAATGATCTTGAAGGTCCAGCTACAGTCTGACTACTTATTAAAACAAATTTCTTCAAATTTGAATTGACGTTAAGACATGCCTGAAGTAAGTTTTTTGTAGCATCTCTGTTTGCTTTTAGAAATTCATCATAGTTTTTAGCAGCAGTTAAGCCGGCTACGTGGTAAACATAATCTACATCCTTGACTACTTCTTCCAGAGCAGAAATATCATAAAATGAAGCATAAGACAATTCAACGGGTAAATTTTCTATCCATCTTAAATTACTTGACTTACGAACAATAACTTTAATATCATTATTATTTGTAAGAAATCTATCAACTAAATGACTCCCAATAAAACCTGTTGCACCTGTAATTAAAATTTTCACTTTTTTCAACTTTTATATTTAAAATTAATACAAATTTACTAATTTGAAATTCAATGTTAATACAAAATTAGTTTTTCAATTTTAAATTTCAATTTAATTTAAGTTATCAATGAGTTCGAGGTAATATGAAAGCAGTAATTATGGCAGGCGGCTTTGGTACCAGATTAAGACCCTTAACAATGACTATACCAAAACCAATGGTTCCTATTGCAAATCTACCAATGATGCAGCACATAGTAAACCTTCTTAAAAAACACAATATAAGTGACTTCGTATCTTTACTATATTTTCATCCAGATGTTATAACAGACTTTTTTAAGAATGGCGAACATTTGGGTATTACAATGAATTATATGACTGCTGCAGCAGATTATGGTACTGCAGGTGCAGTGAGATATGCAGCAAAATTTATTGATGATAAGTTCATTGTAATTTCCGGGGATGTTCTTACTGATTTTGACATTACTGCTGCACTGAATTATCATAACGAAAAAGAAGCAAAAGCAACTATACTTCTTACCCGAGTGAATAAACCTTTACAATATGGTATTGTAATCACTGATGAAAATGGTAAAATTACAAGATTTTTAGAAAAACCAAGCTGGGGACAAGTTTTTTCAGACACAATCAATACAGGCATCTATATTTTAGAAAAAGAAGTTTTGGATTTAATCCCATATAAACAGGATTTTGATTTTTCAAAAGACCTATTTCCACTGATGCTTGCAAATGATATTCCTCTTTATGGTTATGTTGCTAAAGGATATTGGAAGGATGTTGGTAATTTGGAAGAATATGTTCTCGGACAACATGATGCTTTGAAAGGTGAAATCAATGTGCAATTCAATGGAAACAAAGAAAACAATGTAATCTTAGGTAAAAACTCAATAATAGATCCATCAGTTATATTCAAGGGACATGTTTGTATTGGTGATAACGTAGTAATTTCTGAGCATTGTATAATTACTGATACTGTGATTGGAAATAATGTTAAAATTGCACCCGGGGTAAAAATTACCGGTTCTACGTTATGGGAAAATGTTTTATTAGGAGAATTTGTTGAAATTTATCATAGTGTGATTTGCAATGATGTTAAAATTGGTCCTGGAACTCTTATTGAAGAAAATGTTTTTATTGCAGAATTTTGTAATATTGGACAAAATTCCAAAATCAATACTAACCTCAAAATTTGGCCTAATAAAGAAATTGAAGAAGGTTCAATCGTTACTCATTCTATCGTTCAAGAGGATATCTGGTCAAAAGAATTATTTTCAGGAGCAAGAATTTCCGGTATTTCAAACGTAGAACTTTATCCAGAATTTACAGCCAAATTAGGTGCGGCACTTGGAATGGTATTTGGCAAAAATGCAAATATTCTTGCCAGTCGTGATCCTGACGATTTTTCAAGGATTATTAAAAGATCATTAGTCGCAGGACTGTCGTCGGTTGGTGTTACAGTGAATGATTTACAATTAATGTCTATCCCTCAAACTCGCCAGGAACTACTAACGGGCAAATATAAAGGTGGATTTCACGTTAGAAGATCACCACGAAATATTGAAAAAACCGATATTATTATTTTTAGCGATGATGGAAGAGATATAAGTTCTAATAAGATTAAAAATATAGAAAGATACTTTTATGGTGAAGACATTCAAAGAGTGTATTATAAAGAAATCGGAAAAATTTTATTTCCGGAAAGAACCAATGAAATTTACCTTAATCGATTTTTGAATTCACTCAATACAGAAGTGATTAAAAGCCGAAATTTCAAAATTTTAATTGATTTTTCTTTTGGTTTGGCATCAACAAGTCTTCCACAAATTTTAGGTAATATTGGAGTTGATGTAATTTCCTTGAATAATTTCGTAGACGCAACCAGATTCCACCCTGATCCTGTTGATAGAAGTAATGTTGCTGATGATGTGAGTAAAATAATGAAATCTTTAGGATATGAACTTGGCTTTAGAATAGAACCCGGTGCAGAAAAAATTTCTTTAATTGATGAAAGAGGGGAATGGTTCTCGCATCAAAGACTATTAACAATTACTACTAAACTTTTCCTTGAAACTCATAAACATTACGAACCATACAAAATTGCTGTTTCTATTTTAGCTTCTCAGGAAATTGAAGAAATTGCTAAAGATTATAATGTTGAAGTAATTAGAATTAAAAACTCTCATTCTGCAATGATGGATGCAACTTCCGATACACAGATGCTTTTTGTTGGAAGTGTGCATGGTGGGTTTATTTTCCGTGATTTCCTTTTTGCATCTGACGGAATGTTTACAGCAGGACAAATTTTGGAAATGTTGGCATCAACAAAAATGAAAATTTCTGAATTAGATAAATTATTACCAAAAAGATGTGTAGTAAAGGATTCAGTAAAAGTTCCATGGGAACTAAAAGGCTATATTATGCGACGAGCAATGCAATATTCAAGTGATTTGAAAAGGGAATTGGTGGAAGGTGTTAAAATCTTTTTTGATGGAAATTCTGTTGTTCTAATGCCTAATCAGGAAGGTGCAAGTTTTGAAATATACGCTGATGCTATTGATGAAACTACCGCTAAGTTTTTAATAAATAAACATATTGAACTCATTGAGGAATGGAAAAATAATATAAATTAATATTGATTATTAGTTTTCTTTATTAGTTTTGTATAAATTAAAATTACAAAAATGAAAATTCAGAATATTCTTAATAAAAATTGTATTGCTGTTCAAAAGGAATTTGAAAATAAAAATGAATTATTAGAATTCATTGTTGACTTAGCTTGCAAAACAGAAGATGTGAAAGATAGAAACTTAGCACTCGTCGATGTATTGGAAAGGGAAAAAGTACTTTCCACAGGAATTGGTAAAGGTGTAGCACTTCCACATGCTAAGACAAAGGCTGTGGATGATTTTGTGTTGGCTGTTGCAAATCTTAAAAGTGAAATTGAATATGATTCTTTAGATTCAGAACCGGTAAAACTAATAATCTTACTTTTAGGGCCTGATGGTAATATTGGAATGAATCTCAAGATATTGAGTAAAATTTCAAGATTATTGAATACAGATGAATTCAGGTACAAAGTTTCAAATTCAGATAATATTGATGATATTTACAATGCCTTTACAGAACTTGATTAATTAATTAATTAATTCAAAACTCACTTAATTTAATTTTTATTGTATTTTTTTCTTGAGTTAATGAATTGATGATTTCAAGTGTTGAAATTCTTTCCAAATCATCAGAACTTTGTTCCAATCTTTTCTGTGCATCGGTTATTTCAATATCTATTTTATGTAAGTCAAGGTTAAGATATATTTTCTTCAAAAAGAATTTAAAAGAAAATTTATGGGAATCTGTAAAATATTTGTCCCAATTTTCTGAAGGTGTAATTTTAGATAAAGCTATATTGGTAATTACATTCTTTAGATAAGGATCTACACTTTGATTATTATTCAAATCATCCATTAATTGCTTGATGTTCCCAAATTGTATAAGGAAAGCTAAGATTGTTTTTGAAGTAGAAGTAATCAATTTTTCGTAGTCAAAATTTATGGCTTTGAATTCCTCAAACATCTCTTCGTTGCTTAGTATAAGTCGGAATAATTCATATTCTGGTTTACTTAATTTTTTGATGATTTTTTTACTTTTCTGTTCAATTTGAATATTCAGTTTTACTTCATCTGAAAGAAGTGGGTTAT
>Ga0209417_1007455_pt1 | contig 10522 bp, 9 predicted proteins | sample RifGroF2_FD_184002 | JGI IMG/M metagenome (GOLD analysis project Ga0209417, IMG submission 184002) | Groundwater microbial communities from Rifle, Colorado, USA - Groundwater F2 (SPAdes) (version 2) | ecosystem: Environmental > Aquatic > Deep subsurface > Groundwater | place: Rifle, Colorado... | reverse complement strand
AATGGTCACTGGTGAGCATCTTGCGCCAGTCGCTGAGTAGTTGCTGATCCTTTGCGGCCTTTACCTTGCTTTCAAGGCGATACACTTCATGGAGGGCGTTTGACTGCATCGCGTTGCCAAGCCAGGCTGAGAGGTCGCGTTCGGTATCCGCCCAGCTTATCATGTGGGGGACATCGACGGTGTCGGCGGCGTCATATGCGTTGGCTACCTCGCTAGGGGTCATAAAGTTATTATCGGGATGCTTTAATACGGCTTCGGGCAAATGCTTCATGAATTCAAAAATACCCGTATCTTCCCACTGATGCTCGCCGAAGGTTTCATAATCCATGAACAGATTGATGTTGTAGCCGCAGCCATTGACGGCATTTACCCACTTTGTGAACTTTTCCGTCGTCAGGGGCCATTCCGACCAGCCGCGGTTGGAAAAGCGAAATGCTATGTCATCGCTGAGCCGGTAGTTTTTCATCAGGAGCTTGAGTCTTTGGCAGCCCTGGGGTCTGTAAACAAAATTGGGGCTGCGATAGCCAAGGATATGGTCGGCGCCTTCTGTTATGATCGCGTCAAAACGGTTTAGCCCCTCGATCGTGGCGGCGAGGTCGTTATTATAGATAAGCTCGGTGTTTCGGAATACCTTTGGTGTTTGGCCGAAAAGCTTTTTAACGAGCTGGCTGTGCATTTCGACCTGCTCGATAAACTCCTCGCGCGAATAAAGGAATGCAAGGCTGTGGTAATATGTCTCGCCGACAAATTCGACGCAGCCGGTCTGGGCAAGGGCGTCAAAGGTGCTCATTACTTCGGGGCAGTACTGGGCGAATTGCTCCAAAACCACGCCGGTTACGCTATAGGATATCTTGAATTTGCCGCCATAACGCTTGATGATGTCGAGCATGAGGCGATTTGCGGGCAGGTAGCACTTGTTGGCCACCTTGCGGCAGATCGTCGCGTTCTTGTAATCGTCGTAATAGTGCGGGCTTTTTTCAAAAACCGTGTAGTGACGAAGACGAAAAGGCTGATGCACCTGAAAGTAAAAACAAATTGAAGCCATAATTCATTCCCTTCCCCATAAAAACATACTACTTATAAGCTACTTCACCGTATATCCTCGCACAACGCTGTGCAGAATCGGACCATTGAAGCTTGCGCACCTCAAAATTGCCGTGCTCTTTCAAGGTCATGTGCAGCGGCGGATATTTGAGTACCGCGACGATCTTGTTAGCCATTTCTGTTGTATCCCAGAAATCGACTTTAAGGACATGCGTGAGTACCTCGGCTACTCCGCTTTGTTTTGAGATTATGACGGGCACATCATTATTAAGTGCTTCCAGCGGTGCTATGCCGAACGGTTCCGAAACGGAAGGCATAACGTAGAGATCGGCCATGCGGAAGACCTTTTCGACATCCTGGCCGCGTAAAAAGCCGGTAAAGAGCACTTTTTGCCCGATACCCATAGACGCGGCCATTTCGATAATTCGCTGCATCATGTCGCCGGAGCCGGCCATGACGAATTTTACTCTATCAACCTCCTGGAGCACCTTTTTGGCGGCCATGAGGAAATATTCCGGGCCTTTCTGCATCGTGATCCGACCCAGGAAAAGGACAAGCTTTTCATCATTTTCGATGCCGACTTCGGGCAGGGCGGCTCTAGAGCCGTTTCGCTCGACACCGTTATAGACAACTTCCACCTTATCGCCGGGTACGCCATACCTGCTGATGATGATATTGCGGGTAAGATGGCTCACGGCGATTATCTTATCGGCGGCGTGCATGCCTTTGCGTTCGATATCGTAAATCATCTGGTTGACATTTTCGCCGCTGCGGTCGAATTCAGTTGAATGCACCTGCACGATAAGGGGCTTGCCGGTGATAGCCGCTACGGCAATGCCGGCTGGGTATGTCATCCAGTCATGGGCGTGGATGACGTCGAAATCGTCGTTAAGTGCAAGATGCGCTGCAATTGCGGCATAGCGATGCACTTCGGAATACATATCACCGGCGTAATTGATGGTTCCGCCGTCGGAAAAGTCAAATAATTTGGCGGAATTGCCATTTTTTGAGCCATTGGAGCCGAGACGTTTGTGCAAGAGTCGCTTTTGTTTTAAAATTTCGTCGAAATTCTTTTTGTACTGCTTATTTTCGCTATATGGCTCAAGGAGCGAATCAATTGTCCTGAAACTTACCTTTTTGAATTCTGAAGATTGGAAATAACCTATCTTTGCAGCGGCCACCTGTTGGGAGGCGGCAGAAATCATGCCTGCGGAGGGCGCAACAAGTTTAACGTGAGTGGCAAACTGACTTGTGATGGCCTTTGGCAAGACAAAAACCACCTCGATTCCGAGCTGATCCATCGCCTTTGTAAGACCGTAGCAGGCAGTTCCCAGCCCGCCGCTGATGAAGGGCGGAAACTCCCAGCCTAACATAAAAACTTTCATAGCGCCTCTTGAATCCTTCTTGCCCTTACGGCAAAGCCTTACTTAACCTCAAGACTCGTCTTCCCTGACTGTATAAAGCTTCTCGGCTTTTGGAAGGCGTCTTAAACACCTTGCACCTTCCGATAGAGGCTTATCTAAGCTTAAGATCAAACCAGTGCGAGCAAGCAAATGGCTCATAGCCTATTATGCCCCCTCTCACCGGCCTATTATATGGTTATCGGAATATATGTAAATCTAAGAACACAAATTTTTTATAAAATCTGTGTTTTTCATACTGATAACGTCGTTGGATATAGTACAAGACATGCGTTCGCTTATTTAAAAAAGGCCAACCCATCTCGAATACAAATTCGGGTTTTATGATCTTTGTTTTGCCCGGATCCGAAATCGGTTTTGCGCTTTGGTGAGTGGTTTGCCGTATTTTGCTGTATTACCGGACTATCAGGGCTTGTGGGTTGTCTGGTTTAAATAAATTTTCTAATAATGCACCTGCCTTTTTGGGCCGACAAATCTATTAACTGAATTTCATTAGTCCAGGAGATATTAATATATGGACAGCAGTAAAGTTTCTTCGTTTGTAACGGTCGCGCTCGCCGAGGACCTTGAGCATGCCCGCCATTGCCAGCGGATGCTAAGGGAAAAAAGTATAGAGGCAATAGTGAAGCCCAACGATCCCATGGCCGATTCGGAAGGGGTGCCGGTGCTGGTTCGGCAGGAATTGGCGATCAGGGCCAAGGAGATTCTTACAGTCGGAAGTGCCTCAGAAGATTTCTGCTATTTTGGGTTCGATGATGCGGCCGAATCAAGCGATGGGGAAGAGTAAGTAATTATTTTATAAGAATTTAGAGCGGGTGACAAATGACTGAATACGAAGACAAGCACGCAAAAGTTTATGAAGGACCCGATCGCCGGGATACTGCGCCCGAACGTCGTCTTGGCCTTGATCGCAGAAGGGGGCCGGGCCATAGGCGAAGTGATGAACGCAAAGGTGCAGAAGAAGGCAATATGTCCGATGAGCAATTCGAATTTTTGATGGCAATAGACCAGTATAAACGGCAAAACAGCCGGCCTTTCCCGACCTGGACGGAGGTGCTGGAGGTTATAAAGGCGATTGGGTATCGAAAGGTGGCCGAGCCTCAATCGCTTGAATCGTTTAAAAAGGCGGATAAAGAATTGATCCAGCCGCAAAACAACTAAAATGAAAGCCCCTGAAAAAGGGGCTTTTTTTATGTCAACTCGGCAAGGGCGGCATAGGCGCTGAATCCTGCACCAAAGGCTGATAGTACAATTTTTTCGCCAGGTCTGGCTTCGGCGGATTTTAGAAGTTCGCTGAGAACAAACAGGACCGAGGGGGACGACATATTTCCATATTCGGACAAAACCTTATGACTGGCGGCGAGTTTTTCCGACGGGAGTTGGAGCTTTTCCTGCACCTGTTTTAAAATCGCGGTACCGCCGGGATGGAGAACCCAGTGGTCAATATTTTCTCTTTGGATGTTGTTTTGTGCAAGGAGTCTTGCTGTGACTTCTGCGACAGCGTTTGCGGCGATAACGGGCACCCTTATGCTGAGGACATTTCTAAGTCTGCCATCCTGCATGCGATATCGAAGCTGTTCTCGGTGCTTTGGCATTACTTGTGATTCAAAATCGATGAGCTTGATATTTGGGGTCGGCCCTGAATGACTGCTGGATAGGATCGCGGCCGCTGCTCCGTCGCCAAAAATGCAGTTGCTTACGACCAGTTCGGGATCGTCGCCCATGAACAGCGTTGCAGAACATATCTCGACGGCGATGCTGAGGACATTATCGCACCCGCTTTTTGCCAGCGAAGAAGCGCAGCGGAGGTTTGGTATGGCTGCGCCGCAACCCATGCCCATGATGTCGAATACCTCGGTGGAACTGGCCAGGCCCAGGTCTTCTATTATGTAGGATGACAGGCCCGGGCACAGGTAGCCGGTACAGGTATTGACGACAAGGCCCTTGATATTGGCAGGGGCAAGGGATGCATTGTGGATAGCTTTTCGGGCGGCTTGGACAGCGATTTGGCGGGCGAATTTTAAGAAGCGGGCGTTTTGCTCATCGGGGTTTTGCAGGCATATCTGCTCGTCATAATCGAGGGCAAAGTATCTGCCGCGGATCGCGCTGCCTGACAATATCTTTTCATAGAGGCTGTCCTGGCTGGGCGAGAGGGGGAAATTATTTCGCAGGAATTCCAGTACAAAATTCTGCGTTACATAACGGGCTGGGTTGGCTGTGGCGACGGATTTTATATATGTATCTGTCATTTGTTCCTCATGTATCCCATTCGACTGTACCCATGATTCTGCAAAACCACTGGTTTTTGACTGTTACCTGCGCATCGGTAAAATTTTGAAGCATACTATTTAGCCCAGCTTTGGTGAAGCCGCGTTCTATCGATGTAAGTGCATCGTGTCTGACCAAGGGGTCGAGTGCAACGGCCGCAAGTTTGCATGCGAAATAGTTTAGGCGCGTTCGCGCCAGGTCATTTATAAGCAGGCTTTTGCAGCCAAATCCGCGGATGATCTTCGCGATCTGGATTATTTGGTCATTAGTAAAATGGTGGAAAAACATTGATCCCATGGCGGCGTCGAATTTACTTGCGGGGGTGTAGCTGAAGATATCGGCTTTGATAATCTCGATCCCGGTTAGTCCGCTGCGTTTTATGTTTTTTAGCCCAAGGTCACAGGCGAAATCGGAGATTTCCAAGCATGTAAAGTTTAGATCGATCTTCTTTTTGAGTCCCCATTTTCTTACGGCAATTGGTATGTCGCACCCACCGCTGCCCAGGTCGAGTATTTGCAGATGCTGTTTTTGCAAGCGCCTGCATTGTGTTAGAACAAATTTTTTAACAACTCCATGTCCGCCGAAAAAACGGTTTACAACTGCCATGAACCGGTATGCTTCTGTGAGAGTCGCGTTGTCCATGTCGGGCGAATCCAAGAATTCTTTTTTTGATGTCCTTGTGCTTAAATCCATAGATCGCCTTCTACGAGCATCTGATTTATTTTTGAAAGCTGCTCGATGCTCTGTGATCTGAAAGCAGGCTCGATCCGAACAGCGTCTCTAGCGATGGCTGCGCAATGTCCGCATTTTGAGCAGTCCAGGCCGATGCAGCTGCGTTTTTGGAATATGTCAAGAAAATCAGCGGGTATTTTTGCCGAGTCAATGAAGATCGGCTGATTTTGCTGCTTAAAACCCATGCCCTGGAGGCGGGCTGTTTTTAGAAAGCAGCCCAGGTGTTTTGTTTTGATATGCCAGGGTTTGAAAAAGTTTCGCATGGCCCAAAGGCGAGGTTTATGTGTTTCTTCTTTGAAACCATAATAGCACAACAGTTGGGCCAAATTGCCATCATACCTGCCGATGCTGTAAGCTTCTACGCGTTTGAGCAGTTGGGTGGAAGGCATTCCACGCTCGAGGATCTTGAAATTTGTATAGCCTACCTTTTCATATCGGCTTGTGTCTTCGGGCCTTATCCAGCGGGATTTGATAAGTTGGGTTTCGTCGCTGATGCGGGCAAGTGCGCAATTGAAAAGGCAGTAATCGATAAACAAGCCGCCGCTGGAGTGGGAACTGTGGGCGATTCCATTTTGATGGTAACACTGCATTGGGCAATTCCATAAGCAGATGTGGTTTGCTATGAGCTGGAGATCGCATTTTACTGCCCTGCGAATTTGCTCGAGGAGTTCGAAATCGCGGTTTATGGAAAAGCTTTCGAGAGTTATTGCGTCTGCGCCGAGGTTTTCCCAGAACCTGGCTCTTGCGGGAGTGTCTACCTGTGCGAAAATGCCGACTCGGACATAAAAATTGCTCCTCCTTGCTTTTATGGTTTCAAGCAGGTAAGGCGTGGAGACGGTCAGGCGATTTACGCCTATTTCCGTGAGCCAGTCGAGCATGCGCATGAGATCTTTTTGCCAGGCGCGTGTCCATTCGCGATTTGCCATGCAGGAACTGTTGAGGAGGTAATTGAATTTTATTCCGTTTTGATGCAGTGTTTTGATGTAGGTCTCAAGGCCTGCCTTGGTTATGGGGGTGCTTATATATGCGGGTCTGCCGCCGCCTGCGAAATCGCCGGGCAATTTGCCGAAGACTTCCTCGACGGGGTATTTGGCCAGTTCGCTTGTTATTGATTGGTCATAGTTTGCCGCAACCGATAATCTCACTGTGCCCCCAAGTGCTTATCTCATGGGAGACAATCATAGTCTCATAGCCTTTAAAATTCAATTGCACAATTATTATTTTTATTTAAAATATGCTTTCAACGGGGTTTGCTTGAGGGGACCTCATCGTGGTGTGATCGAATTTTTGCGGGGGCGACAATGGCGATTATGCCTGTTTCAAGAAGACAAGTACTAAAATTAGGCTGCGCCGGCGCGGCTGCGGCCATGGTAGATAAATTATGGGCTGGCGAGCAGGCAAAGCCCGCAAAAGGTGTAAACCTAAATAAGGAGAGTTCTATGGCAAGTCAGAATAACGACATCTTCAAAGACGCTTTCGAAAATGGTAAATACAAGCTGCCGGCCTTACCTTATGATTACAAAGCATTAGAGCCTTTCTATGATGAGCAGACGCTGCGGCTTCATCATGATAAGCATCATGCTGCGTATGTGGCAGGCGCAAACATGGCTCTCGACAAGCTAGAAAATGCCCGGAAGAATAATGATTTTGCCGCAGTCAAGGCTGCTTCAAAGGATCTGGCCTTTAATGGTTCGGGGCATGTGCTTCACACGATATTCTGGCATTCCATGAAACCCGGCGGCAATAACGGCCAGATGCCGGCTGAATTTAAGGATGCTTTCAAGGAAAGTTTTGGTTCGGTAGATGCCGGTCTTGCCCAATTTTCCGCAGCTACCAAGGTTGTTGAAGCCAGCGGCTGGGGTGTGCTGGCGTTTGAGCCTGTTTCAGATAAACTAGTCATACTCCAGTGCGAAAAACATCAGGACCTTACGATCTGGGGAGTAACGCCGCTGCTTGTGTGTGATGTATGGGAACACGCGTACTATTTAAAATACCAAAACGCCAGACCCGATTGGGTTGATGCGTTTATGAAAATCGCCAATTGGGATTTTGCTGCCCAGCGTCTGGCCGGGGCAAAGCAGAGCCTCGCGACAGCAAGCTAAAAAGAACAGGGGGGAATATGCCCAAGTCGATAAAACGAAATAAAACAAGAAAGCCTCTCCAGCAAGGCGCCGACGAGAAGCCTCGCTCGCCCAGGGTTATAGCTGATCCGGATGAACAGGTCGTCAAGGCCCAGGACAGGCCAAGAGCCACTAACAGACGGCCGTATGAATCAGGAGCAGAAGAGCTTAAGAAAAATCGAAAAAAATAGCTGCCGGAGCAATTCATGGCAAAGTCAGCCAAAAAGGTTAAGAATCGCCGGCTTCGGCACAAAATAGACCGGGGCCAGCGAGCCGCACAGGGTCGCGGAGGCATAGGTTTTAACAATCTTGAATTGCCCGACGATGAGCACAGCAAAGCAGGCCGGGGCCGTCTGGAAGAAGACAAGGCAGCACGGTCTAAGGCTGTTTGCGAAGAGACGGCGTTTGTTCATATCCACAAGCACAAGTGAGCACTCAAACTGACCGATGGGCGCAGTTTGGTATTTCAAAATTCAAATTTGTGGTGTCGCTGCGCGACGCTTTTTATGCTGGATACCCGCCTGCGCGGGTATGACAAGTCGGTGTGATTCACAGGGTATGATCAGGAAGAACACGGGCAAGATGCCCGTGCCACGAAAGTTGTCAATTTTAGCCCTTTCAGCAATGCCGCATGGGCAACAAGTTGCCCATCCTACACCCGCCTGCGCGGGTATGACAAGTCAGTGTGATTCACAGGGGTATCAAAGTTTTGAGTTTGAGTAATGAGCACAAAGGTATAATGCCAACGCGCAAATGTATAGCGGCTTGTCTTGTATTATGCTGTGCGAGCACAAAATCCCGCCTGGGCAGGCGTTTTTGTTGTTGCAATTTGTTTTTAATGTTTGATAGAATTTTTCTGGCTAAGGATTGTGTCGCATCCTGATGTCACAACATTAAATTCAATTTTGGGGGTGGAAGGTGAAGATCACACAAAACAGCTGCGGACTAGGTATTCTTGTATCAATTTTGGTATTGCTGTGCATTTGCGGCTTTGCTGACGGCAAAGCGGCTATGAGTTGGTCGCTGATATTTGGCGGCAATGGCGACGACTGGGGATCGGCTAAGGTTGATTCGGCGGGCAATATCTATGTGTACGGCGATACCGATTCGACAAACCTGCCGGTAACGGCAACTGCTTTCGACCGGGTATTCAACGGCGGCAGGGATTGTTTTGTAGCTAAATATAACTCTGCAAAAACGCTGCTTTGGTGCACTTACATCGGCGGGAGCAAAACCGAAGAGTGCGATGATTTTTACGTCAACGCAGACGGCACTTCTTATATGCTGATCACAAGCGACTCGACGGACTTCCCCTCCGCTGCGCGAACCGGAACTACCGAAGATGTAATAATTATCAAACTCGATCAGAACGGAAGAGCAATACTTGCGGCAAAACGCATCGGCGGGACTAACTGGGACGACGCCGTGGCGATGTATGTCAATGCGGCAAAAAATGAAATATATATCTGTGGCGATACTTACTCCACGAATTTTCCAACCACCACTGGGGCATATGACAGGGTTGCTCCCACAGCCAACAAGGCATTTGTCATAAAGCTCGATTCCACGTTTAAGACCATCTATTCCACCCTGCTGGGCGGCAAAGGCTACACATATTGCGCGGGCATGGCGGGATTATCCGACGGCACAGTAGTCATCGGCGGAACGACCGCGGCAGCGAGTTTTCCAACCACTGCCGGCGCGTATGACAGAACTTTGGGCGGACTTACAGATGGTTTTGTAACCAAGCTCAACGCGTCCGGCACCGGGCTTGTTTTTTCGACGTTTCTGGGCAGTTCGGACTATGACAACGCTTACGGCATTTCACTTGCTCCTGATGGAAGCGTCTACCTTTGCGGACAGACCAGCGGCGCAGATTTTCCCATAATCGCAGGTGCTTACGATTCGACTTTTGCAGGTGGCGCGTATGTAGATGATGGTGACGCATTTCTTGCAATTATAAGCCCAACCGGCGCAGCCTTGACCAGGTCTACATTCATCGGAGGCGCGGCCGGTGACGAACTGTGCAAGAACATGACCCGCTCCGCCCAGGGCATATTTTTTGCCGGAAACACATATTCGAGCAACTTTCCGGTATCGTTCGACGCGGCTGATCCTACTTATAACGGCGACGGGTCCGACAGCGACGGCGTGATGGGCTTGATGGATCTTTCGCTGGGCAAACTGCTTTATTCCTCGTACATCGGCAGCTTAAATATCGATAGTTGCCTTTTGGTGCGCACCGGTGAGGTGTTGACAGTGGCAGGGCAGATATCTGATGTTCCCAATTTCCAGATCAGGTTTGGCAGCTATCATGGAGCAAATGATATCTATGTTGCAGCTTTCACCAATAACGCCTGGGTTCAGCCGAAAATATCGGGATATGTAAAAACGTCCGGCGGTACCGTGATGGCCGGCGTTGTTGTAAAAACAAGCACCGGCGGGTTTACCGCGACTACAAACGCTGCCGGTCTGTACACCCTGGCGGTGACGCCGGGTTATACCGGGTCGGTGCTCGCGTCAAAAAGCGGGTATAGTTTTTTGCCGAAATCTGTGGCTGTAACAAACATTCTCGTTAATAAAACACAGAACTTTACCGGGTATGTCATGCCGACACTATCGGGCTATGTTAAGAATTCGGCGGGCAAAGCCGTTGCAAATGTTGTCGTTGCCGCAAACAGCGGCGGTACTTCTGTTAAAACCAATACAGCAGGGTATTACGCAGTGCGGGTTCCCTACCAGTGGACGGGCAAAATCACCTGTTCGGGATCGAATCTAACGTTCGTGCCGGCATCAAGGTCGTTTTCGGTGTTGACCGCCAGCAAAACCGGCCAGAATTTTACAGCTTATTCCAAGCCGGCAATTACGGGCCGGATTCTTACTTCTGGTGGAACGGCAATAGCAGGTGTGGTTGTAACGGCTGATAATAACGGCGGG
>Ga0209417_1007452_pt1 | contig 10523 bp, 8 predicted proteins | sample RifGroF2_FD_184002 | JGI IMG/M metagenome (GOLD analysis project Ga0209417, IMG submission 184002) | Groundwater microbial communities from Rifle, Colorado, USA - Groundwater F2 (SPAdes) (version 2) | ecosystem: Environmental > Aquatic > Deep subsurface > Groundwater | place: Rifle, Colorado... | reverse complement strand
CTGACCAGGATGAAACCTCCAAGAGCCGTTTCGCAACTGGAAAAGATACTGTTCCCTATAATCGGATTCCTTTTAACTGGGTTCATAGTTCCATCTGGCCTCCCGTTACTTGGAATGTTGTTCTTTGGTAATTTACTTAAGGAAAGCGGAGTAACACGTCGTTTGGCAGAGACAGCAAGGGGACCACTTATTGATGTTATTACAATTCTGATTGGTCTTACCGTTGGTGCATCTACACAGGCAGACAAATTCTTACAGCTGACTTCAGTCTATATATTCATTCTAGGAGCAGCTTCATTTGTTATTGCTACTACAGCAGGAGTCTTGTTTGTTAAACTTTTCAATGTCTTCCTAAAAGAGGGCAATAAAATCAATCCACTCATCGGTAATGCCGGAGTATCCGCTGTACCTGACTCTGCCAGGGTTTCAAATAATGTCGGGCTTGAGTATGATAAGACAAACTATCTCTTGATGCACGCTATGGGACCAAATGTTGCTGGCGTAATAGGAAGCGCAGTAGCAGCGGGTATACTTTTAGGATTCCTTACCTAGTCTTTTATGTGGTTTCAAATCGAAACTTAAAAACTTTCGAAATAAAAAGCACTCCATATGCGGGTGCTTTTATTTTTTTTTTATCTTTGACGCGAAATTTAACTAAAAAAGTAGTCAAAGATATGCAGAACAAATTGCAAGAGCTTACTGAAAAACTCTACTCCGAAGGACTTTCCAAAGGGAAACAAGAGGCAGAAGAGATGAAAGCCAAAGCCAAGAAAGAGGCTGCGGATATCATTTCGATGGCAAAGGAGGAGTCGAAGCAGATTATTGCCAATGCCCATAAAGAGGCAGAGGATTTAAAAGTAAAACTTCTGAATGAGGTAAAAATGGCTTCCAGACAGAGCATGTCAGCTCTGAAAAAACAAATCGAAACGGCAGTAATAAGCAAAGCCATTGATAGCCAAACCAATAATGCTCTCGCTGATATTGATCTTATAAAGAATATAGTTAAAGCTGCAGTTGCAGCTTTCAGACCTGATTCAGAATCATCTGCCGACTTGTCAATTCTTCTTCCCGACTCAATGCAGAAACAACTTGACTCATTTATCAAAAAGGAGATACAAAACGAGTTCAATGGGGAGATCGAAATTAAGTTTGACAAAAAAATGGCAACAGGATTTAAAATCGGGCCTAAAGACCACAGTTATGTTGTCAGCTTCACGGATAAAGATTTTCAGGAGCTTATTGGTAGTTATCTGAGACCAAAAACACGTGAATTCCTCTTTTCTGAATAGTGATGAGAAATTATCAATACATCATAGCTGGTCTTCCGGATATTGCATTGGATTTTGAAAGCAGCAGCTTTGACATCAATGTTGTAAAGAGCCATATCCTTGAACACTCAACCAAAGAGGATAGCAGACTGATAGAATGGGTGGAATTTGGGCTTAAGGAGGAGAATCTTTGCAACCACTTCTATAGAGGAGCCTCAAAAAGCAAGAATAAATTTATAAGGGAGTATTTCCGGTTTGACTTGACCCTTAGAAACATTCAAGCAGCCTATTTAGCAAGAAAGTCACACTTTAACCCCGAACTTTTTCTTGTAGGAAAATCACCCATAACAGAATCATTACTAACAAGTAAGGCATCTGATTTTGGACTTTCAGGCGATATTGAATTTGCTTCAAGACTTATACAGATTCTGGAGAATCCAAATATATTGGAAAAAGAACAACTACTTGATCAGCTAAGATGGAACAAAGCCAATGAGATATGTAAATTCAATTATTTCGACAATAATGTTATTCTATCCTTTATTTTAAAGGCACATATTCTCAAAAGATGGAACGATCTCGATAAAAAAAGAGGAGCCATCTTGTTCAGACAACTGGTAGAAGAGGTAAAGGGTACTTATAAATTGAATAAAGAATAATTAATAATATATGAAAACCACAGGAAAAGTTACAGGGATTATCTCCAATCTGGTTACCATAGAGGTAGATGGTCCCGTTGCTCAGAATGAAATCTGCTACATAAGCCTTTCGGGAACAAAACTGATAGCAGAGGTGATTAAAGTTACCGGCAAAGAGGCTTTTGTTCAGGTATATGAAAGTACCAGAGGTTTAAAGACAGGTGATATTGCAGAGTTCGAAGGACACATGCTCGAAGTCACACTAGGTCCGGGCATCCTCTCAAGTAATTATGACGGTCTGCAGAACAATCTTGAAACAATGGACGGAGTATTTCTCAGAAGAGGAGATTACACTCTTCCATTGGATCTGGAAAAAAAATGGGAGTTCGAACCTATAGCCAAAGTCGGGGATGAAGTGATGGCCGCAGATTGGCTTGGCGAAGTAAAGGAGGGATGGTTGCCTCACAAGATCATGGTTCCATTCTCATTAAAAAGTAGTTATATAGTCAAATCAATAGCAGCTGCCGGCGAATACAATGTTACCGAGAAAATTGCCACTATTACAGATGAAAATGGTGTTGATATGGACATCACTATGATGCAGAAATGGCCGGCGAAAGTTGCAATAACATCATATCACGATAAGCCAAGACCGTTTAAAATCATGGAAACCGGGGTAAGGTGTATCGATACTTTTAACCCTATAGCTGAAGGTGGTACGGGATTCATACCGGGACCCTTTGGATGCGGGAAGACAGTTCTTCAGCACGCAATATCAAAACAGGCTGAAGCTGATGTTATTATAATAGCAGCATGCGGAGAACGTGCAAATGAGGTTGTAGAGATATTCACTGAGTTTCCGGAGTTGATTGATGCACGTACAGGCAGGAAACTTATGGAGAGAACCACTATTATATGTAATACATCCAACATGCCCGTTGCAGCTCGAGAGGCATCTGTATACACAGCAATGACCATTGGCGAATATTACAGAGCCATGGGACTTAAAGTTCTTCTTCTTGCTGACTCAACTTCGAGATGGGCACAGGCTCTCCGCGAGATGAGCAACCGTATGGAGGAGTTACCCGGAGCAGACGCATTTCCGATGGACCTTCCGGCAATTATCTCAAATTTCTATGCAAGGGCCGGATTGGTTAACCTCAATAATGGCAACACAGGTTCTGTAACATTTATTGGAACAGTATCTCCTGCCGGAGGTAATCTTAAGGAACCTGTCACTGAGTCTACAAAGAAGGCCGCCAGATGCTTCTACGCCCTCTCGCAGAGTCGTGCAGACAGAAAACGCTACCCAGCAGTGGACCCTATAGATTCTTATTCCAAGTATCTTGAATACCCTGAGATAGTAGAAGACTTGAAAAAAAGGGTCAGTGCCGACTGGGTTGAAAAGGTACTTAAGGGAAAAACAATCGTTCTAAGAGGAAAAGAGGCATATGAGCAGATAAACATTCTTGGAGATGACGGTGTTCCTATCGAATACCACCGTAAATTCTGGAAATCAGAACTGATAGACTTCATTATCCTTCAGCAGGATGCCTATGACAAGGTAGACTCTTCAACTCCTATGGTACGTCAGGAGTTCATGTATTCCCTGGTGATTGATGTTTGCGAGAAAGACTTTGAATTTGATAATTTTGAAGAGTGCGCGACATTCTACAAAGGGTTGATAAATATAATGCGCCAGATGAACTATTCTGAGTTCAAAGGTGAAAATTTCAATAAATATCTTGAACAATTAAATAAGGAGATTAACAATGGCAGGTAGAGCATTTCAGAAGATATACACACAACTTGAGGCTATTACCAAGGCTACAATTTCCATCAAGGCAAAAGGGATAGCAAACGAGGAGCTGGCAACAGTTGCCGGACGTCTTGCCCAGGTTGTAAAGATAAAGGGCGACATGATAACCCTGCAGGTATTCTCAGGTACAGAAGGAATAGCAACAAATGCCGAGGTCGTTTTCTTCGGGGAACCACCAGCATTGAATGTAAGCGAAGACCTTTCCGGAAGGTTTTTCAATGCTTACGGACAGCCTATTGACAACGGGCCGGAAGTAGAGGGAGAGAGAAGGTATATTGGCGGTCCGTCAGTGAACCCTTTCCGCAGAAAACAACCGTCGGAACTTATTCCTACCGGTATAGCAGGAATCGACCTAAACAACACATTGGTGTCGGGACAGAAGATTCCATTCTTTGCCGACCCCGATCAACCATATAACCAGGTTATGGCTATGGTTGCCCTAAGGGCAGATGTAGACAAAATCATTCTAGGTGGAATGGGCCTTTCCAATGATGATTATCTGTTTTTCAAGCAGACATTCGAGAATGCAGGTAAACTCAGCAAAATCATCAGTTTTGTAAATACAACAGAGCAACCTCCTGTTGAACGTCTTCTTATTCCCGATATGGCGCTTACTGCTGCTGAATATTTTGCTGTAGACAAAAACGAAAAGGTACTTGTATTGCTTACAGATATGACGCTCTATGCAGATGCCCTGAGTATTGTAAGTAACCGTATGGACCAGATTCCGTCAAAAGATTCTATGCCCGGTTCACTCTATTCAGATCTGGCAAAGATTTACGAAAAGGCGGTACAGCTACCCGATGGCGGATCTATCACCATCATCGCAGTTACAACACTGAGTGGTGGCGACATAACACACGCCATTCCGGATAATACAGGATATATTACAGAAGGTCAGCTGTTCCTCAGAACAGACTCCGATACAGGAAAGGTTATTGTAGACCCTTTCCGCTCTCTTTCACGACTGAAACAACTTGTTATTGGCATAAAGACTCGCGAGGACCACAACTACGTTATGAATGCTGCTGTACGTCTTTACGCAGATGCAGCAAACGCCAAGACAAAACTTGAAAATGGTTTTGACCTTAGTGACTACGATATGCGTTGTCTCGAATTTGCCAAGGCATATTCTACCAAACTTCTTGCGATAGACGTGAATATCAATACCACAGAGATGTTGGACACTGCATGGGAACTTTTCCAGAAGTATTACACACCAACAGAACTTGGTATCAAGGAGTCAATTATGAACAAATATTGGAAAAAAGCATAAATCCACATTATGGCTATTAAATTCCAGTTTAATAAAACATCTCTGAATGATCTTAACAAACAGTTGAAGATCAGAACAAACGCTTTGCCTACACTAAAAAACAAGGAATCAGCCCTTCGTTTTGAAGTTAAAAGAGCAAAGTCCCGTTCCGATGAGCTCATGGAAAAGTTAGCCGCTTCTTTAAAATCGTACGATTACCTTGCAGGTCTCTGGAATGAGTTTCAGCCGGGGTTGATTTCAGTTCTGAACGTAGATATTGAGATAGTTAAAATTGCAGGAGTAAAGACCCCTTCGCTTAAAGAGGTAGTATATGAGGTCAAGCCATATAACCTGTTTGCAAAACCAGTGTGGTATACAGATGGTATCCAAATACTCAAACAATTGGCCCAGCTTGGTATAGAATCGGAAATTTATCTTGAGAAAATGCGTTTGCTGGAAAATTCCAGAAAGAAAACCACGCAAAAGGTAAACCTGTACGAGAAGGTTCAGATTCCGGGATATCAGGAGGCGATTCTTAAGATAAAACGATTTATGGAGGACGAAGAGAACCTTTCCAAGGCATCGCAGAAAATTGTGAAGAACAGACATGAAGCAGAGGAGGCAAAGGTATGATTACAAGAATGAACAAATATTCCATGATAATTTATCATGCAGACCTCTCCTCTTTTCTGGAAAGGCTGCAGAATCTTGGAATGGTTGATATTAAAAGGGAAAACAGAGCTGTTGACAGTCACTCAAAAGAACTTTACGAACAAACCCACAGGTACAGACAGATTATAAAGAAATTGGGAGTGGTTCGCGAGAGTATTGCAGACAAGACAAAAATTGATCTATCACTTGTAGACAAGAGAAAAACTGCAGAAGAATTGCTTGAGGCTGCAGAAGAGTGCTTTAATAACGGCTCGTTATGGGAACAAGAACTTCAAAATGCTGACAGGGAGAGAACAGAAGCATTTGAATGGGGAGAATACAACCGGGAAGATATTGAGAAAATTAAAATGCTGGGCTACGACATGCATTTCTACTCTACCTCAGATAAGCGGTTTAATCAGGAATGGAGTTCCGTTTATCTTATCCATAAACTAAACCAGAGTAAGGGAAAGACATATTTTGTAATTCTTACCCCGGTTGGTGAAGATTTCAAATTTGACATTCCGGAAAGCAAGTTTCCACAGACATCATTCAACCTTCTGGATATCAAAATAGATGCACTTCAAAAGAATATTGAATCAAATAATAGGAGAGTTGAAGCGTTAACACATTTTATTGAATTACTTGATAAAAGATCAATTGAGGTTGGAGGAGAGCTGGACCTATATCTTGCCAACACATCTTCTCAAAAAGAGGCGGAAGGTACTATAGCTGTTCTCACCGGGTATGCCCCAATAAACGAGAACAGGGTTGTAGCAGATTTTCTGGACAACGAAGGTGTTTATTACCTGTCAAAAGAGGCAGTTGATGAAGACAATCCTCCAATAAAATTGAAAAACAATTTTTTTGCTAAGTTATACGAACCAATAGGAGAGCTATACATGCTGCCGAAATATGGAGAGCTTGATCTCACACCATATTTTGCTCCATTTTATATGTTATTTTTCGGTTTTTGTCTTGGTGACATGGGCTATGGCCTGGTATTGCTGGTAGGGGCCGGTCTTGCTAAATTCAAGATGCCAAAGATGAAATCCTATCTTACATTAGTTCAGCTTTTAGGTTTAGGCGCTGTAATAATGGCTTCACTTTCAGGGACTTTTTTTGGAGCAAAACTGGCTGAAATACTACCTCTTACAGACTCAGCAAAAGCTCTTTTCTTCACCGACTTAAAGATGTTCTGGTTCGCCATAATCTTTGGCCTTGTGCATATTATAACAGCAAGGATTATAACAGCAATTGATTCGATGATAAGAAAGGGGTGGCAGTATGGAATGAGCAACATAGGCTGGACTATTGTCATAATTTGGGCCTCTCTTGCCTATGCCGGTACAATGGTGCCGGAATTGGTGCTTCCTCCTTTTGCTAAATTCATAGGCTTTTTTGGGGCGCTCCTGATACTCCTTTTTTCATCGGTAGAGGGCAATTTTTTCATTAGGATACTTAAGGGCACAGTATCTTTCTATGACATAACAGGAGTTTTTGGCGATATGCTTTCATATATCCGTCTTTTTGGTCTGGCAACATCGGGAGGCATCCTTGGAATGGTTGTCAACTCTGTGGCTATGGGTATGCTTGGTCTGCCATATGTTGGCTGGCTGTTTGCAGGGCTATTCCTTCTGATTGGGCATACCGCCGTACTTGCCTTATCTTGCCTGGGTGCTTTTGTTCACCCCATGCGTCTTACATTCGTGGAATTTTATAAAAATGCAGGTTTCACCGGGGGTGGCAAGGCATTCAGACCATTAAGCAAATAAATATATAATAATCATTAATAAAATCAGATAAATAAATTAAACAATTATGGAACAAACATTACCCCAAATCTTAGCCTATGCCGGTCTGGCATTTATGCTTACACTGGCTTGTATAGGCAGCGCAATTGGAGTTACCATGGGTGGAAACGCAACCATCGGTGCTCTTAAAAAGAACCCCGAAATATTTGGCTCATCTATGATTCTTTGTGCCCTCCCTTCTACACAGGGTCTTTATGGTTTTGCGGGATTTTTCCTTACTCTTAGTAAACTTAATGAGATGCCGGTTCTTGGTTTAGGTCAGGGTCTGGCAATTCTTGCAGTAGGTATCGGCCTTGGTTTTGTCGGTCTTATTTCTGCAATTCAGCAAGCCTCTCTGGTTTCCAATGGTATCGTTGAGATGGGTAACGGAAACGATGTGTTCGGAAAGACAATGATTCTTGGTGTTTTCCCTGAATTATATGCCATTCTAGCATTTGCAGCCGCCTTCCTGGCACTTCCTGCATAATAAGTTTTTTGAAGTATTGGGTGTTAGGGTAAAATTTGTTACCTTAACACCCATATTTATTCTATCAAAAAAGACAGTAATTAATTCTCTATGACGTTAATAAAATCTATTTCCGGTATCAGGGGCACAATCGGCGGAGAGGCCGGTAATGCTCTTACACCAATTGATACTGTAAAGTTCATTGCAGCATATTCCACTCGTCTTAAGATAAGAACTGGTCCCAGAGAGAGGTATAAAGTTGTTGTTGGAAGGGATGCAAGAATATCCGGACAAATGGTGGATCAGATTGTCTGCGGAACCCTTCTTGCGTGTGGCATAGACGTAGTGAATGCAGGACTTGCCTCCACTCCCACCGTTGAAATGGCAGTGGTATTTGATAATGCCGACGGAGGAATTATCCTTACAGCATCACACAATCCTAAGCAATGGAACGCCCTTAAGCTTTTAAATGAAAAGGGTGAGTTCCTCGATGCTGCCGAGGGCGAATTGCTTTTAAAGGTCGCAGATAATGAGGAGTTCTGTTTTTCAGAAGTAGATGCTCTTGGATATCTGACGACCAAAGATTTTACAAGACAGCATATAGAGGCCGTCCTTTCCCATCCATTAGTAGACACAGAGGCCATTTACAGGGCTGGATTTACAGTTGTGCTGGATGCAGTGAACTCAGTTGGTGGAGTAGTAATGCCGGCCCTTCTGGAGGCTTTGGGAGTAAGTTGTATAAAGGTAAACTGCGATCCTACCGGTCATTTTGCCCACAATCCTGAACCACTACCGGAACATCTTACTGAATTGTCGGCCAAGGTTGTTGCAGAGAGTGCAGATTTGGGAATTTCAGTTGACCCCGATGTTGACAGGCTGGCAATAATATGTGAAGACGGATCTCCCTTTGGCGAAGAGTATACATTGGTTGCAGTTGCAGATTATATTCTGCAGCACAAAAAAGGGAATACGGTATCTAACCTTTCATCGTCCAGGGCATTAAGGGATATAACAGAGAAAGCAGGATGCAATTACCATCCGTCGGCAGTAGGTGAGGTTAATGTTGTTACAGAGATGAAAAGGGTATCCGCTGTAATTGGAGGAGAGGGTAATGGAGGTGTTATTGTTCCTGATCTTCATTATGGGAGGGATTCCCTGATTGGTACAGCATTGTTTTTAAGCCACCTTGCCAACAAAAAATGTAAGGTTACCGAACTAAAGGCCCAATATCCTGTTTACTTTATATCAAAAAACAAGATTGAACTATCACATAAGGTAAATGTAGATGAGATTTTGTTAAAGGTGAAAGAGGTGTATAAAGATTACAGGGTTACAGATATTGACGGAGTTAAGGTTGACTTTGACAGTGAAAGAAAATGGGTTCATCTGCGTAAGTCAAATACAGAACCTATAATAAGAATTTATGCAGAGTCTCCAACCGAAGAGGCTGCTGATAAAATAGCTAATGAGGTTATTGAGAAGATACATCAGATTATTAATAAAATATAAGCATTATGTTTTCGTTCAGAACATCACCCCTGCTTGAACAGCCGGATACAATTCTAAGAAGCGGCAAGTTGGCACTACTTTGCAATCAGGTTGCGTGGCATCCTGAAACAGGTGAGTACCTTTTTGAAACTCTTTTCAAAAAAGGTGTTCTAAAGAGAGTATTTATGCCTGAGCATGGCCTTTTCGGCGAACTTCAGGATCAGATAAAACTAGACAAGACTGAGGCTTATAAAGATCTTGGACTTGGCAAATGTGAATTTGTATCGTTATATGGATCTTCTGAGGAGTCACTTACTGTTCAGCTGAAGAAATTAAAGGACATAGATGGATTGGTGATTGAACTTCAGGATGTGGGAGTAAGATGCTATACATTCAACTCTACAATTTTCAATCTTTTCAAACTGCTTAAAAAAGAGAACCTTAACCTGCCCATCTATATTATTGACCGGGTAAATCCTGCCGGGCGCCAGGTTGAGGGAACAATGCTTAGAAAAGAGTATGCCTCTTTTATTGGAATAGAAGGCATTACTCACAGACATGGTCTTACCATAGGTGAATTTTCCTATCTTCTATATAATGAGCTAAATGCAAAATTTCCACTGCATATAATTTCATATTGTGCAGATAAAGTATCCAAGGACCTGCTTTCATGGAGTATCCCACCCTCTCCAAATTTCCCGGGCCTCTTCACAAGCCACTTTTACAGCGGACAAGTGCTTTGGGAGGGAACAAATGTGAGTGAGGGACGGGGAACAACACGTCCGTTTGAACAGTTTGGTGCACCTTTCATGTCAAACCTGATGAGCTACAACAAGCAAAAAGGGCTAAAAGGATGGAACGACCCTGAGAATCCGCTTTCTGACCCTGCTGTATACGTACGTTGGCAGAAATTCATCCCTGTTTTTCATAAACACATGGGTGAGACCTGCTTTGGTTTCCAGTTGCATCCTGTACCCGGTGTGCAATATCATTCACTGGCACACAATTTGCGAATCATGCGTTTTGTAGCTGACAATTGCAAGGAATTTGTTTTTCTGGAAGGAAAATATGAATCGGGAAATGACAAAAATGCAATTGAGTTGCTGCTTGGCGACAAACTGCTCATAGATTACGTAAAGGGCGTT
>Ga0209417_1007450_pt1 | contig 10524 bp, 7 predicted proteins | sample RifGroF2_FD_184002 | JGI IMG/M metagenome (GOLD analysis project Ga0209417, IMG submission 184002) | Groundwater microbial communities from Rifle, Colorado, USA - Groundwater F2 (SPAdes) (version 2) | ecosystem: Environmental > Aquatic > Deep subsurface > Groundwater | place: Rifle, Colorado... | reverse complement strand
AACGCGTACATTGACGGCTATGGCGATACCAGCAGTATATGGCGGGTTATGGGAGATAATATCAACATTATGGGTTATGCCTATTTCATTACTAAGGACCCGAAATATCTTGAATACGGAATGTTTTTCCTGACCTACTATCTGAACGGCATTGTGGACAAGCCGGGAGATTTGTTTGACGGCTTCGGGACAATCGGGGCGGTATCCCTGGGCTTTGACTATATGTCATTGCGAATCCCGGTTTTCCTTGCGGCCCTGAATGATTACGGAAAGCCTGTAAAGATCCGTTTCATAGAAAAGGGACTCTCTGCTGTGCTTTCAAGACCTACGGAAATATTCGTACAGAACAATGACGGGAAAAGTTTCACGGTGCAAGGCGGTTTGTGCAATGAAAAAGGTATGCCGCCTGCGCATTTGAAAATAAGCGGACCGTCCGGTGAAACCATCATGGAAAAAGAAATAAAGGGAGAGGGCTATATACCATTCCGTATAACTCTTTCCGACGGGAATACGGGTGTTTACAAATTCGTGTTCAATGACGTGAAAATCCAGCTTCTGGACTTCAGCGTTTCACACGGCTTGCGCTGGGTACAGTTGTGGAATAATAATCCCGGACAGCGTGCGGGAGGACGCCGTTTATTTTTCAGGCTTCCTGAGAAAATCGCTGAATTGACAATCACACGTGAACCGACTTTCATGAATACGAGTTCCACTCTTGCGGAACTTGTAGGGCCTGACGGAAGCTCCAAAGGCATAATCAGCAAGGGCATTCTTAAAGTGAAAGTTTCTCCGGAAGACGCCGGAAAAGAATGGTCTATCAGAGGAACTTTCGGAAAAAAGAATGAATTTTCCATAATGGTGGACGGTAAAAAAATTGCCTCTTATCTAGCGACAGGGCCGGGGCTTTATTTCAATCCTGATGAATTTCCGAAAGCCGCTTCAAATGGCAAGGGCGTAAAAAAAGCTGAACTTGTGGAAGCCCTTTTCGGAGACCCTGCAAAGGAGAAAAACGGAAAATGAAGCATCATTTTGTCAGGGTCTCGTCTTTTTCGCTCCAGAAATTGTAGAAGTTGAGCCACATGTAGGGGTATTGCTGAAGGCATTTTTCAAGGTTCTCGACGTAACGCTTCAGAAGCCGGTCGATTGCTTCATCCTTTGAAATTGAGGAAAGATCAATGTTTTCGCTAAGGTTTACGGCGTCAATACGGAATGAGAGACGTCCTGTTCTGACCGGGAGTATCATGAAAATTTCTGAATTAGTGGAATGTGCCAGATGATAGGGCGTTATCGGGAAAAGAGCTTTTTTCCCAAAGAAAAGGGCCTCTTTGGTTTTTGAGCCCCATGCGCGGTCGCCCATGGTGGCTACACAGCCGCCGGAGAGCAGGGTGCTTGTTATTTCAACCATGCCTCCTAGAAATGCCGAGGGGGATATTATTCTGAACTTGTCCCGCTTGTTGGAGAGATCAAAAAAATGCCGCCCCGAAGTATGTTCTTCCAGTTGGAAGTGAAAAGATACATTTTCAGCGAAATCTCCCATTGCGCCCATTGCGGTCTGCCAGTTGCCAAGATGAGTGGTCAGTAACAGAGCGCCTTTTTTCCGTTTGATTATTTTCAGAAGTTTTTGTCCTTCCGGAAACTCGAAGGAGAGGACAGATTCGCCCAGTATTCCAGTGACGGCCTGATCAATCAGTACCTGTCCGAATATATAAAAGTATTTTATTGTTCTGAAGAAGCGTGTCAGGGATGAGTCATTGGGAAAGCGTTTTTTGAGATAGAATGACGCGGAAGACCTGGCGCTTTGACGGATGATAACATAATACGGCACTATAAACGCAAGCAGGACATAAGCCGGTCTTACACCGGCACAGCTGATTACCCAATGGAATATCTTATATCCCAGATATCCTCCGTAATTGGGAGATTTGTATTTTTTGCCGTTATCCATTTTTAAGTTTCCTTGAAAGTTTTGATGACGATAATATAATGAAAATAACCAGTCCAGTGAAGACAGCGAAGACAGGCGCGAAAACAGTTGCCCCCAGAAGGTAGTCGCCGAATCTGTTCATGAATTCCCTGCCGAGGGTCTGCCAGTTCAGATCATATAGAAACTCGCCGTGCCTCAGGTAATAACCCACTTCAATACATAGCGCCGGGACAAAGGGAGGAGCGCATATATGGCTTATGTTCAGTGCGATTAATCTGTTTAGATGAAGCCGTGTCGAAACAAAGGCTATAGCCACCAGATGCAGGCCTATAAGCGGAAGCGTTCCCAGAAGTATTCCAGCCATGCAGGCTAGAATTATTTCAGACGGGCTTGTGCTTTCGGTGAAGAGCATCTTCACTAAGGCGCGCGGATTGCGGAAAGCATTTTTTATGGTCTTGCTTCTGGAGGGGCCGAAGAGCAGTTTGTTGGGCCATGGCAGGAGATTTCTCAGAATAAGGAGAGCAAAAGTTTTTGAACAGCGCAGACTGTCCATGAAAGGGCGGAAATGAGAAGCCTTTTTTGTTTCTTCATTATACTTCACTGAAATATTTACCGGAACGACGGGAAGCCCGGCCCATGCGCCTCTCACAATGATTTCTATTTCGTAGTTGTATCTTTCCGCGAGACATTTTATTTTGCGGATGGCTTCCACGGGATACGCTCTGAAGCCGCTTTGGGTGTCGGGGAGTGAACTGCCTGTCGCGAGTTTGAACCATAAATTTGAATTTTCGCGTCCAACCCGGCTGGCTTCCGGAGCTCCGGCTTTTTCAAAATCGCGGTTTCCCACTATTATCGAAAGAGGATTTTCTTTTATCTTTTCGGTGAAGATCGATATTTCGGAGGGCAGGTGCTGACCATCCGCGTCAATTGTTATTATATGAGTGAAATGATTTTCCTCTGCCCATTCCGCGGCTGTTTTTATTGCCGCGCCTTTTCCCCGGTTGACGGAATGATTTATCAATGTCAGACAGAGTTCTTTTACGATTTCAGGGCCATTGTCTGTGCTTCCGTCGTTTACTATGAGTACGGAATATCCCTGTTCCAGGACTTCAACTGCAAGCTCCTTTATGGTCCCGGCATTGTTGAAAAGCGGTATTACAAGCAGGATTTTTATTTTACCGTTTTCTTCTGAAAGCATCTTTTTCTTTTCTATTTTACTTTTATCTTTGGCAAAGTGTAATTATCTTTTAATAAACATGGAGATATTTTAGTGTGAGAATTCTGCTTGTCAAACCCAAGCCGCGACTTGAGACGATTATCAGCCTTAAACCTCTGATATTCATGGAGCCCCTTGAATTGGGTTATATAGCCGCTGTTGTTCCGCCCGGGCATGAAGTCAAAGTGCTTGACTTGCGCCTAGCTGAGAAAAACCAGTTCGAGCTTTTTTCTGAAAAAATAAACAGTTTCAAGCCTGACATAATCGGGTTTTCGGCTTATACCCATGAAGCGTCCATTGTGAAACAGCTTGCGGCGCTGGCCAAAAAAAATCTCGAAAATACTTTTGTCGTAACAGGCGGACATCACGCGACGATTTTGCCTTATGACTATAATATCCCATGCATTGACGCCATTGTCAGAGGGGAGGGAACAAGGGCTTTTGGCGAACTTGTGGGTAGGATTTCTGAGGGCTGGGAGCCTTACGGTATTCCGGACGTTCTTTTTACCGGCGATAAATTCGAAAGCGATAAAGTTGCCATTCTTCCCGAATATCCGGATATGGCCGCTATACCTGTTCCGAGAAGAGACCTCTGGAATTATGAAAACTACTCCTGCATATGGCCTGCCGAAAAACATACGGAGTTGAAGACAATTTTTCCGAGCGTGGCCCTGCTCAGAACGTCTTACGGCTGCCCGATGGACTGTTCCTTCTGCGTAGTTCCCCGCCTCAGCGGCAGGCGTCATCTGACGAGGGACGTCAATAAAATCACCGATGAAATTTCATCTTTGAAGCCTGACAATGTTTATTTCTGCGATGATGAAACTTTCAGCAATAGCGAACATATAGTTAAACTTGCCGAAGCCATTAAATCGCGCCGTATAAATAAAAGGTATTTTGCCTGGGCCCGTTCAACAACTGTTTTGCGCAAACCTGATATTTTTAAATTATGGCGTGATATCGGGCTGGATGCTGTTTTTCTGGGGTTTGAGGCCATAACGGACGCTACGCTGAAAAGCGTTTCGAAGCATTCTACCGTGGCGGACAATGAAAACGCCCACAGGCTCATGCGTGAAAGCGGTATTGCCGTAGTTGCGGGCTTCATGGTTATGCCTGATTTTTCGGAACAGGATTTCGACGCAATGGAAAACTATATTAAAAATATGCCTTCGGCGCAGTTTAACATCACTGTCTGTACACCGTCGCCCGGAAGCTCCGCATGGGAAAAGGAAAAAGACAGCTTTGTCTGCAATCCCTTTGACCTGCACGACTGCATGCACCCTCTGACGAAAACGAGACTGCCTCTTAAGCTCTTTTACGAACGCTTCGCGCGCCTTGTTTCAGTCGGCGCGGCGAAGAATCCACTCAACTCGCCGGGAAACAAAATCCCTCTTGCCGATTTAGGCCGTGTTCTTTCCGCCGGGAAAAAATACGCCGAAAGCCTCAGGAACGCCTACAACGACTTCCCCGAAAACCCCGAAAATCTTTGCTGAAAAGTTCTTTACGGTGTGGTTTCCTATTGACTTTTATTGTATTTTATATATAATATGTCATTATACATATATAATATGTCATTATACATATATAATAAAGGGTGGATTATGAATTTTGAGTTTCGCATACCGTCAGAAGGTATTATTTTCGGTCCGGGTAAACTTTCAACAGCCGGAATACTTGTAAAGCAGTTTGGAAAACGATGCTTTATAGTTTGTGGCAAGCATTCTGTTAAATCGGGACTGGCGGAGCGGCTTCAGGCGTTAATCGTTGAACAGGACGTAAAATGCGATATTTACGATAAAGTGACACCCAATCCCACAGTGGAGATTATTGATGAAGGCGGATGCCTGGCAAGGGCTGGAAAATGTGATTTTATAGTAGGCCTGGGCGGTGGTTCGTCCATAGATACCGCAAAAGGGATTGCTGTTGCGGCTACACATGAGGGGAGTATATGGAAATACGCGATGGATGGAGCGCTGATTACAGATAAAACTTTGCCGGTTGTCGCCATAAATACCACATCAGGGACAGGCAGTCACTGCACCTGTTTTTCCGTGATTTCAAATAATGCGACGCATCAGAAACCTGGCATGGGCTCGCCTTTCATAATTCCGTCATTGTCCATAGTCGACCCTGAACTCATGCTCAGTGTGCCCCCTGATATGACATTGGCTACAGGATTTGACGCTTTTGCTCACGCTGTCGAGGCATATACGTCCAGGGCCGCCAGTCCGGTAAGCGATATCTTTGCGGAAAAAGCGATTTCGCTCATCGTGGAAAATCTTTCTGAAGTTTACAGGAATCCTGCCAACCTTGAAGCGCGTTGCGGGATGGCGCTTGCCGATACATATTCAGGTATTGCCATTAATCATGCGATAGTTTCACTCGGACATGCTCTCGCGCATGTTATAAGCGGGCATTTTCCTGAAATAGCCCATGGGGACGCGCTTTATTCCATTTACGGAGAAGTCTTGAATTTCAACTCGAAAGCAATGCCTGAAAAACACAGGCGGATAGCGGAAATGATTGACAATGGTAACAAGGACATTGTGAGGGCATTTCAGAATTTTTTCGAAGCTTTTACTTTTGACAATGCTTTGAAAAAGAAAAATCCAGGGAAGAAGAAGATAGATGAACTTGCAAAGGACACATATACTTATATGAAACCAGTTACTCAACTAAATCCTGTTGAAAATGGTATTGATGACGCGATAGGCATACTTGAAAATTCATTGAGGTAATTTTTATGAATAAGATCGAAAAAGAAAAAAAGAAATATGCCGCGCCGGCAGTTGACAGCATGCTTGACATATTGGAATTCATGGCGAAAAACCCGCGACCTTTCGGCCCGACGGAGCTTTCGCGCACTCTCGGAATCACTACAAATCTTGTCTTCCGTGTATTAAAAAGACTTACGGAAAGAGGATATGCGGAAGTAAACACAGAAGGCACTTACAAATTAAGCACACGTTTTTTTACTCTTGGGATGAGTTTGTATTCCAACTTTGAGATTAGGCGCAGGGCCCGGAAACACCTTGAAAAACTCTGTGAACAGATCGGGGAAACATGTCAACTCCAGATACCGGATGGCGACAAGATGTTGGTTGTTGATACGGTGAATCCGTCAGCGGACTTTTTTCTTCATGTCGTGCCCGGGAGCAGGGTTTATTATCATGCGAATGCCTTCGGCAAAGCTGTAATGGCGTTTATGGATGAAAGTGAGGTAAGGAAACTTCTTTCCCGCAAAATGCCGGCATTGACGGAAAACACCATTACCGATTTTGACAAGCTCAGAGAAGAGTTGAAAACTGTCCATGAAACAGGAATAGCATATGATAATCAGGAATATATTAACGGTTCATTTTGTATCGGCGCGCCTGTTTTCGATTTTAACGGCAATGCGTGTGCCGGAACAGGAATGACCGGAATGTATCTGCGTTTTGGCCCGGACCGGAAAACTTTTTTTGAGGAAGCCGTCCTGAACTGCGCGGATAATATTTCAAAGGATATCGGATATACCGGTGATTTCTTTAAAAATCTGAAATTTTAGGAAAATTGCGCTCATGGCAGTGTTCGCCTATAATTGGAAGAGTGGCTTTCAATATGAAACTCGATAAATCACTTTTTGAAACGGGCAATACCGTATAAATGGAGAAGTATGAAAATTCAGGAAACATTGGAATCACAATTACTCAGAAAATCCGGTGAAATATTCGGTGCGGGACTGTTTGAGGATAAAAACGCTTCGTTCAGTGCGCGGTTTGCAAGGGCGTTCAAGAGGTATTTCGAATATGCTCTTCCGGCGCCGTATGAAGGCGGTCTTCTCTATCCTGAAACTGATAAATCTGTATGGGCTCTTGTCCCGGGGCAGAAAATCAATTATAATTACTCATTCTCTTTATCTGTGAATATTAATGCTCTGACTGAAATATGTGAAAAAATTACTGATGGTTTAGAGAAGGATATTTTCAGAAGAGTAATAGACGAGTTGAACTTGATCAGCGCGATAAATATACCGCAGAAATACAGGATAGGAGGGGGCGGTTATACTCATTCCATAATCAATTACAAGCGGATTTTGAAAGAAGGTCTTGAATGTTATCTGGAAAGGATAAATGCCAGGCTTTCAGAGCACTTGAATAATAAAGAGAAAACAGATTTCTACGAAGCTGTGAAGGAAACGCTCGAAAGTATAATCTTTTTTCATGGAAAATGTATCTCCGAATTGAAAAAACAATTGAAAAAGACCCCTGATAAAAAGCTTGAAAAACTCATCAATGCTTTTGAAAAAGTACCACTGAAAAAGGCATCATCATTTTACGAGGCTATGCTGTCTTTTAATTTCATGTACTACATTGACGGATGTGATTCAATCGGGCGTTTCGATCAGTATATGTTTGATTACTTCAGCTATGACATGGAGAATAAAATTATCACGACAGAAGAGGTAGAGGAACTGCTTGAGGCATTGTGGCGCAATGTCGATGCTCAGAATGGATGGCATATGATTTTAGGCGGAAAAAATGCTTATAATGAACTGACGTATCTCTGCATAAAAACACAACAGAGATACAGACGCCCCAATACAGGAATAAGGATATGCGATTCAATGCCTGAAAGGTTTTGGGGCATTATCTTTGACAGCTGGCAGAACGGAAGTCCGAACCCTTCGTTGTATAACGAGAAGGCGTATCTTGAAAATATTCCCTTCAGGGAAAGCTCGAATAGCACTGACATGAATGATTTCGCGTTTGGCGGATGTACGGAGCTGATGGTGGATGGTTTGTCAAACATAGGTTCCATTGATGCCGGGATAAATCTTCTTGATGTACTTGATAATACTATAAAATTGAATGTGGAGACTTCTGCTTCATTTGAAGATTTTATGTCCGTGTTTAAATCGGATATTACCCGTAATATAAAAACTGCGATTAACGCTTCGAATATGAACCAGCGGCACATGGCGTTGTACAGACCCCAGCTTGTAAGGAGCCTGTTCATTGACGACTGCATTGAAAAGAGCGTCGAATTCAATGCAGGAGGAGCCAGGTATAATGGAAGTGTCATCAATGTTGCTGGAATGAGCAATGTGTTTAATTCCCTGTTTACATTGCGGAAACTTTTTAATGGCGAACTTGCACTTACCAAAGCCGATTTTATCAAAATGCTTAATCAAAACTATCAGGGATATGAGAAAGAATTCAGGCAGATAATGAAGTTTCGGAAATTTGGGAATCGTAGTGAGGAAGTTGATAGCATTGCATCTGAATTGAGCGAATTCATTTTTTCTGAAATAAACTCCTACAGGTCTTGGCGCGGAGACGGGCCTTGTATTCCGGGAGTGATAATGTTTGTCACGTATGCGCCATTGGGTGCGTATATAGGGGCTACCCCCGATGGTAGAATTTCAGGTTCTCCGATTGCTGATTCCGTAGGAGCTATGCAGGGAACCGACATGGACGGACCTACTTCGCTCTTGGCTTCATCCATGAGAATAGCTCAGAAAAAAGGGATGGGGACACTTGTGATGAATCTTCGGCTTGACTATAAAATTTTTGAATCCCATGAACATCGGGAAAGATTGAAATCACTTATTCTGACATATTTTGAAAATGGGGGATTGCAGCTTCAGGTGACGGTGGCGGACAAGGCAACCTTGAAAAAAGCCATGATGGCCCCTCAACAGTATCCTAATCTCATGGTAAGGATTGGCGGTTACAGTGAATATTACAACCGTCTGTCCGATGTCCTGAAAGAAGAGTTGATGAAAAGAACAGAGCATGAATTTTGAAAAAACTTTTTCACGGAAGTCTAAAATGACTGTAAATAATATTTCAGGTATGGTATTTGATATACAGAAGTTTTCGATATATGACGGATCTGGAATAAGAACGACCGTTTTTATGAAAGGCTGTCCGCTGCGTTGTCTGTGGTGTCATAATCCCGAGTCACAAAAAAGCGAAAGGGAGATTTCATTTCAATCGTCAAAGTGTATAGGCTGCGGATGGTGTTTCAGTGCCTGTCCTAATGGTTGTCAGAGGATGGAAGGCGATAAAAGAATTTTTAATCGTAATAATTGTCTGAGGTGTGGAAAATGTGCTGAGAAATGTTATGCCGGAGCACTGGAAATTGTAGGCAGGGAAATGAAAGTTGACGAAGTCATTGATGAAGTAATGAAGGACAAGGCTTTTTATGATACGTCCGGAGGTGGAATGACCCTTTCGGGAGGCGAACCGCTCTTCCAGCCTGAATTCACAGTTGCTCTTCTAAATGAGGCTAAGAAAAACGGGCTTCATACATGTGTTGAGACTTGCGGTTTTGCCTCGTATAACGTCATAGACAAAATTAGGCGGAATGTCGATGTTTTTCTGTATGACCTTAAAGAAACAGATTCTCAAAAACATGAAGATTTTACGGGCGTTCCCTTGGGGCCTATACTGGAAAATCTCATAAAGCTGGATGCCGCCGGAAATAAAATAATTCTGAGATGCCCGATAATACCATCCTTGAACGACAGGCCGGAGCACATAAGCAAAATAGCTGAAATCGCGAATGGCCTTAACAATGTTCAGGAAATAAACCTGATGCCTTACCATCCGTTAGGGCAGTCGAAAGCCGAACGGATGGGGTATGAAAAAGATTTTGAACTGAAGAGTTTCGCCGACAGCGGAGAAGTAAACAAATTGCATGAGAAACTTGCATCATTGTGCAAAGTACATGTCAGGATTGAATGATTGTCCCCCGGGATAATCTGCTCTGACTTGGCTACTTTTTACAACTGCTACACAGGAAAAAATACGCCGAAAGCCTCAGGAACGCCTACAACGACTTCCCCGAAAATCTCCGGTGATAATATTTTTCATGGGAATTCAGGCGGTAGTCTCAAATGGGGCCGCGGCAGACCTGGAACTGATTTCTACGGCCTTACCGATATTCTAAGGTATCTGTTATCTTGCGGATTAAAATGATAAATGAGAGAAGGCTTTTTTTGGGGGGGGGAATTGTGGTATGGGGAAGAAAAAACTGTTTTCCCCTATCTTGTTCCAGTGTGAGATTGCCGTCAATTCACATGATTCTGGTCACTTTTTTGTAATCGGTCAACCCGCCTTATTTGAGGGTGCGGAAAGACGGTTTTGACGAAGCAAAACCCTCCCCCGTTGAGCGTGCAAGAACGAAAATCGGGGAGGGCGGTGCTTCGTCACCGCCGTATGCGGCAAGGCGGGTTGACCGATTACGGTAAAACAGGTAAAACAGGTAATTGGGTCAATTGAAAAAGTAAACGCACGTTTGTCAGGTTAAACGCACGTAACCTCGGAAAAGGAGTGCATTTAGTTTGACAAACGGGTAAAAAAGGGGTAGAATTTTCTTTTTATGAGATAAAACTGAC
>Ga0209417_1007449_pt1 | contig 10524 bp, 9 predicted proteins | sample RifGroF2_FD_184002 | JGI IMG/M metagenome (GOLD analysis project Ga0209417, IMG submission 184002) | Groundwater microbial communities from Rifle, Colorado, USA - Groundwater F2 (SPAdes) (version 2) | ecosystem: Environmental > Aquatic > Deep subsurface > Groundwater | place: Rifle, Colorado... | reverse complement strand
CACTTTGGAAGATTGCTTCGTTTGAAAAATTAATAATTTAAAAGACGTTTAAAGCCTCGCAATGACAATACAAAAGGAGAAGTCATAAAATGGTCTTGAAAGAAATACAGGAAAGGTTTTCCGTAAGAAATTTTTTAGATAAACAAATTCCCGATGAAGCGCTGAAAGAAATTCTGGAAGCGGGAAGACTTGCCCCGTCATGGATAAACACACAGCCGTGGCATTTTATAGTGGTGAAAGACCTGAGAAACAAACCCCTTTTGGCGCAACTGGCGCACGGACAGAAGCATGTAGAAAATGCGCCTGTTATCGTGGTTTGCTGTGGAGATAAAAGCGCGTGGGAAAAAGAAAATTTTAGGGATACTATGGAAAAACGCGGATTCCCGAAAGAAAGAATAGAAATCCTGCTTAATAGTCCAATTTTCAATCCGACTTTGATTAGCGAAGATGCTGTTATGGCAAGAACGCTTGAAGAATTGACATACTCTATAGCTTATATGACTCTCGAGGCAAAAGCTCACGGAGTAGAAAGCTGTATAGTCGGAGCAATCGGGAACGATTTAACGGGTTCAGTTCCTGAAGTTTATGAACTTACGAGAAAAACTCTTGATTTGCCTGAAGATATGACTATTATGACTTTACTTCTTCTCGGCTACCCTGCCGAAACAGCAGAAACCCCAGCCAGAGTTCGCAAATCCTTCGACGAAGTGGTTTCGTATGAGATTTACGGTGGGTAAGAGGAAAATAAGGTAAAAACACAAAAACATTGGGGAATATAAATGATAAAATCACCTATAATAACTGGCATAATTTTCATATTAACAAATTATTTTATTATTCTTCCAGCTTTATTTTTTACAAGTGGACAATGGTTTTTACCTTTAGATTTAATTGTAACATCATTATTTATTAGCATAGTTGGAACTCTATATTCATTAAATTATAAAAAATTAATAAATTTTAAATATTATATGAAATTTGCGCTTATTATATTTTTCCCTATTTTAATAGGATTAGTAGTAATATTATTATACGCTTTAATTATGTTTTATACTGTAACTGGAGACAATTCTATAGGGGTTGGCTGGGTAATAATTGTTGCTTTAATACTGCTAGCTATGCTATTTGGAATAACTACATTAAATTGTTTTATTTTATTCTTATCAAATATTATTTCTTTCTATTCTTTTAAAGTAAAAGAAAACAATTTGATGGATATACATATGTAAATAGATTTAAAGAGTGTTTTCTTTCACCCAATTTAAATACCCCTCAAGCCCTGCTTCTATGGGAAGCATTATGACTTCCGGCAACTCGTAAGAATGATTTTCCACGATAAAATTTTTGACGCTCTCAAACAAACTTCGCCGTGTTTTTATAAAAAGCATGCATTCGCTGTCTTCACAAATCTCGCTCTTCCAACAATACACCGAAGTTACGCCTGAAATTATGTTTGTACAGGCGGCAAGCTTGTTTTTTATCAAGCCATGAGCAATCTTTTTAGCTTCTTCTATATTGGGAGTGGTTGAAACAACTACGCAATAAGACATGTTTCCTCCTTTATTATACAAAAAGCCGGTTATTACACCGACTTTTTGTATAATAAACTTGCTGATTTATTATACAGCAATTAATTCTTGTGAGTTTTCTTCGTTATAAGCAATAACAGGAATTTGTGTTCCAACGATTTCGTTGATGATATATTCAGCCATCCAAACAAAATCAGGAGTTTTTGATGCTGTATTTTTTAAGATTTCTATTGTTGAACCGCCCATTCTAATGATAGCCATTGCAGCAAGCCCTCTTGCAGCACCTTTAACTGTCATTAAAGAATTTATTAGATAAGGTACGGTTTTTACGCCGAGCTTAACGATATTATTTTCGATTTCTGCTCTTAAAGCCGCATCACAGTTTTCAGCAGCTTTCAAAAGATAGCCGATATATTTTGCTAATGAAAATTCTGTATTATTTTCGTCAACGAACTCAAGATTGCCGATTATATTTGAAATTTTGGAAGCAATTTCTTTTGTTTCGTTTGTAGCTATTATATTTTTTGGATCTAAAACGTTCATCACTTAACTTTCTAAACAAATGTACTTTTTACACTTTTATTTTTAACATGACTATTCTACCCAGAAAAAATTGAAAAATTAAAAATCCTTACATAATCTTTATATGAATATAAAGTTTATGAAGTTAAAAAATTGTTAGGGAGGTTATAAAGATTTTATAAAGATTTCAGTTGTCATTGCGAGGAGCTTGCGACGAAGCAATCCAAAGAGATTTCAATGTTTTTAGATTGCTTCGCTCCCGTTGGTCACTCGCAATGACAATATGATTATTCACGTGGAGTTATCCGTCCAATTCTTCTTTAAGAAGTCTGTTTACGGCTTCAGGATTTGCCCTGCCTTTGGTTTCTTTCATTATCTGTCCAACAAAAAATCCAAATAACTGCGGTTTTCCTGATTTGTATTTCTCAACTTCTCCCTGATTTGCCTCAAGGATTTTCTTTATAGTATCCTTAAGCTCGCCTTCATCAGAAATTACTCTCATCCCCTGATCTTCTACCATTTTTTTAGCCGAGCCGCCTTTTTCTAAAAGAGGCACGATTAATTTTTTTGCAATATTATTTGAAATCGTCCCTTTATCAATCAATGCAATCAGTTCAGCAAGGGATTCTGGAGTTATTTCGGTTTTATCAATCGTAGTTTTATGTTCGTTAAGATAAGCCGTAATATCGCCCATAAGCCAATTTACAGCGGATTTGACATTTGCTTTAAGGTCAATTGCCTTATCAAGAAAAAACGCCATCTCCATTGAATTTACAAGGACATTCGCATTGTATTCCGACAAGCCCAGTTCGTATATGTACCTTATGCGTTTTTGAGCAGGAAGTTCCGTCATTGTTTCCCTGATTCGATGCACCCAATCAGCGTCTATTTCCATGGGAACTAAATCAGGTTCAGGAAAATATCTGTAATCATGCGCCTCTTCCTTGCTTCGCATAGAAATTGTAATTCCTTCGTCTTCTTTCCAGAGGCGGGTTTCCTGAACAACTTTTCCGCCTGATTCAATAAGCTCAACCTGTCTTTCAACTTCATATTCGAGAGCTCTTTGCAAAGCCTTAAAGCTGTTCATGTTTTTTATTTCCGCTTTTGTGCCTAATTCTTTTTGTCCTACAGGTCTGATACTGACATTCGCATCGCATCTCAAACTGCCTTCTTCAAGGTTTCCGTCGCAAACACCGAGATATCTCACGATATTTCTCAATTCTTCGACATAATTTTTGGCTTCTTCAGGAGAATTAATGTCGGGTTCGCTGACGATTTCAAGAAGAGGAACGCCTGTTCTGTTATAATCCACGAGGCTATAAGTAGAGCCTGCAAGTCCCGCCGCTCCAGCGTGAACTAATTTTCCGGCATCTTCTTCAAGATGCGCTCTGTTAATCCTGATTACTCTTCCGTTTATTTCGATATAACCGTTTTTACAAACAGGCATATCAAATTGAGAAACCTGATAATTCTTTGGTAAGTCAGGATAAAAATATTGTTTCCTGTCGAATTTTGAATGGCGGGCAATTTCGCAATTAAGAGCGAGTCCTGTTAAAATTGCAAATTCAAGTACTTTTTTGTTTAAAACCGGCAACACTCCCGGATAACCCATACAAACAGGACAAACTTGCGAATTATGCTCATTCCCGAATTCTGTTGCGCTGTTGCAAAAGATTTTTGACTTTGTTTTCAACTGAGCGTGAACCTCTAACCCTATTACTGTTTCGTATTTATCTCTTATTTCCTGTGTTATTGCCGTCATAATAAATTTTTCCCATTTTTTCTATTTATATCTTTTTTTATATTATAGATAAAGCTTACTCAGAAATAAAGCAGGCATGGAAGTTACAACTGTAGTAATTTTACTCAAAAAGAAAAGCTACCGATTAAATTGGTAGCTGGTAAATATTTTGGGAGGAGATTTGGGGGGTTGTTTGTTACTTATATAATTCTCGTGATAAAAAAAAATTGCCTATTTTGACTATAAAGATTTACAAAACGTTACAAATATTTTAAAAACAAATTACTCTAAAAAGATTTATTGAAATATAATAATTTTAAATGCGTATTATATTATACAAATGTTGGATGTATTGGATGGGTGGAATTGATGAATAATATGACTAATGGAATATTGAGCAAAATCAGTATTAAAAACAAAATCAACATATTAATAGTTTTTATAGCCTTGACTATATTTATCACAAGTACTTTGTTAAATATTTATCAAACTTTTACTATTAGTTTAAATGCCAGGACCTCTGAAGTAGCTGCAATTACAGAAATAGCAGTAAATTTAATAAAAGAATATGAACAAAGGGTCGATCAGGGCGAGTTTTCCAAAGCAGAAGCGCAATCAAGGGCAATTAAAAGAATAAACAATCTAAATTTTGACGGAAAAAATTATATTTGGATAAACGATTATAATAATATTTTTCTGGCTCATCCCAAATTACAGGGACAGGATGGTTCAGGATTAAAAGATAAAAATGGGTTTAAAGTCATAATCGAAGCTACTAAAATAGCAAAAGAAAAAGGACATGGAAGTTTTAAATATTTTTGGACTAAACCCGGAGTTAATTCTAATTTAACATTTGAAAAAATAACTTATATAAGAAATATTCCTGAATGGAATTGGGTAATTGGATCAGGAGCTTATGTGGATGATGTTATTAAAGACATAAAAGTTTCTTTAATAATTAATAGTGTTATAAATTTAATACTTGTGCTTATAGCTATAATTATCGCAAACCTTACAATTGGAAAAAGTATTACTGACCCGATTGAAAACTTTACTGTTATTAGCCAAAAATTGGCAGCAAATGACCTTACTGTGCAAATTCCTGACGATAATAATAAAACTGAAATCGGAAATCTTAACAGGTCATTTAAAAAGTTTTTAAATAATTTAAAATCTTTAATTGGACAAATTTCGGAATTATCATCGGATGTGTCTGCAAGTTCACAGGAAATGCATTCTGCCTCTGAACAGACAGCTCTAGGCGCTCAACAAACAGTGACAAGCACTACTCAATTGGCGCAAGGCGCTCAAGAAGTGTCTAGAAACGTTGAAGACGGCGCTGCTAATATAAATAAAATGAATAAGGTTATTCAGGAAGTATCCAAGGAAGCTTATGTTGTTTCTAAGCTCGGCAATGATACGGAAACAAACGCAAATGTCGGAGCCGAACACGTTAAAAAAGCTGTAAATAAAATCGACAGCATTAAACAGGTTTCAGGTGATATTTCTGTTAATATTGCGGAATTGGGCGATTTAAGCTCTCAAATAGAAGAAATAGTTGATTTAATCAAAAGCATAGCGGGGCAGACAAATTTATTGGCTCTTAACGCGGCAATAGAAGCAGCAAGAGCAGGGGAACACGGCAAAGGTTTCGCTGTTGTCGCTGATGAAGTTAAAAAACTTGCCGGACAATCTTCTGATGCAACAGAAAAAATAACCGGTATGATTAAAGAAATTCAGAACAAAACAAGTATTGCCGTTTCAACAATGGACAAAGCAACTCGAGAAGTTGAAGAAGGAGTATTTGTAATAAACGATGCAGGAAAAGCGCTGGAAAATATTATTTCTCAAGTAAAAACAGCTAACATCAAAATTCAAAGCATCACAAAAGATATTGATGGGGTTGCAAGAAATTCAGAAGAAATGGTGCAAATGATAGAAAACATTTCTGCAATAACTGAAGAAACTGCTGCAAGCGCAGAAGAAATTTCAAGCATATCAGAAGAACAAACAGCAAGTCTTGAAGAAATAAGCGCAAGCTCTAAATCTCTTTCAGGCATAGCCGAATCACTTAACAAGCAGATTTCTGTATTCCGAATTTAACAAAACAAATTCTAAAAACTATTCAAAAAAAGGTGAGATTTTAAATCTCACCTTTTTTCTAGTTTATTAAAGAATTTCCCTGTCCGTCATAAGAAACTTTTAGCCATTCTGCTATTGTTTTTGCAATATCGGCAAAAGTGGTTCTTAGCCCTAAATCACGTCCTTTAAGTTCGGGATTATAAATCAGAACAGGTATCATTTCTCTTGTATGGTCAGTCCCCGGAACTGTCGGGTCACAGCCATGATCGGCTGTAATTATCAGCAAATCATCTTTGGTTATTAAAGGAAGTATTTTTTCAAGATATAAATCGATTTCTTCAATCGCTTTTCCGTAGCCTGCAGCATCATTTCTATGACCGAAAAGCATATCAGTATCCACAACATTGGTAAAAATCAAAGAAATTTCAGGATTTTTAATAGCTTTATAAGTAATTAAATGATCTTCGCCTTCAAGTTTATTTTCAAGAGCTTTTAGCGTTAATTCCAAGCCTTCTTTGTTGGTTCCTGTATGAATTGCTTGAGTTACGCCTGATTTTACAAAAATATCTTCTATTTTTCCTATACCTACAACACTTCCGCCCTCGTCAACAATATTATTCAAAACAGTTGATTTTTTCGGAGGAACAGAATAATCTCTTCTTCCTGCCGAGATTCTTTTGTAATTTCCGCTGCAACCAGTGAAAGGTCTTGCTATAACTCTGCAAACATTATGCTCGCTTGAGTGAGAGTCGAGCATTTCTCTGGCAATTTCACACCATTTATGCAAAGTCTCAAGAGGAATCACATCAACATGGCATGCAACCTGAAAAACGCTGTCAGCGCTTGTATAAACAATCGGAAATCCTGTTTTAACATGTTCATCTCCGAGATTATCAAGAATAGCTGTTCCCGAAGCGGGAATATTGCCAAGGACTCCGCCACAATTTGTTTTTTGAATAAATTCATCAATTAAAAACTGAGGAAATCCGTTAGGATAAGTTCTGAATGGTTCTTCAAGGATTAATCCCGCTATTTCCCAGTGACCTGTTGTTGTATCTTTACCTTCAGAAACTTCGAGCATTTTTCCAAAACCGGCGATAGGAGCATTGTTAGGCTTAACTCCTTCAATATTGTCAATATTTCCCAGTCCCAGTTTTTCAAAATTTGGCAGTTTCAATCCATTATTAAACTTGGCAACATTCACGAGCGTATTGCATTCCATCAAATCTCCGTATTTCGGAGCATCCTGCATTGCGCCTATTCCCATGCTGTCAACCACAATCACTACAGCTCTTTTCATTCTCAAACTCCTATTTTGCTCTTTTTCAATATAAGAATAATATCAGAATTTTAGATAAACTAATATATTTTTTAAGGAACATTATTATTTGATTTTTCAAAGATAACAAATTTAGTTATAATAATTATTGTTATGAAAAAAGAAAATATACTTGAAATAAAAAATCTAAATATAAGCTTTCAGATGGAAGATGAACTTGCAAGGGCTGTGCATGGAGTTGATTTAACTCTTGAGAAAGGAAAAGTTCTCGGCATCGTCGGCGAATCAGGTTGCGGAAAATCCGTAACAGCTATGTCTATAATGAAATTACTTCCTTCAAACGCAATTATAGAATCAGGAGAGATTCTATACAATGGGATTAATCTTTTAAATCTTTCTCAAAACGAAATGCAGAAAATAAGAGGAAGCAAAATTTCTCTAATTCCGCAGGATCCTCTGACCTCGCTGAATCCGCTTTATACTGTCGGAGAGCAGATTATTGAAACCATAGAGTATCACAGAGGAGTTTCCAGAAAAGAAGCGACAGAAATAGCCATAAAATCACTTAGGAGTGTAAAGATTCCCGAGCCTGAAAATAGATTAAACGACTATCCTCATCAATTTTCAGGCGGAATGAGACAAAGAGCTATTATTGCCATGGCTTTGTGCTGCAATCCCGAATTAATTATAGCGGATGAGCCTACAACAGCTCTTGATGTAACAGTTCAGGCGCAGATTCTTGACCTTATAAAACAAATTCAGGCGGAAAGAGGAACATCATTAATATTTATCACGCATGATCTTGGAGTTATAGCGGAATTTTGTAATCATGTTGCTGTTATGTATGCCGGAAGAATCGTTGAATACGCGCAGGTTGCTGATATTTTTAAAAATCCTCTGCATCCTTACACGAAAGGACTTCTGGAATCTCTGCCTTCTCCTGATAAAGAAATTCTTAACGTCATTTCTGGGCAGCCTCCTGCAATTACGGAAAACATTCCAGGGTGCGTTTTTCACCCGAGATGTCCTTATAGAATGGATATTTGCGACAAAGCAGACCCTGTTTTAACCACGAAAGAAAATGACCAGCAGGTTTACTGTCATTTGTATAGTTAATTAATATAACTCTTTTGTTTTGCCTCGGTGATTATTCCAGTTATAAACAGAATTTTCGTCGTGAGTATTATCAATAAATGGAGCATAATTTATAAAAGTTAAATCATTCTGTGTTTCTAATAATTTTTTCATTTCTTTTACCCATTCCTGATTTATGTTGTCGCCGTTAGAAACAGGTTTAACGATATCTCCCCATGGATCAACTATTACAGCTTCTTTGCCCCATGTGGAAGGATTGCTTAAATCCGCATTTTTATCCAGCCCTACAATAACAAAGACATGGTCTGTATTCGTTCTAACTTTGTTTTTATAATAATCTAAAGGATTTGAATAAAATTCATCCTTGTCTTCGATCTCAGAAAATGCTCCAATCAGAGCAAAATTTGTATTTTTTTTGTTTTCTGCCAGATATTTTGCAGCCAATACAGCATTTTCTGTACAGTTTCCCATATGCATTGAAGGTGCATATTTAGAAGTAATTGTTACAAAATCTTCAATGCTTGTTCCTTTTCTTTGCCTGTCTAAAAATATTCTATCGCCCATTAATTTATGTTTAAAATCCGACAAAGAATAATCATCGGCGAATCGGCTTTTATTAAACGAATCTTCGTCAATATCTTTAGTCGTAGAAAATAAATTTAAGTTCTTAACATAATTAAATGATTCCTGGGCAAGTTTTAAATTATTTTCACGCTGATTGTTATAGCCAAAAGACAAAAACCTTGCTTTTATAGAATTAGTTGGGATTTTGGTTAAGGGCATTAAATTATTGTCCAGTATTTTATTATTATTAATAACTTTGGCTTGTTTATCATTTCTTTCTTTTACAAAATTAAAACCATTTAAATTTACATTTCCTATCATTTAATATTTCCCTTATTTAAATAGTTTACTTCTATACAAAACACCTCAAGCTAAAAAATTGCTTAAAAAAAATTTAAATTAAATACTTGATACAAAATCATGTTCGTGGTTTTTTAGTTAATGTCACTTAATGTGAGTAAGTATCGATTTCTATTGACAGCAGTTATTTAGCGAATATGATAGTTACTTATATATAAAGTGCCGGTGTAGCTCAACGGCAGAGCAACGGTTTTGTAAACCGTAGGTTGTAGGTTCGAATCCCATCACCGGCTATTTCTAAAATGGGTAGGTGCCCGAGTGGCTAATGGGGGCGGACTGTAAATCCGCTGGCTAACGCCTACGGTGGTTCGAATCCACCCCTGCCCAATCTTTTTTTTGAATAAGAAGAAAGACAAAAAACCCCAATTGCAAGGGAATGAGTTCCCAAAAACTACAACGAAAACTCACCGTTTCCGTTTCTGTTTCTGTTTTTCTCTACTCCCGCTTTGCATGCCCATGTAGCGCAGGGGTAGCGCATTCCCTTGGTAAGGGAAAGGTCACGAGTTCAAATCTCGTCATGGGCTGAAAAATATCCCCACAAAGTAATGTGATACATAATATAGACGGTATCAAACGATTGTTAATTTAAAAAGGAGAGTTTAAAATGGCTCGCGAAAAGTTTGCAAGAACTAAACCACACGTTAACGTAGGTACAATTGGACACGTTGACCACGGCAAAACAACATTGACAGCCGCAATAACTGCAAGTTTAGCTGCTGTAGGACAGGCAACTGCTAAAAAATTCGATGAAATCGATGCAGCTCCTGAAGAAAAAGCAAGAGGTATTACGATTTCAACAGCTCATGTTGAGTATGAAACAACAGCAAGACACTATGCTCACGTTGACTGCCCTGGACACGCTGATTATGTTAAAAACATGATTACAGGCGCCGCTCAGATGGATGGCGGTATCCTTGTTATATCAGCTGCTGACGGTCCTATGCCTCAAACAAGAGAACACATCCTTTTAGCTCGTCAGGTTGGCGTACCTAAATTGGTAATTTTTCTTAATAAATCAGATATGGTTGATGATGAAGAACTTTTGGACTTAGTTGAATTAGAATCAAGAGAACTTTTAAGCATGTACGAATTTGATGGAGATAATATTCCATTCATTCGCGGTTCAGCTTTAAAAGCTCTTGAAGCAGTTCAAGCTAATCCTAAAATTCAACGCGGCGAAGATAAATGGGTTGATAAAATTTGGGAATTAATGGATGCAGTTGATGAATACATCCCTACTCCTGAAAGACAAATTGACTTACCATTCTTAATGCCGGTTGAAGACGTATTCTCAATCACAGGTAGAGGAACAGTTGCTACCGGAAGAGTTGAAAGAGGAAAAGTTAAAGTTG
>Ga0209417_1007447_pt1 | contig 10528 bp, 10 predicted proteins | sample RifGroF2_FD_184002 | JGI IMG/M metagenome (GOLD analysis project Ga0209417, IMG submission 184002) | Groundwater microbial communities from Rifle, Colorado, USA - Groundwater F2 (SPAdes) (version 2) | ecosystem: Environmental > Aquatic > Deep subsurface > Groundwater | place: Rifle, Colorado... | reverse complement strand
AAAGACTATGAAACTTTCCATATACTTGTTATAAATTAATTATTATAAGCTGTGAGGTAAGAGAAACGAATGAATGAGGTTTTATCGACGAAAAATGGCGCGTCAGCTTCATTTTCAACAGAAGAAATTTTAATTGATTTGAGTTCTATTGGTTCTTTTGAGAATATATTGTTCGAACTTACCAATATTATTGAAGAAAGCAATCTTCGTGGCAAAAATGTGAAAATAAATTTTGGGGATTTATCTCTTACCCAGAATATGGTTTCGAGCCTTCAATCAGTTTTAAAAGGCTTTGAAATCAATATAAAAATGATTTTTTCAAGCTCAATTGAAACAAAAATAGCCGCTATGGAAGTTGGTTTAACTGTTTCAGGCGAAAAACCGGAAACAAAACAGCAAACAGCTCCTTCTGATTCAACAACAGAAGAGCAAAAAGACGAAGACAAGCTTGTTGATGCTATGAACAACATGCTTGCAGGTAGTCATGAAATCGTAAAAGAAAACACTTTATTTATAAAACAAACTTTAAGATCGGGACAAAAGCTTGAACACGATGGAAACATAGTTATAATTGGCGATTGCAAGCCCGGTTCTGAAATTATAGCAACAGGCGACATCACGATATGGGGAATTTTGGGCGGGATCGCCCATGCCGGCTCAAAAGGCGATTATAAAGCAAAAATCAGAGCTTTCAGAATCAACGCGATTCAGCTCAGGATAGCTGATTTGCTTGCCAGAAAGCCCGATGCCATTGAAATGGAAAAAATGGATAAACACAATCTTTTTACTCCCGAAGAAGCAAAAATTACTAACGGAGAAATCGTTATTTACACAGAATACTAAGCTGGTTAGACACAATAAACGGTTAACAACAATAGGAGACCTTTAAAAAATGAGCGGAAGAGTCATTGTAGTAACATCCGGAAAAGGCGGGGTAGGAAAAACCACGTCAACCGCAAATATAGGTACTGCTTTAGCCAAAAATGGTGCTAAAGTTGTTATGATTGATACAGATATCGGGTTAAGAAATCTCGACCTGTTAATGGGGCTTGAAAATAGAATAGTTTACACGCTTATTGACGTAATAGAAGAAAAATGTAAACTTCAACAGGCGCTTGTAAAAGACAAGAAAAATCCAAACCTCGCGCTTCTTGCTGCTGCTCAAACAAGAGATAAATCAGCCGCAAGCCCTGAACAGATGGTTGAAATTTGTAAACAGTTAAAAGAAGAATTTGATTTTGTTATGGTTGACTGCCCTGCAGGAATTGAACAAGGCTTTCAGAATGCCATAGCGGGCGCAACAGAAGCTATAATCATTACAACTCCTGAAATGTCGGCTGTAAGAGATGCAGACAGAATTATCGGACTTCTTGAATCAAAAGAAGATATTTTGAATTATAAATTGGTTCTTAACAGAGTAAGACCAAAAATGATCCAGTCAAACGATATGTTAGGCGTTACTGATGTAACTGATATCCTTTCAGTGAAGCTTCTTGGCGTTATTCCCGAAGATGAAAACATCATCATAAGCACAAACAGAGGCGAGCCTATCGTAAATATGGAAAACACCAAAGCCGGTACAGCATATATGAACATTGCAAGAAGAATAATGGGCGAGGAAATCGAAATTCCTGATTTTGAAACCCCTCCGCCAACTTTCATTGACAAAGTGAAAAACTTCTTTTTAGCAACAGCAAATTCATAGGGGGATAATAAATGAAATTACTTGATAAAAAATTAGCCGATAAAATCAACGACATGATTAGTGAAATAGTCACTACCTGCAACAAAATACTGTCCACGGACACAAAAGTAGAAGCTAATAATACTTCTTTCAACAGTAAAGACGACGCATGCAACAGACTTAAGTTGGTTCTTATGCACGACAGAAGTCAGCTTTCGCCTGGTCAAATGCAGCAAATGAGAGATGAACTCGTGGAAGTTATTTCCCGCTATGTGGAAATTGACAGAGATGCTCTTGATCTTTGCCTCGAAGCTGAATCAAACACAATCGCCCTCGTTATAAATATTCCTATTCTTAGACATAAGTAGAAAAATTTATATTTGATAAAAAGAAGCCACCTAATAGGTGGCTTCTTTTGTTACGGTTAAAGAAATACTCTAAAATTAGCCGTAAGTTTTTTTAATAGCATCATTAATTAAATGACTAACGCTTACATTTTCATCCTCTGCCAGTTTCAAAAGTTTCAAGTGAGTTGACTTTGATGTTCTAATATTTAACTTCCCTGTACATTTACTTTCGTCAATAAGTACAGGCTCATATCCATCTTCAAGCATACTTTCAATATGTAATTCAAGAGCTTCTTTAATCATTGCCTGGGCATGTTCAAGAGTATCACCATGAGAGTAGCAGGAAACGCCCTTTACTCTTGCATAAAAACCACCCTCAGGGCAGGTATCAAATTCAAATTCCCAAGGGAGATTTAAATAATAATCTAAACTTTTTAATTCTGTTTTATTCTTTTTCATTTTCTTTTTCCCACGCTTTTAGTACATCTTTTATGGCATCTTTTGATACAGGTCTATGGTTTGCTATCGTTATATAACTATCCATTTTCGAAAATTGACAGTGAGAGCCTTTAGACTTGCGAAGTTTATATCCTATAGCGAGTAGGACTTTTTCACAATCTTCATATGAATGCCCCGCCGGTGTTTTTTTGAATTTTTCAATTATTTTATCAACCTTGCTCATAATGTCATTATATATCAGTACACATAATATGTCAATCTAAAGCCTGCCTGTCGCCTTTTTCTTGTTTTCAGGCTTGCGTTCCTAAGGCGAACCCGTCTTGTCTGAGGGGCTTTGCCCCTCCTCGCAATGACAGCTAAACCATAGTAATTTAACATTTTTATCCAAAGATTACCTTTTCTACACCTCTGGATTAAAGGTTAATTTTTTTTCCGTAAACCCTATGGTCGATGCCATGAGAAGCCTTAAAGAGTTATTGTATTAACATATCGAATTTATAAGGAATGTAAAACAGGGACTCGGGTATAAGTTGAGGAGTAAAGGGTTAAATATATGAAGAAAAAGCTAAAAAATATGGCTAAAATTGTCTTTAGTGCGGCATTTGTATCTTTAATGCTGGCTGTCGTGCCTGTGTATGCGTTTGACGGGGCGACATTATCGGAAATTAAAATCAGCTCGAAAGATAATTACAGCTATAAAATTATTTTGAAAGCCGACAAGGATGTTCCTGTTGAAAAATATGTGACTTCTGACAACAAAATAGTCATAGACCTTAAAAACACACGCTCTGCGGAATTTGTGAACACGATTTATAACAACACTCCCGAGATTGATAATGTTATTGTTCAAGCTGTTGCGGGAGATAAAGTAAGAGTTTTCATTCAGGGGTTAAATATTGCTTCAAGCAAAGTTATTCTTGATTCCAGAAGCGATACACTGGATTTTATGGGAGATAATGCTTCTCCTGTGCCTGCAAATAATGTTCCTGCTCAAAAACCTGAAGTTACTGTATTAACTCAAACAGCTCAGGCAAAGCAGGATATTCCCGTTATTAATTTAGCGCAAAGCGCAGCAGCAAGCGCAACCACTGTTGCGGCTGTTCAGGAACCCGCAAAACCTCAATATTCAGAAAATACTTTGCAGACGCAGCAAGATAATCTTTTAAATCAGGAAAGCAGTAACATTGAAACAGTTAAAAATTCAATGGTCGGAAATGCCGCTTTGAAAAAAATATTCAGCAAAGAAGGTTTTGACTGGCTTTTAAGAATATTTGCCGTTATCTTCATTGCAATAGGCGCTTTTAAATTAATTAGCAAACCTAAAAATGTTACAATTGACCTTGCTTCAGATAATTTAAGAGAAAGAGAAATCGAGCTTTACAGGACAGCAAAAGAAAGAAAAGAACTTTTGGCAAGAAGTCTTGGGGACGGTTAATACCGGAATCCACAGGCTAAAAATCAAGCTTACAGCGCAAATTCCCAGCATGCGGTGAGAGAATACCAGAACAGTCAGCTTCCTCCTCAAAGATTAAACCGTCCTGTGGATTCCGGTATTAACCGTCCTGTTGCTCCAAAAGTTCGGGCTTCGCAATTAAATTCAGCTCTTAAAACAACAAAAACAGCTACAGAAACAAGAAAACCTGTTGTAAATAATTCCAAAATAAGCCAAAAAGAAATAAAAACAGCTAAATCTAATGTTGATAACATAAAATTTCTTGAAAACATGGCTGCAATTTATCAAAAAAGCGGCAGGGCTGATCTGGCTCATAACATAAGACAAAAGATAAATAGCACCAGAGCAGCTAGTTAAAAAAGATTGTCATTGCGAGGCATAAAACACCAATTATAAGTTTAAATTAATTTAACGAAGCAATCTTCTTAATTATAAATCTGCTTTTTGGAAGATTGCTTCGTTACTTCAATAATTGTGTTTTGCAATCGCTATAAGCCTCGCAATGACATCAACGGATTTTTAGTTTATAATTTTACTTTGCATTAAATAGAGAGGGAGAGTTTAAATGAATAATTTAAACGCGGAAAAAGAAAATTTTATGCGGAGAGCTATAGAGCTTTCTGATTTTGGAATGGAAAATAAGTATGGGGGTCCTTTCGGCGCAGTTATAGTAAAAGACGGAAAAATTATCGGGGAAGGGTTTAACAGAGTTGTAAGTTCAAACGATCCCACAGCGCATGCCGAAGTTGTTGCTATAAGAGAAGCTTCTAAAAATATTAATAACTTTGATTTGTCGGGTTCGGTTATTTTTGCAAGCTGTGAGCCATGCCCTATGTGTTTGGCGGCGATTTATTGGGCAAATATTGATGAAGTTTATTATGCAAACACTAAAACAGATGCCGATAAAATCGGTTTTAGGGATGATTTTATTTATAACGAATTTGAAAAAATTATTGAAAAAAGAGATAAGAAATTTTGTCAGATTCTTCGCGGCGAAGCAATGAAAGTTTTTAATAATTGGGCTTCTAAACAGGATAAAGTCGAATATTGATTTTAGTTCTTTTTTGTCAAAACAACTATATATAATATATAATGATAAACTAATTAAACGGTTTTTATCGACTTTATTAAAAAAAGAAAAATTTGTGCAAAATAAAAGTAACAAAGTAATTATAATAGGAGCAGGACCTGCAGGGCTGACTGCTGCTTTTGAATTGCTGGAAAAAACAGATATGATTCCTGTTATTTATGAAGAAACAGACATAATAGGGGGGATTTCCCGAACAGTTGATTATAAAGGCAACAAAATCGACATCGGCGGGCATAGATTTTTTTCAAAATTCGACAGGATTATGAACTGGTGGGCAAATATTTTGCCGTTAAATACGGATAATCAAACAACAGATAGTGAAAAAAATGATAACGTAATGCTAACCAGAAACAGGGTTTCGAGGATTTTTTTCCTGGGAAAATTTTTTGATTATCCCATTTCTTTGAATTTTAAAACAATGTTAAATCTTGGAATTTTCAGGATTTTCAAAATGGGGTTAAGTTATTTAAAAATAAAGCTTTTCCCTATAAAAAATGAAAAAAATCTTGAGGATTTCTTTGTAAACAGGTTTGGAAGAGAGCTTTATAATACATTTTTCAAAGATTATACGGAAAAAGTATGGGGAATTCCTTGCAATCAAATCAATGCGGATTGGGGAGCTCAGAGAGTAAAAGGGCTGTCAGTTTCAAAGGCGGTTTTGCATTTCTTAAAAAGTTTGATTAAAAAACAGACTTCTTGGTTGCTCGCAATAAACGGCATTCCGAAGAGGCAAAGCCCCTTCTCTAGCCTCTGCTCGCAATCCGCTTCTGTAAGCCAAAAAAATATTGAAACAAGCCTTATTTCGCAATTTTTATATCCTAAATATGGTCCGGGGCAATTATGGGAACAAGTTGCGGAAATAATAAAACAAAAAGGCGGAGAAATTCATCTTAATCACAAAGCTATAGGGCTTAAAACAGAAAATAACGGGATTTCAGAGGTTATTTTTGCCGATACTTCTTCCGGTGAAAAAATATCGGCAAAAGCAGACCATTATATTTCCACAATGCCAGTAAAAGACCTGATTAATTCTCTGGAATATGATATTCCTCAACAAGTTCAGGAAGTTGCAAACGGCTTATTATACAGGGATTTTGTTACTGTAGGCTTATTGCTGGATAAGTTAAAAATAAAGAGCGAAAATAATCAACTTATTCCTGATAACTGGATGTATATTCAGGAAAAAAACGTAAAATTAGGGCGGCTTCAGATATTTAATAACTGGAGTCCTTATATGGTAACGGATTCAAGCAAAATTTGGCTCGGTCTTGAGTATTTTTGCAACGAAAGCGATGAACTCTGGAATATGGAAGAAGCTGAATTTATTGATTTTACGGTAGAAGAACTTTCAAAAATAGGTGTTATAAATAAAAAAGATGTTATCGATGCAACAAGAATCAGGTTTAAAAAGGCTTATCCTGCTTATTTCGGAACATATAACCGTTTTGATAACGTGAAAGAATTTTTAAACAGGTTTGAAAACCTATACCTAATAGGAAGAAACGGAATGCACAGGTATAATAATATGGATCATTCTATGTTAACAGCCATGGCTGCTGTTGAAAATATTATGAATGATGTAAAAACAAAGGATAATATCTGGAATATAAATACAGAAAAGCAATATCACGAAAAAAAACTTACTGTTGATTAAATTTTGCCAGATATTTCCAGAAAAAAGCTTCTTTATTTCCGAGATATTGATGATTATTTCTGTATTTATACAGATCCATCACGCTGTATTGCTTTGATAAAGCAGGAATTTCAGCAGAATAATGGGTTACAGACCTTTTTATTTCTAAAAAAGGTGTAACGGCTCCAACAAGAAAAAGGATTGCCAAAGCTGATTTCTCTGCCTTTGTTAAGCCTTTTTGCCATACTGCTCTTATAATATAAATAAAAAGTATGAATAAATAGCATGCAGAGCCTCTCATTACAAATTCATTTCCTCCCCCTATTCTGATGAAAGGCATTAAGAGCATAGAAATTAAAGTGGCATTCCATATAACATCGTTTTTGAAGTATTTATGAATTACTATGGCATATACACCAAATTCTATAAGAATAAAAAGTAAATAAATAATAATAAAATACGGGTTCAGCATATAATCAGACATGGCATTAAAAGGATCTTTAAAGGCTTTTGAGGAGAAATAAGCCATAAACACAAGAATTATCAAAGGTGCAGCTATAAAATTCTGAAAAGAAAACAATTCTTTTTGCTTTTTTGTTTTATAAATTCCCGCAAAAATTATAGGTATTATCGCCAGAAAAATAAGAGGAACGCCAAAAATACACAAAGCCCATAAAAATAACAAATTCCTCGATGAATTGTGGTTTTGAATGTTGTTTAAAACAAGCCCCGTTAAGAGCCATCCTTGCATTGCATACTGCGGAACCCAAAAAAGTGTTGTAGTCATTGAGCTAAACTGAAAAAAACCTGCCCACCATTCAATATGACCATCATGAACTATTATTGGAGGAATACCCGGAAATAACATAAATTTTATGATTAAACCAAGAATATCCAAACCGCTGAAAAACACAAAAAACAGGATAATAAGCGGAGAAAAACTTCCCGAAAGCCTTTTTAACCAGTAAGCAGCCAGAATTAATCCCAAAAATCCCCATAAAAAAGAAAACAGATAACCGACATTCCAGCCAAATAGCTTCATTACAAGTCCTATCGGCAAATAATATCCCAGATAATAAACAAGAGAATAATCTTTATAAATTACAGGCCATTTATTCAGGAATAAATCGTGAAAAATAGCATTATTTTTTTCCCAGTCAGGATTATTCTGGAATCCAAACCCGCCCATGCCGGATAACAAGCACCATATCAGCAAAATCAGGATAGTTATTAAAAAATATTTTAAATTTTTGTTCTGAAGATAAACTTCTTTATTATCAAGCTTTTTTATATACAAAAAAGCCGAAATCGTTATTAAAATAGATAAAACAAGAGCGACAGGAAGCTTTAACCAGCCAAAAGCAAAGATTATATAGGGAATAATAATATATACAAGCGAAAGAATTTCAATATTTCTGTCTGAAAATAAATTTTTTAATTGCGCTTTCATTATTCATCCCAATCCGGCATGTTTTCTTTGAATTCATCCCTGCTAAGAAACGGATACATATCCTCAAGAGGTTTTGAAACAAATTTTCCGTCAGCAAGTTTTTCGGAAGAATGTTTTGGCTGAAAAATATAATTATTTTGAAGCATAACTTCGCAGACAACCGGACCTTTTGTTGACAAAATCTTTTCAATAGCATCTTTTAAATTGTCCTGATTAGAAATTCTTACGGCAGGCAAATCAAAAGCTTGCGCAACTTTGATAAAATCAGGAAAACTAACCCCGGATTCTTTACCTGATGCAGTCTGTCGCCCCTCGAAAAAGTTGTTTTGTGTTTGCTTGATTGAAATATAACCATCGTTATTAAGGATAAACAGTTTTATAGGCAAGTTATGATGCTTAACAGTCTGCAATTCCTGAATATTCATCATTAAACTTCCATCTCCTGCCAAACAAATCACATCTTTTTTATTGTTGGCAAAACAAGCTCCAATCGCAGCAGGTAAATCATATCCCATTGAAGCACACCCGGAATTCAGTATAAATCTTTGATTTTTCTTAACAACTGAAGCCTGAAAAGTGCAGACGCTTGCTGTTCCATTTCCTGAAACCGTAATGCTTTTTCCAGCAAGACATTTTGTAAGTGTTTCAACAAAATAATACGGGTTTACAGCGTTTTTTACAGTTTTGTATTCAGGAAGAACAACGGGATATTTTTCTTTTCGCTCCCTACACCAGTTTAACCATGCTGTTGTGTCATTCTCAGCGACCAAGCCGCTTGCGGCGTTGGAAGCGTGAGAATCTGGAGGCAATTGTCGTGGCAGATCCTCACGCTCACTTTGTTCGCTGAGGATGACAGCTTGACCAAAGCCCCTAAAAAAGTCTTTTAAATCGGCATTTATAGCAATATCTGGCTTAAAAGTCAGCTTGTTAAGCTCGGCAAAATCAATATCAACAACTATTTTTTTAGCTTTTCTGCCAAAATTTTTCCAATCATAGCTTATTTGCCTGATATTATTGCGCGTGCCGAGAAAAATTATTAAATCCGCATTCTGCACCGCAAAATTACCCGCTCTTTGTCCTATTATGCCAATTCTTCCAACATATAACGGGTGGTCGGAAGGAATTAAACCAAAGCCGTTATGGGTTGTAACAACAGGAATTTGTACTTTTTCAAGAAAATTCAATAAATCTTCTCTTGTTTTAGAAATATTTATACCGCTGCCTGCAACGATTAAAGGTCTTTTTGCTTTTTGTATTTCTTCTATAGTCGTACTAATGTCATGCTGAACTTGTTTCAGCATCTGTTCATCTTTGGATAGACCCTGAACTTGATTCAGGGTGACAGCTTCAGTTTCTTCTTGATTGAAATTAACCAACTCTTCTTCGTTTATAAAAGCCCCTTGAATATCCATGGGAATATCTATCCAGACAGGACCGGGTCTACCGCTTATGGCTGTATAAATTGCCTCATCGAGAATTGTTTTTATATCCGAAGAACTTGTTATTTGCTTTGCATATTTTGTTACGGGTTTAACTATGCTTATAATATCAACTTCCTGGTCGCCTATTTGCCTTAAGGGTATTTCTGGATAGGAAGTTATAAGCGTTTCTGTTTTTACCTGTCCTGAAATATATAAAACAGGCACGCTGTCAGTCCATTGACCAAAAACTCCGTTTAAAGTATTTATTCCTCCCGGGCCTGTGGTTACACATACAACAGAAAGCTCGCCTTTAACTCTGGAATAACCTTCCGCTGCCATTGAGGAAGCCTGTTCATGATGATTGCAAATATATTCTATTTTTTCTGACCTACCGAAAGAATCGTTAAGATGCATAGCCCCGCCGCCGGAAATCATAAAAACATGCTTTATTCCGTATTCTTCAAGTCTTTTTACTATGTAATCAGTTACTTTAATCATTCTTTTTTAATCATTAAAATTAATTCTCTCTTTTTCAAACACCAGCGGTCTTTTCAACTGCCTTGTATGAATAAATCCTATATATTCGCCTATTACCCCGATAAAAAACAACTGAACCGATGAAAAGAAAAAGAGACTTATTATTATTGGAGCTGTTCCCATCGGAAAATTATACCAGAATAGTAATTTAGCAATAAAATAACAGAAAGCAACAAATAATGAAAGGATTGAAAGAGTAAAACCCGCTAAAGTTGCTATTCTTAAAGGAACTTTTGAATAACTTGTAATTCCGAGAATTGCCATGTCGTAAAGAGTATAAAAATTGTTTTTTGTTAACCCTTTTTTTCTTTCTGGCTTATCAAAAGAAATAAATGCCGGTTCAAACCCGATATCACCTATAAGCCCCCTTATATAAGGACAGGGGTCATCAATGTCTTTCATTATATCCACAATTTGTCTGTCATAAAGCCCAAATCCCGTAAGGTTTTTTATT
>Ga0209417_1007443_pt1 | contig 10532 bp, 10 predicted proteins | sample RifGroF2_FD_184002 | JGI IMG/M metagenome (GOLD analysis project Ga0209417, IMG submission 184002) | Groundwater microbial communities from Rifle, Colorado, USA - Groundwater F2 (SPAdes) (version 2) | ecosystem: Environmental > Aquatic > Deep subsurface > Groundwater | place: Rifle, Colorado... | reverse complement strand
CGAAAAAGTCAAATGTGAAATTCCTGAAATCAAAATTATAGCAGGAGGTCCTGAAATTACAAAGCGCATTTTACTACAGAATACATGCGTTTTAAATAACATCTTTGATATTACATTACCAGGAGAAGGCGAAAAGTCAATTGTTGCAATTAAAGAATCAGAATCAATGATAAACTTTTCTTTCAATCAGCTTCCTGATATTGATTCAATCGCTTTTCCTGATTTTAGTATTTTCGAGTTAAAGAAATATAAAACTAAAGGCGCGCTACCACTACTCGCTTCAAGGGGATGTGTCAACCGCTGCGTATTCTGTTCTGAAAAAAATTTGTATTCAAACCCGCGTTTCAGAATGCATTCACCCGAATATATAATTCAAATGATAAAATATTTAAAAAATAAATTTTTCATTTCTTCATTTATCTTTCAGGATTCGCTTATAAACGGAGATATCGAAAAATTAAAAAAATTATGCGCGCTGCTGATTTCTGAAAATCTCAAAATCAACTGGGAAGCTCAGTTTCATATCACCAGGAAAATGGATGCAGAATTATTCAGCCTTATAAAAAAATCCGGATGTTACAATATGTTTTTAGGCCTTGAAAGCGGTTCGGATGAAATTCTAAAAAAAATGAAAAAAAATTTCAATACTGGAGATGCTGAATATTTTTTTCAAAATTGCAATATAAATAAACTTCATTTTGAAATCAGTCTAATTATAGGATTTCCAGGAGAAACGCTTAATACTATAGACCAGACAAAAAAATTTATTGAGAAAAATTCGAAAATAATACCTAAAATAGCGCAGATTAATCCCTATATCTATTATGAATTTTCAGAAGTAACTCAAAAAGAATATATGGAATACATTGATAGCTGTGGAATTAATTTTGAAAATGAGATACAAGATTTGCTCATACTTGTTGATAGTTTGAAAATTAAATCAACGCGGGCTTTTATCAATAATTTATAATTCATTTTATTTGCAAATTTTAAAATTTTAAGTATATTAATTTCAATAACTTGAATAATAAAAATATACTGCATAACAATTTTTATTTTTGAGATTTTAATTACTAATATATTATTTGCGGTACTGTAAATATGAATACTGACAATAGCGAAAGATTTGATAATCAATATTCTGAAAAAGTGTCGGTTTTAATTAAAAATAACAATTTTTCGGATGATGAAGTTTTTATTAAAACAGTCGACGTAATTATAAATACAGGCATTGATAACCGGGCAAGCGATATATATTTTGAACCTGCAAAAAGTGAGCTCCTTATAAAATATAGAATTGACGGTGTACTTTACCCTATAATAAAACTTGAAAAAAAATATGAAGAACCTATTTTAATAAGGTTAAAAGTTATTTCCAAACTTGTAGTATATAAAAAACGTAAGCCCCAGGAAGGCAGGATATATAAGGCTGAACAATATAAAAATTTAGATTTACGAATATCAATAATCCCTACAATTCACGGCGAAAAAATAGCAATTCGCATTCTCGGCGCAAATGAACCTATTCCCGAACTTGAACAATTGGGAATGTATGAGCGGCAATTGAACATTCTTAAAAAAAATATATGCAGACCTCAGGGATTGATACTTTTTACAGGACCTGCAGGCAGCGGAAAGTCAACAAGCATTTACTCTATCTTGAAGTTTCTCATAAAAGCAAAGGGCGAATTTTCAAATATCTGCACAATTGAGGACCCTGTAGAATTTGACCTTGAGAACATTCCGCAAACAAATATTGACGAGGCGATTGATTTTTCTTATCAGAACGCTTTAAAAACAATATTACGCCATGATCCAAATATAATTATGTTAGGCGAAATACGGGATAAGGAAACGGCAAAGTCTGCAATTGAAGCGGCGTTGACAGGACATCTTATAGTAACCACGATACACAGTAAATCAGTAGCAGGAGTTGTAACCAGACTCCTTAATATGGATATCGAGCCTTACCTCGTATCTTCAGCTGTTACAGCAGTTATTTCTCAAAAATTAATCAGAAAATTATGCGTTCATTGTAAAATTGAAGCGAAAAAGAACGAATTAGAAAATCCTGAATTAAAGGCCTGGGATTTAAAAAAAATGTTTAAACATTGCGGATGCAATTCATGTAACAATACAGGATATTCGGGGAGAACTGCTATTTTTGAAATTCTTGAAATTACTGAAGAACTTGCAGATTTTATTATGCATAAACCCCAATTAAATGAATTTGAAAATAGAATTAGTAAAAATAATTTTTCAATTATGCAATCAGGAATTGCCAGAATTAACGAAGGTATTACAACTGTTGATGAAATATTAAGAGTATTATAATACGAAAAAAATATTAACTAAAAAAATGAAAGAAATCATTTATCATAAAAAATTAAAAAAAAAAGAGATTAAGCAATTTTACAAAGCATTATCACAAACAGCATTTTTAATAAGCAGAAAAGTTCCGCTGACTGAAGCTTTTGATATTGTGAGAAACGAAAGTTTAAATAAAAACAACTCAACTAAAAAAGTATTTGAAGAAATAATTGAAAATCTGAAAAAAGGTATAAAATTATCGGACACTTTAAAAAATTATAAAAATTCAATAAATGGGTATTATATTTTTTTGATAGAAACCGGCGAGAACAATGATTCTCTTGATAAAATGCTGAAAATAATAAGCGAGCATTACGAAAAACGATCTGAAATAAAAATAAAATTTTTAAAAGCTCTTTTTTATCCGGCATTAGTCGGATTTACCTCAGTTTTTACAATTGTTTTTTTAGTTGTTGGCGTAATCCCCACATTTACCGAAATGTTTATCTCAATGAAAATCGAACTTCCTTTTCTTACAAGAATTGTTATGGAATTCAGTGATTACCTTAGAGGTTTTTGGACTTCGCTTATAATAAAAATATTTGTAGTTACATTTATTGTACTTTATTTTAAAATTAACGATTTGAATAAATTTTTATACGAGCGGCTTTATTTCATCCCATTTTTAGGCAATTTAATTTTTTTAAAAAACGAGTTTGAAATAAGTAATATCCTTGCATTAGCTGTAAAATCAAATATACCCATTCATTCTCTTCTTTCAGAGTATTCTCAAAGACTTAATAATAAATATATAAAAAATGAAATAAGTATAATAAATGCAGCCCTGATAAATGGAAGAAGTTTATCGGCTGCTATATCCGATACGGGATTGTTCTCATATTTTTCGAAGTGGTTTATCAGTATTGGCGAGAAATCCGGCGCGCTTGAGCAAAATTTGGATAAACTAATTTCTTTCAAAGAAGCAATTATCAAAAGAAAAACTTTGATAATTTATAAAGTATTTCAGACAACAAGCGTTTTGTTGATGGCGCTTATAGTGGGAGTAATTTCAATATCTATATTTTTACCGATGTTTGCAATAATTGAACTTGTAAGATAAAAAATGAAATTAAAAAAAGATATACATATATTCAGTTCATTACTTGGCTCTGTATTAGCCATGAATATTTCAGTAACTGACGCTCTTTTATTAGTAAAAAACGAAACAAATAATAATTCAATAAAGAAAGTATGCGATAAAATACTAAAAAATATTTCAACCGGCATGAATCTTTCTAACGCTCTTGAGTTATCGGGTTTTTCAAAAAGATATTGCAGTTTTATCCGCATAGGCGAATTATCAGGAGATCTTCCTGAAGTATTATTAAAATACTCAGAACTCGAGGAATTAAAATCAGAGAACAAAAATCAGCTTTTTGGCGCGCTTTTTTATCCATGTATAATAATCGTTTTAGCTGTGAGCGTTTTTACAATTTTAAATATTATTTTTTTTAAAGCAGTCCCGGAAAAATATCTAAATTTTATTAATAATTCAACAGGGTATATTTTATATTCAGCGTATAATTTTATTTCGAATTTAATAATTCAAACTCAAATAAATTTATTTCAACTTATTATAGCTACTATATTCATTTTTATTTCAGCAAAGATTTTTCAGTTTAATATTTTATATGATTATATTTTATTGAAAATACCTATTGTAAACAGGATTATCATCAATTATAATCTTTCTATTTTCTGCTTTACCGCAGGGCGGTTGATAAAAAAAAATGTACCGCTTACAGAAAGTATGGATATGGCAGCCGAAGCGCTCGAAAATTATTTTATCAGAAAGCAGATTAGGATTTTATCGAAAAATATTTTATCTGTTCATAATCCTTCTAACATCAACGGTTCAATAATTGTTGATGATTTTATATTGCAGGTTATATTTATAGGCTTAAAAAAAGAAAATATTGTGGAAGTTATGAGTGAATTAAGCGATATTTACATTAAAAAAAGCAAAACTATTGCGACTCGTTTCTTTTATTTATTACCTTTTGCAATAATAATTTTTCTCGGAATAATTATTCTATTGATTTCAGGCTCTATGTTTTTTACATACTGGAATACAGCGCTGCTGGTTAAGTGATAATTATGAATTATACGTATTTATCTTTTATTGCTTCTTCTTTACACTCGTTTAATCGTCTTAATCTGCCCTTTATTGACGGACTTAAATTACTTGCCGTTAATTTAAGAAAAAATAAATACGGCCCGGCTTTTGAGAGCATTGCAAAAGATATTAGCTCAGGAAAATCAATTGAAGTTTCATTTTTGAAATACTCTGATTTGTTCCCTGAATTTTTTGTTAAAACATTAGCGTTCGGATTTTCTACCGACTGCCTTGAAAAAAACCTTGTATTTCTTAAGAATCATTATTCGAAGAATTGCATGCTAAAAAATAAGATTTTATCAGCGATTCTTTATACGATCTGTATTCTTATTTTAGCTCTATTTGTTATTTCAATACTTTTCTATTTTGTTATACCTGTTTTTATGAATATGTTCGCTGAAATGCGCATTGAATTGCCAATGTCAACAAGATTATTATTCTGGATAACAAATTTTCTTTCAAAATTTCTTTTTTTGAGTATGTTGTTATTTTTTATTGCCATTCCACTTTTGATATATTGCATTAAAAAAAATTTTACGGTTAGAATTTTTATCCACAGGTTTTTGCTTAGGCTGCCTGTAATCGGAAAATTAATTTTAAAATCCAATATTATTAGTTTTTGCAATCTGCTTCATTATCAGATTGAGACCGGAATGCCTTTGATAGAATCTCTTGAAAATATATATAAATCAGTTTCAAATGAAGCAATTAAGCAGGAAATCAAAATTGTAATTTCAAAAATAAAGGCAGGCAGTTCTTTTTCTCATGCAATTGAACGCGCTTCTTTTTTTTCCTTATCGGAAAAGGCTGTTATACGCATATCTGAAAAGGGAGAATGCCTAACTGAAACACTTGCTGCATTGGCGCGCGAAAATGAAAATTTTATTACAGAATCTACAATCCTTCTTGCGGAAATTATAGAGCCAATAATGATAGTTTTTGGAGGAGCGCTTGTATCTTTAATTCTTTCGGCTTTATTTCATCCAATGTTTTCTTTAGTTGATATTATAAATTAAAAATATGAAAAATAAATCAGGCGTAACATTAGTGGAACTTATTATTGTAGTTTTTATTTTAGGAACGATGGCTACAGTAATAAGCCGTATACAAAGCGAAATTTTTAAAACCGCGGTTTACCAGCAGAATATGCGGATCGCAGCAAATATAACTAAAAATGAGATAGAGCGATGCAAATCTGAAGATTACGAAAAAATTATTATAGCTGATAAGCAAATGCTAAAAGATAAAAATTTTTCCAAATTTAATATCGAAAAAACTGTGGAATACTACAAAGGCGACTCAAATTTAAAAGTAGTTAAAGTTAAAACTTTTTGGCTTGAATTAGGATGTCAACGAAAAATTGAGTTTGCCACTATAATAAAAAAACTAAAACCAAATCAAAAAAATGAAGAAAAATAAAACAGGCGTTACACTGATTGAACTTTTGGTCGCCGTTGCAATTTTAACTATGCTAATAATTCCTGTTAATAATTTATTTAAGCAGGTTATATCTATTAATAGAAACTTCAACGGAATAAATGAAATTACCAAAGACTATGGAACCATTGCTTATTTTTTACATTTTGACGCTCAACGAGCGGCGACAATTTTAAATTCATATACAAATTTTATTTCTGATTCTTCAACTCTAATTCTTCGCGAAAATAGCAATAACAATATTATAGTTTATAGATGCGAAAAAAAAGGTTTGCTTATACGCTATGCATTTTCAGGCGGAAAAGAAAGCAAAATAATTTTATCTAATAATATTTGCAATGCATATTTTGAAGGCGGTATAAAACCACATTTTTATTTTACCTGCTTGATTACAAACCACATAAACAATAAAACTATAAAATTTGAGGTCGTTGAAACTTTGAGAGGTTACGGAATTCAATGAGATCAAAAAAGGGAAGTTCTGTATTTATTATACTTGTTGTGTGCATGGTCTTTTTTACTTTTACAGCGCAGCATATCCTTGTAATTCAACGTAATAACAAAATTTTTTTACAGCAGCAAAAAATTTACGGATTATTATACGCGGCCGAAGCCGGAGCTGAGATAGCTAAAGATTTTATTGATAAAAATAAAATATCTCAAAACTATTTTCAGAATATTAATTTTGAGGGATATTCAATCTCTATCAAAATAACTCCTGAAAAAGAAAGATATAAAATTGTTTCTTCATCTACAAAAAATAAAAAAACAACGACAGTAAATATGTATTATTTAAAGTAAAGGTAACCGTAAATTTTCGAATCAATCTCATTAAAGGCTTATTAATTAATATTCCCCCCTCATTTTAATTGGAATATAAATTTAGACCTTCTTCTCTCAGGCATTTCCCAACCCGCATAAAATGTAATTGACAAACAATCTTCATTCAAATATAATCAGTTTAAATTATGAAATTGCTTTTAATTCTATTGAAATGAACAAAAAAATATTTATTACTCAGCCACTGCTGCCATCAAAAAAAAAGGTCAATGAACTTTTAAAAAACCTATGGGAAAGCAAATGGTTAACCAATAAGGGCGACTATTATCTTTTATTAGTTAGAAAATTAGAAAAATTTTTAAACGCTGAATATATTTCTCTATTTTCCAACGGAACACTTGCTCTTGAAATAGCGTTTAATGCATTAGAATTAAAAGGGGAAGTGATCACAACTCCGTTTACATTTCCTGCGACAATACATTCTATAGTCAGATCAAATCTTACTCCTGTTTTTTGCGATATTAAACCCGACGATTATAATATTGACGAAACTAAGATCGAAAAATTGATAACCAAAAAAACTTGCGCGATTGCGCCTGTGCATGTTTATGGTAAACCTTGTAATCTGAAAAAAATTGCTGCGCTTGCAAAAAAATACAAACTTAAAATAATTTATGATGCCGCACATACGTTCGGCGTAAAATACCATGGAAAATCTTTATCGTATTTCGGCGATGTCAGTATGCTCAGTTTTCATGCGACAAAAATATTCCATACATTTGAAGGCGGCGCTCTGATTTGTCATGACAAAAAGTTGTTTGAAAAATTCGAACAATTAAAAAACTTCGGTATTACCGGAGAAGAAAGCGTTGTATGCGTAGGAACAAATGCCAAACTCAATGAATTTCAATCAGGGATTGGCGGACTTGTACTTGATATGGTTCAGCAGGAAATCAGCTGTAGAAAAAAAGCCGCAGAGATTTATCTGGATGAATTAAAGAATATTGACTGTATTAAACTGCCAGAATATAATGATAAAAATGTGGAATATAATTACAGTTATTTTCCGATACTTGTAAATCAAAATTCCAAAAATATAAATAGAAATCACATTTATGACGAATTAAAGAAAAAAAATATTCTTTCAAGAAAATATTTTTACCCGCTTTGCAGCAATTATGAATTTTATAAAAAACTAAAAAATGCTGACCGCTCGAAATTACCAATAGCCAATTTTGTAGCGGACAATATCCTCTGCTTACCGATGTATGGTGGATTAAACGCTGTTCAAATAAAATCAGTTTGCAATAATATAAAAAAAATATTTAATTAAAACCGTGATAATCAGTGTAATACCTGCTAAAAAATGAAAAGGATAAAACATTATCAGTGAAAATAATACGACAATCGATAGGAAAACTGCTTGCTTATTTTTTAAAGGATTATTTGAAACCTCTTAGCAGCGATGTTTTCAGGCACGACCAGATCATTCGCTACTGGATGGACCATAATATCGAAAATAAATATCAGATAAAAAAACAGCTGGATGATGCCCGCAATACTGCTAAATACAGAAATGCATATGATACTCCCGAACCCTTAGTATCAATTAGGATAGCTACTTATAATAAATCAAAACTTATTACAGAACGAACGATTCCTTCGGTACAAAACCAGACTTATAAAAAATGGGAACTGATAATCGTAGGGGACGGTTGTTCTGACGATACTGAGGAAAAAATTAAACTGATAAATGACAAGCGAATAACTTTTTTAAACATTGAAAGACAGGGATATCTGTACCCTGATTTCCCTCATTTCAGATGGTGTGTTGCAGGGATACCTCCTATGAATAAATGTATTGAATTATCCAATGGCGAATGGTTTTGTCATCTGGATGACGATGATGAATTTACTCCTGATCACATAGAAATTTTGCTAAATAAAGCAAAAACCGAGAAACTTGAATTTGTTTACGGGGCCGCACTTATGGAACGCAAACCAGATGTATGGAAAAAAGTCGGAGAATTTCCAATCAGGCCCGGACAAATTTGCCATCAGGCTATTATGTATAATGCCGCTCTCTCTTTCTTTAAATACAATTTATACTCCTGGATGATAGACGAACCCGGCGATGCCAATATGTGGCGACGCATGACTGAAGCAGGCGTAAAAATCGGTTTTATAGACCATATTGTCGCGAAACATTTTATTGAACGTAGAATAAATAAATAAATTTTTAACCGGTTTAATATGAAAGAAAAACAAAATATTTTTATTGTAGGCGCGCGCTGGGACGGCCATCCGCGAGTTGTGTTTGATTCGATTATAAATAACGAAGATTTTAGTGTTTCGGGATTTATTGACGATAATGAAAAATATCATGGAAATACTTATGATGGAATACCTGTGCTGGGCGGTTTTGAAAAACTTGAGTATTTGAAAGAAAAAAATATCCTTAATTTTATCATCGCGACAGGCGATGGTAAATTCAGAACTGTGAAAGGCGCTAAATTAGAAACTGATGGGTTTAAGCCGATTAATGTATTAGACAGGCGAAGCATCATTTCAAAATCCGCCGAATTAGGAAAAGGAATTTCAATATGCGCCAATGCAGTAATTGCACCAGGAGCTACTTTAGATGATTTCGTTTTAATAAATCATTCAGCGACAATAGATCATAATGTTATTCTTGAAAAAGGCGTTACTATATCGCCAGGAGTTAATATCGGCGGACGCGCGATTATAAAAGAAAACACATTTATCGGTTTAGGAGCTATTATCCTGCCTGATATTGTAATCGGTAAAAACTGTATTATCGGCGCTGGCGCGGTTGTTATACGCGACGCACCTGATAATTCAAAAGCTGTCGGAAATCCTGCGAGGTTTATCTAAGTGTCTTTATATAATAATTTAAAAAAATGTCTTTATTTATATGAATTTGATCTGGACTATATTCTTTTCCATGTCAACGAAACGAAGAAATATTTTGACGAAACTTTTCAAATTAATTATGCGGATTATTTTAAAAAACAAGGACCTATTGCATTAGAAAAAAAAATTATGGAAAATATTTCAACTAATAATATTGACATAATTTTTGTTTTTATATTTGATAATAATTTTGAAATATCACCTGATTTTTATAATTCCCTGCGGGATAAATGCAGAATTGTTTTCTGGCTGTTTGATGACGAGTTTCTTCAGCAGACATTTACAAGATATTATGCCCAGACAGCCGACGCTGTAATTATGACTGATTATTTAGGCCGAAGTTATTATGAAAAGCTGGATATACCGACAGTTTTATATTTCAGTTCATATCCGAAGAAAGATTATTTTCATATAGAAACAGAAAAAAAATTTGATGTAACTTTTATCGGCGATGTCCGCGACGAAAGGAAAAGCTATATTGATTTTTTAAAAAACAAAGGAGTAAAAGTCAATATATTCGGCAGAGGTTCTGAAAGAGGGCCGGTTTCAATGGAAGAAATGAATCTGATATTCAACAAGTCAAAAATTAATTTAAATTTTACCGCGATACAGATTATTCCGTGGATAAAAGAATTCGATCCTCTGACTGTAAAACGAGCTAAACAGAATAAAGGCCGGCCGATAGAAATAGCGCTTACAAAATCCTTCTGCCTCTCCGAATACGCACCGGCGCTGCCATATCTCTTTAAATCAGGAGATGAAATAGATTCATTCAGGGATAAAGAAGAACTTTTTGAAAAAGTAAATTTTTATCTAAAAAATGATCCGGCGAGGGAACGGATAGCGGCTAATGCTTATAAACGCGCGCTGAGCGAATACGAAAGCGATATTTATA
>Ga0209417_1007442_pt1 | contig 10533 bp, 9 predicted proteins | sample RifGroF2_FD_184002 | JGI IMG/M metagenome (GOLD analysis project Ga0209417, IMG submission 184002) | Groundwater microbial communities from Rifle, Colorado, USA - Groundwater F2 (SPAdes) (version 2) | ecosystem: Environmental > Aquatic > Deep subsurface > Groundwater | place: Rifle, Colorado... | reverse complement strand
CGTTGGAACCTTGAATATAAAAGCCGAAAGTATTGTACAAAGTACCTCTAATAATACCACCGGCATTCAACAATCCTCCGCTATATGCAGACGAATTATTTCTATGAGAAATGAAATCTCCATCAGTCGTTAGGTTGATGAAGAGATTCCCATTCTTATTAGTATTAAAATAAAAGAATCTTTCATTTTGAGAAAAAGGTTCATAGAAATCTCCTCCAACAAGTGACTGATAGGAAGTTGGCCGGATAATAATAATACAACCTCCATCATCAACTTGTTTTTCCCCGAGTTCAACTCTAAACTCTGATCTAAGATCTAATAAGATGTTTCGATCAACAGCATTCAGATTCCCCCAATTTGCATAAGCAATTTCCAAATAAGCAGCAATCTTTTTTCGTGTTTTCGGTTTTTGAAAAGCGTCATAATCAAAAATAAAGTGAAGCGCGTCCATCCGCTCAAGAAACGAGTAGACCGGGTTAGCTATTGGAACATATTCAGCTTGCGAGAAGACGACTATCGGAAAGATTAAAAATAGTATTACGAATATTTTTTTCAACGGACTTCTTCCCATTCTCTTGAAATTGATTTTTTTCTAAGCACAATTGAACTCGAATTTTTAAGCCACATCATCGAAACAGTAAAGTATCCAAATCGCCTAAACCTTCGCGGAGATTCATATACCAATAATTCATCTGTAAGAAGAATATTTCCAATTTTTTTTATTCTTTTGAACAGATCAAAATCCTCTCCGGCAGCTAACTTTTCATCATATCCGCTAACTTTGTTGAAGATATCTTTTCGAATAACCTGGCATTCTCCTCGCCCGGTTCCCATTCCTAAAAAATTCAGTATGTGAAAATAGTAATAATAAAATCCGTGATAAAGTCTGTCCGAAAATACTTCCTCTTCGGGAAAAACTTTTACATGTCCGCCAATAGCATAGAGAGTAGAGGGATAAACTTTCTCTTCCAAAAAATTAAAAAACATTTTTACATTTGCAAGACGTACATCGGCATTCAGGAATACAAGCCACTCCCCTTGCGCTCTATTTCCTCCTTTATTTCTACCTGACGAAATGTTTTCTTTAATAGGCGATTCATGTTTGATAAAATTACATCCATATCGTTCCGCAATTTCTTGAGTTCCATCTTTACTTCCACCATCAGATATAATAATTTCATAATCATTCTCCTTTAAAGGAATTTCCTCTGAAAGCTGTTCCAGAAGTTGCGGTAGAAGTTTTTCTTCGTTGAGTGTCGGGATAATTATGCTATACTTCAATATTCACCTAATAAGTAAGACCAAAGAAAACAATGTTATTAGTTAAGCGGATGCCGGGCATCGGAAAATGAAAATAGTTCAAAGTGTTTTTTACAAACTGCCAATATTTTCCGTAGAGTGGAATAGTTTCGGCATCGTAATCCAACGCTAAATAGAAATCACGCTGTCCACCACCGCTTCCATCAAGATTTTTTACTCCCATTCCTACCGCAATACAAAGAAAATCCGGCCAAAAATCTGCAACTTTTTTCGGCAGCATATTATTCAACTCCATTGATAACCAGAACTTTTGTCCGGCGTAATCATCAATAATGATATGGGTCTGTCCGCTTACTTCATTTACTTTGTTAAGATCCGCCGGATAATAACTAAACTTAAATTTGAAATTGTTTAAGTAAGGATAATAGTACTGGAATATCGGGAATGAAGCTCCCAACACATCGCAGGTTGCATCACCGGGACTAAATCCCCATTGCGGACCAAATCCATCTTGAACTTCAACAAACAATTGAAATGATAAAGCAAGCGCTGACGAGTACCATGTGTTTGCTTCCGCTTGTACATTTGCGCCTTCCAAAGCCGCAGAAAAACCATGAGCAATAATTGCGGTTCCGTAGAAGTGTCCGATTTTATCAATCCAAAGAGCATAATCCCAATCATTAAGAATTCGGAATTTCACTCGTTGATCTTTCCACCATGCATTTTGCTGATAAACCATAATTCCGTATGCGGAACCGAACACGCCGACTCCAATTCCGCCCAACAAAGTATAGTTGATCTCAGTCGCTAACGGATCAACTTTTTGCGGAATATTTGTAACGGAATTAAGTGCGATGATTCGTTTTTCAAGTTGGAAAGAACGTGTTTCAATTTGAAGCGACGACGCCAGCGAATCACTCACCTGCGAGATACCAATACTCAATGGCAACAACGCCATTAAGAAAAACATTCTTAAACGAATTAGCATTTAACTACTATTTCTCAGGTTTCATCTGCGGGAAGAATAAAACGTCCCGAATAGAAACTTGATTTGTTAGTAACATTACCAATCTGTCAATTCCAACACCTAGACCGGCAGTAGGCGGCATACCGTATTCAAGCGCGCGGATAAAATCTTCATCGTAAGTCTGCGCTTCATCGTCGCCTGCTTCGCGCGCTTTTACTTGATCTTCAAATCTTTCCTTCTGATCGATTGGATCATTTAATTCACTGAATGCATTACAGATTTCTTTACCGGCAACAAATCCTTCAAATCGTTCAACAAGTCCTGGAATTGAGCGATGCTTTTTTGCCAGTGGAGAAGTTTCAACAGGATAATCAATTAAAAATGTTGGTTGAATAAGTGAATCTTGAATCAGCACTTCAAATATTCCATCAATAATTTTTCCACGACTTTCTTTACCGGTGATCTCAACGCCGTATTTTTTCGCGGCGGTTGTTAATGCCGCATCATCAACGGTCAGAACATCTATTCCGGTTTTTTCTTTAATTGAATTGACCATGGAAACCCGGTTCCAAGGCGGTTTAAAATCTATAACTTTATCTTCAAACTGAAATTCCGTTTTTCCGAAAACATTCAGACACAATTCGGAAATCATGGTTTCAACAAATTGCATCATCCATTCATAATCTTTGTAAGCAACGTAAACTTCCATCATAGTGAATTCAGGATTATGGGTTTTGTCCATTCCCTCGTTACGGAAATCTTTTGAAATTTCGTAAACGCCGTCAAATCCTCCAACTATCAATCGCTTCAGATAAAGTTCATCCGCGATGCGAAGAAATAGCGGAATATCTAAAGCGTTATGATGTGTAACGAAGGGACGAGCGGAAGCGCCGCCGTAAAGTCCTTGCAGCACAGGAGTTTCAACTTCAAGAATATTTTGTTTATCGAGAAATGCCCGAATGAAAGAAATAATTTTGCTTCTTTGGATAAATACATCTTTCACTTCCGGATTGACAATAAGATCAACATAACGTTGTCTGTAACGCATCTCTTTATCTGAAAATTGATCGTGGACAGTTTTATTTCCGTTTTCATCAATAACTTCTTTTGCAATCGGGATCGGGCGTAACGATTTTGTTAGAAGTAGAAGTTCTTTACAATGGACAGAAATTTCACCGGTTCTTGTTTTAAATACAAATCCTTTCACCCCAATAATATCGCCGATATCAAAGAGTTTGAAATTATCGTAAGCTTCGGTTATTTCATCCCGTTTAAGATAGATTTGAATTCTTCCCTTAACATCCTGGATAGTTGCGAAGGAAGCCTTCCCCATTCTGCGGATCGCCATAATTCTGCCTGAGATAGCGACATTTTTTTCAATCCCTTCTTCGTAAGTATCTTTTATTTCAGTAGAATAATCTGTCCTATCAAAACTATAGGCGAATGCGTTAACACCTTTCGCTTTCAGTTCAGTTAATTCTTCGAATCTTCTTTTAATAAGTTCATTTATATCTTCAATAATTGGTTGATCCATCTTTTCTCCGTTATTTCCTTTTAAAATTCGCGATGCGAATACAAATGAGATCCTGTAAATTGTCAGCCAACACAACAGGAACCGTAAAATTATTAGCTATGATAGAAAACGCGACGGGTTCTTTATCACCGGTAAAAATATAGCCTGAGATGCTTCGAACTCCATTAATGTACCCGGTTTTTGCCCTCACATTATTTTGCGCTCTTGTTTTCCGAACTCTATTAGCAAGGGTTCCGTCAACTCCGCCAACTGGTAATGAATTATAGTAATAAGTAAAAACTTCACTCTTGTACATGTAATTTAAGAGTACTGATATTTGTGTCGGTGAAATTAAATTTAATCTTGATAAGCCGGAACCATCAACAATCTCCATATTATCCGTATTAATTCCGATTTCATTTAAAGTTGCCTTGACCGTCTCAATACCTCTCGATGAACTTCCGTACCCTCTTTTTTCAAAACCAATGGTTTTGAGTAATTGTTCGGCATAAAAATTATGGCTGTTTTTATTTAACACTTTGATAATGTCTTTTAAGAAAACAGAATGATGCGTAAAAATAAGTTTTGCTTGTGATTGAGTCGAAGCGTTTGTTATATCATCCAAATCGGACGCGAAGCCTGATACGGTTATTCCTTTTTGTTCAAGTATCGCTCTCAGTGTTACAACAAAATATTGAGTTGGATTATTTATCGTAGCAAAGATTTTAAGAGAATCATCTTTTTCTCTGATCGAACCATAAACTGAAATTATATTTGTTCCTCTTTCACGGAAGATTTTAACATTTGTTGACGAATCTCTACCAACGGTATTCACTTTGTTAATAATAATCGCGTACTTGGATTCGGGAGAAAAAGTTATAACTGCCGGTTCACCCGCCGATGCCGGTTTAACCACAATATCGATACAATTGTCGTTAAACGAGAGCGCGCCTGACGGTGCGGCAAACCAATCGGATTCATAATCCCAAGCCCAGCCTTCACCCAAACTTACATCATCAAAAGCGTTGTCGTCGCCTAATATATTTCCTCTTATTTCATCAATGCCATGAGCTAACAACGAATCCGCCCAATCGCGGAATATTTTCGTCATGTCATCGTTATTAAATCTTCCGGATATTGTTGGATCCCCATAACCTTTGATGATCAAATCGCCATTTAAAATTGAGCCGTCTAGTTTACCGGTTGAAAATATTTCTGTTTTGAAGCGATACATTGGTCCGAGTAAGAGTAATCCTGCCGCGCTGGTGATCAGTTTTTGATTTGAGGCGGGCATAAAAAGTTTGTTCTCATTCTTTTTATAAAAATATTCGCCGGTAACTAAAGACTGAATCGACGCGCCCCAGATAGCATTCGTAAAATTGGGATCATTAAAAATATCTTCTATTTGCTCAGAAAAATCCTGAACTGTTGCAATAGAATATTTCGGAACGGTATCAAGTCTAACTTCCTGCCCGAAATTAAGTGACGATACAAATACTATTATTGCTATTATTTTAATGTTTTTTATCATACAATTTATAAACCTCCTCAATTTCACTTTCTTTCACAACTCTGTAAGCGCCGACTGGAATTTTTTTGTGGGAAAAGGGTCCGTAATTAGTTCTATCAAGCGAGTTAACAAAGTATCCCGCTGCGGCAAACATTTTTTTAACGAAATGATTTCTTCCTTCAACCGTAACAACTCTAACCAAAGTCGGGTCTTTTTTCTGAATTTCAATAGATACGAATTTCCCTTTTTTCCCATCGATGTAAAAACCTCTTAAAAACTTCGGTTCATCTTCAAGTTTTAAGGGTTTGTTAATTCTCACTTCGTATTCACGCGGTATTTTACTTTTCGGATGCGCTAAAAAATTAGTAAAATCTCCATCGTTTGTTAGGAGTAACACTCCGGTTGTATTGTAATCCAATCGTCCAATCGGAAAAATATTTTCTTTTGTATCGATCAATTCAACAACCGTCTTTCTTCCCTTCTCATCATTGGTTGAGGTGATGAAACCTTTCGGTTTATTGAGAAGAAAATATAGAAGTCTTTTCGCTTTTACCGTTTCTCCATCAAGAGCAACTTTATCTTTTGTAGGATTAATAACGCATGAAAGAGTATTGATTGTTTTGCCGTTTACTGAAACTCTTCCTTGAAGAATAAATTCTTCTGTTTTTCTTCGGGAGGCAATTCCACAATCACTTAAAAATTTATTCAATCTAATCTGTAACGTCATTCTCATCCTCTAACTCTTGTTCTAAATTTTCTTCAATCGCATTCATCATAATTTTTCTTTTTTGATCAAGGAAATCTTCATCTTGCATTATTTCTTCAATTTCTCGCGGCTTCGGCAAGTCGGTCAATTTGTTTAAACCGAAATACTTCAGAAATTCATCGGTTGTTCCGTATAATAAAGGACGTCCTACCGTCTCAGCTCTTCCGCTGATAGAGATAAGACTTTTTTCAAGTAAAGTATTCATTATATAATCGGCATTCACTCCGCGGATCATCTCAATTTCCGGTTTTGTGATCGGCTGCTTATATGCAATGATCGCAAGGGTTTCAAGAGCTGATTGGCTTAATCTTCTTTTACTTTTTTCGTTAGAAAGATATCCGATATACTTTGCAAATTCATGTTTAGTTGAAAAAGAAAAACCTCCGGCAATTTTCATAATCTTAAATGGTCTCTGTGCTTCTTCCAACAGGATATTTATGTTTGCTACAACTTCTTCGATTTCTTCACCGGTTATCGCAATTTCTTCTCCGTCAATTCCTTTTATCGCACGAATAATTTCATCGCTCTTTAGCGGTTCATCCGAAGAAAATATCAGAGCTTCTACAATTGAGTTGTAAATATTATCCATTTGTAATAATTCCATAAATTGTAAAATCGTTGGAGGAAAAAGATTCTTTAATACCGATCTGTCCCATTTTTGTCAACTCCAATAACGCGATAAAGGTAACCACAATTCTGATCCGTTCGTGCATGTCTTTAACAATATGAAGAAAGGATATTTCTTTTCCTTCACTTAACATGCCTAAAATGAAAACGATTTGTTCATCTATTGAAACCGATACTTTTTTAATTTCGTGAACAAATTCTTTTTTTACATTGTCCAATGCTTTGCGGAAAGCTTTAGCAAGGTCATAAACTGTAATATTTTTTAGAAGCACATCAAGTTCAGGTGGCGCTTCTTTTGGATCAAGATCATAATATCCGCGGTAGCTTATTTTTCTCTGGGCTGTTTCAAAGAATCCCAATTCATCAGACATTTCTTTATATCGTTTGTATTCCAACAACGCTTTAACCAGATCAGCGCGCGGATCAATCTCTTCTCCCTTTTCATCAACCTCTTTCGGAAGCAGCATGCGAACCTTAATATGCATCAATGTTGAAGCCATTAAAATGAAATCGCCGGCAACTTCAAGGTCAAGCATTTTTATAAGATTAACGTAATCCAAAAATTCTTTTGTGATATAAGAAATTGGAATGTCATAGATATTCAACTCATCTCTTTTAATAAAAAAGAGAAGCAAATCAAGCGGACCTTCAAAATGACTTAACTTAATCTTGAACAAGGTTATCCTAATTTCATTTTATCACGAACTTCTTGCATGGTTGCATGAGCGACTTTCTTAGCGCGGGTTTCTCCATCGGCTAAAATATTTTTTACTACATCAATATGAATTTCATAATATTTCCTTTTCTCCAAAATCGGCGCGATGAAAGAGGAAATATTCGCCGAACATTTCATTTTACAATCAACACAGCCTAAAGCGCCGCTTCTACATCCGGCTTCAATTTCGGGTATTTCATTCGGAGTAAATTTTTTATGATAAGAGAACACCAAACAAACTTCAGGTCTTCCGGGATCATTCTTCCTCATTTTCTGGGGATCGGTTTTAGCCTTTTTCAATTTCGCTTTGATCGTCTCTTCATCATCAGAAAGGAGAATAGTATTCCCGAGCGATTTACTCATTTTCGCATCACCATCTAAACCGGAAAGACGTGCGAAGGCAGTTAATTTTGGCTCTGGTTCCGGGAAAACCTCTCCATATTGATTATTAAACTTTCGTGCAATCTCTCTTGTAATTTCAATATGAGGAACCTGGTCTTCGCCAACGGGCACAAGATCACCTTTGTATAAAAGAATATCCGCCGCTTGTAAAACCGGATAACCCAAATGCCCGTAAATAACATTTTCAATGTTCAAATCTCTTATTTGATCTTTAACCGTTGGATTTCGTTCCAGACGGTTGACCGTTACAAGCATCGAAAAAATCAAATGAAGTTCTGTGTGTTCCTTTATTTGAGATTGCCGGAACATTGGACTTCTTACCGGATCGAGACCCGATGCAAGCCAATCTATTAGCATATCAATTGAATCTTGATAGATTGAATCGGAATTTAGATTTGTAGTTAACACATGATAATCAGCGATAAGATGGTAATTATCATATTCTTCCTGAAGATTGATCCAATTTTCTAAAGCACCTACATAGTGTCCAATGTGCAATTTACCGGTTGGACGCATACCGCTTAAAATTCTTTTCTTTTTACTTTCCACTTTTTACTTTCTACTTTTAACTTCTAATCCATGTACATGTACTGTTTCCACGAATCGTCAAGTTTTCTCACCGAATTCTTAATAAAAAGAATATGACTCGGTGTGAACGGTTTAATCAATAATTTCATGTGAGCATCGTGAGGTGAACGGTCACCTTTCTTATTATTACAAAGAGTACAAGCCGCAACCAAGTTTTCCCAACTATCGCCTCCCCCTTTTGCTCTTGGAACAATATGATCGATAGTTAAGGGAATATCGCTTCTCCCGCAGTAACCGCACTTAAACTCATCTCTACGTAAAATATTTTTACGCGTAAGTACAACTTTTTTGTATGGCACAGAGATATAACTTGCAAGGCGAATAACACTTGGCCAGGGAAAAGTCCGGTGAATAGTTCTTACCGATTTTTTTAGATCCTTGGATACTATTTCGGCTTTTCCGAGTAAAAGTAGAATTAGCGCCTTTTTGATATTGCAAATGGTTAACGGTTCATAACTTTGATTAAGCACCAGCACTTTTGCATTTAATTTTCCGTTCGTACGTTTTGAGGGCTCGAAGACTTCCTCCCGGAATTTCGGGTTATTAATATATCTTACTTTTCTTGCAAATATAATTAAAATGAAAAGTTTTTGCTAATAATTAGGTTGTACTGTAGGTTTTATTCTTTTTTTGCCATGTTAAATATCTAAACAGCTCATCTTTGCCTTTGCCCTGAAAGGGCAAAATACACCAACTCAGGGCGAAGCCCTGAGGAAGTGATCGGTGGAATGAAAAAGCCCTGAAAGGGCGGAATAAATTCCAGCTTTTTCCAATGCAGAAAATTATTTCGCCCTTGTAGAGCTTGATTAATAATGGATTTATTCTCATAGGGCTGCGCCCTATGTTAGTGGATGTCGCCCTTTCAGGGCTTTAATATTATTCATGCTTGACAAATATTAAAAAATAAATTGTCCCAGTCATTCCCTCTAAAACACAATCACTTCTTTTCGCTTTTAATTATCCTCAAAACAGAGTAAATTTGAGCATCAATTATGGAGATGGAAATCATGTTCAAAAAATTACTTTCACTTGCAGTCATTATTTTATCTTTTTGTTTAAATGCGCAAAGTTTTCGGACCGAATCTATTGACGGTGTTAATAGTTTCAATACTACCAACGAAAGACTAACAACTACCAACGGTTCTTCACTTTACGGATATGTAACATGGGATAAAGATTATCTCTACATTGCGTATTCGGGCAATTCTCCTAATGGATCAGTAACAGATGACAGCCGAGTTTTTCATATTTACCTCGATACCGATCCGCAAAAAACTGCAACAAGCGGAACAGGAACAACTGCATCCGATGCTTGGTCATGGAACCCGACTCTCCCCTTCTCAGCTAATTTTCATTATGCTTTCAAAACCACAGATAATACAGAATATAAAAAAGTCTATAATGGCACAATCTGGACTGACGCAACAGTCACCACGCAAAATTATAAAGCATCCAGTTATTGGGAATTGCAGATAAAATTAAGTGATCTCGGCTCTCCGAAACAAATTAATCTAATTAGTTATGTTGAAGAGGATTGGTCAGGTGGAAATATCAACGGCGGCATTCCTTCAAATCTTTTTACAAATACAACCACACAAGGTTCAATAACATTTAATAATCATTTTCTAAATTATTTTTTGAATGATCAAGTAAACCCAAATGCAAGTTATAATTTAGATAATTACGGTTGGCAGATCCGGTTGAAAGTAACTTCTTCAAGTTTAACAGATTCTTCTGCAATTGCCGGTATGGCTTTAAATGGAACTGATAATTATGATTCAGGTGTCGATCTTCCGAAACCTCCTTCTGCTCCGAGTAATTATCTTTCAATCTATTTCCCGCACGATGCTTGGTCTTCGCTCGGACCCAAATATGCCCGCGATTTTAAACTTTATAAATCTCTCGACAGCACGACATCTTCATGGGATGTTTCCATTGCATCTGATCTCATAAGTCAAGCGATAACCGTATCAGCTTCATCTTTTGATTTTGTCCCTTCAAATTATGCAATTTCTCTCTACGATATTTCTAAGGATTCAACACACAATCTTAGAACTTCCAATTATCAATTCAATTCCGGTTCGTCTTCGGCAACACATTATTTCCGCTTGATAGTTGGGACTTCCTTTTCTGCCCCAAACATTAGTCCTAATGTAACATCACTTAGTTTTGGAAGTTTGAACAC
>Ga0209417_1007441_pt1 | contig 10537 bp, 6 predicted proteins | sample RifGroF2_FD_184002 | JGI IMG/M metagenome (GOLD analysis project Ga0209417, IMG submission 184002) | Groundwater microbial communities from Rifle, Colorado, USA - Groundwater F2 (SPAdes) (version 2) | ecosystem: Environmental > Aquatic > Deep subsurface > Groundwater | place: Rifle, Colorado... | reverse complement strand
TGTAAAAGACAATACATCCTGACCGTTCTGATAATTACCTGTTATTTGAACAGTTGCGGATTCGAGGTTTGTGTCATCAACATCACTCAATGTGATAGTTGAAGTTATTGCCGTTGCAGTATCTCCTTCAGTAAAACTCAATGCCGTTTCTTCTATTGCCGCTTCAACCGATGCATCATTTGCTGGGGTAATATCAATATTTCTGGTTACGGTATTGGAATTATCGTCGCCATCATTGACAGTGAAACTTACAGTACGCTGAGCTGTGTTCGGATCATCACTGGTATTTTCGTATTTGACAGCCCTTAAAGCCGCCTGATAATTTACTACAGTATCAGCCCCTGTCAAAGTCAGAGTTCCTGTAGCGGCATTCCATGCCCCGGTGATATTCGCGGTATTTGTAAAAGACAATACATCCTGACCGTTCTGGTAGTTGCCCGTTATCTGAATAGTTGCGGATGCAAAATTTGTGTCATCAATATCACTCAATGTGATAGTGGAAGTTATTACCGTTGCATTTCCTTCCGTAACATTTAATGTTGTTCCCTCTATTGCCGCTTCAACCGGGGCATCATTTGCCGGCGTAATATCAATATTTCTGCTTACGGTATTGGAATTATCATCGCCATCATTGACCGTAAAACTTACACTACGTTGTAATGTACTAGGATTGCCGTTGTCAGTATTTTGATATTTTACAGATCTCAACGCCGCCTGATAATTTGCGACAGTATCTGTGCCGGTCAAAGAGAGAGTTCCGGTAGCGGCATTCCATGTACCTGTGATATTGGCGGTATTTGTAAAAGACAATACATCCTGACCGTTCTGATAATTACCTGTTATTTGAACAGTTGCGGATTCGAGGTTTGTGTCATCAACATCACTCAATGTGATAGTGGAAGTAATTGCCGTTGCCACATCCCCTTCAGTAAAACTCAATGCCGTTCCCTCTATTGCCGCTTCAACCGATGCATCATTTGTCGGCGTAATATCAATATTTCTGCTTACGGTATTGGAATTATCGTCGCCATCATTAACGGTAAAACTTACAGTGCGCTGAGCTGTGTTCGGATCATCACTGGTATTTTCGTATTTGACAGCCCTCAAAGCCACCTGATAATTTGCTACAGTATCAGCGCCCGTCAAAGTGAGAGTTCCTGTAGCCGCATTCCATGTGCCCGTTATATTCGCCGTATTCGTAAACTCCAGGACATCCTGACCGTTCTGGTAGTTGCCTGTTATCTGAATAGTTGCGGATGCCATCTGTTCATTTACATCAGCGTCAGTTAAAGTTAGGCTATTTGAAACGATTGCCGCATCACCTTCGACATAATCAACAGAAAGAGCCCCAGGATTTGCAAGAACAGATGGAGTGTTTGAAAGATCAAAAATATAAGCAGAGCCATTTCCTGACGTACCTGATTCATAAGCGCCAATCAAAACAGTGTTTCCTGATATTGAAACAGAATATCCAAACCAATCATTTTCGGCAGAATCAGAAGCTCTTACTTCTGTTATCTGACCCCAGTTGTTGACTCCTCCTTCGTCTTTATAGAAAATGTGTGCAGAACCGGAATTATCCAATCCATTATCGTCATCTCCGACGCCTACAACTATATAATTCCCCGAAACCGACACGGATCCATGAAAAAATTGACCACTAACAGCATCCTCATTTCCGACATATATCTCTTTTAGTTCATTCCATCCTGAACTTCTTTGAAAGATGTAGATTGACATCTGAAAAGCAGAAGAAGGGCTAGCAGATACAACCGCATAGTCACTGGAAATAGAGACTCTAAGTCCAAAACAGTCACCGCTGTCGGCATCAGAAGCCGTCAGTTTTTTCAATTCGCCCCAGTTGTCAGCGCCGCCCTGATCTTTATAGAAAATATAAGCGGATCCAGAAGAATCACCGGCATCGTCATTCCCCCATGCTCCGAGAATTGCATAATCTCCAGATATTGAAACAGAACAACCAAAATAATCATATGCTTCGGCATCAGAAACCGTCAATTTTTTCAATTCGCCCCAATTGTCAGCGCCGCCCTGATCCTTATAAAATATATAAGCGGAACCGGCAGTATCTGCGGCATCATCAGTAACCCAACTGGGGGCAGAAGCAATCACATAATCTCCAGATATGGAAACCTTATCTCCGAAATGGTCGTTTGCATCAATTTCTGATCCGATTAATTTGGTGACTTCTCCCCAATTGCCCGCGCCGCCCTGATCTTTATAAAATATGTAAGCGGAACCTGAATTTGTACCTGCATCATCATTATAGCCTGCGCCAATGACAATGTAGTCTCCAGATATTGAAACAGAACAACCAAAATAATCGTTTGCTGCAGCATCAGAGGCCGTCAGTTTTTTCACTTCTCCCCAATTGCCCGCGCCGCCCTGATCTTTATAAAATATGTAAGCGGAACCTGAATTTGTACCTGCATCATCATTATCGTGAGCGCCCACAATTGCATAATCTCCATCAATAGAAACAGAATAACCGAACCAATCATCAGTGGCAGCATCGGAGGCGGTGAGTTTTTTGACTTCGGAGGCAAGGAGGCCGGAAAAGTCGTCGAGGCGGTCTTTGTCGAAGTAGGTGTCGGCAAGGTCGACGTCATCGGTTTCAAGCGTCCAGTCGCCGCCTGCGGAAAGGTTTCCTGTGGCATCGGTCGAGGCGGCAAAGTTTATGCCGGAAATGTTTTCCAGCGAAGAGACTAACATCAGTCCAGTATCACTGGAAGCCAGTCCGCAGGCAAAAAGGTCGATACGACCGTTTTCGGCAAGCATGTCGCCCATTTCTGTCCAGAATTCACGTTGGGATTCGCTGGCAAGAGTTGACCCGAGCGAGATTGTCTCGGTGCCTGTCAGATAGAATTTGGCGTCGCCGTAATCATGGGCGGCAATGCCGATGGAAGACGCTTTACGTCCATCCAGACTATCGTTTATTTGTTCAAGAAGCTGGTCAAGCGTAGTTGTTTCTGCATCGTAACGGACGACTATAACATTGTCTTTTGCCGCTTCAGCAAGGGTGTCGGCATCATCAATAAGAGAGGATATTATCAGTACGCCAGGGGTATCGGAGGAGGTATTGCCTTGAGCGAGAATCTCATCAAGAGCAGCATCGAGTTCAGAAAGGGTGTCATTCGGGTCTGTTGTACCGGTTGGGACTTCAGATACGACTTCTCCGTCGGCCGCAGGCTGGGAATCCTGCTGATCTGACGAATCCTGCTCGGTTGTCTGATTCTCCGGCTGCGTATCTTCGGTTTCAGCCTGCTGTTCTTCCGTCTGTGCTTCGGCTTCAGTCACGTCCGCGGCGGCCGCCCCGTCAAAAAGGATTCGTTCTTCAAGCATGTACATATCAAAAATCCTTTCCATAAATATTTAAAATAGCAGTTAAAGCCATCCGGTCAATACGCTTAATTATTAAATTTCTTATTTTTTAGTTTCTCTATTTCAAGCTTCTCTCTTTTTTCTTTTTTCTCAATGACCTTGATCTGCTCGCCGATATCTTTTCTAAGTTTTTCAAGGGAATCATCTTTCACCTTTTCCGGCAATACATCTGTGGATTTCGGGATCACTGTTTCATCTTCCCTGAGTTCTTTAACTTTCTGCTTTTCTTCGGCTTCTTTTGATTCCAGAAGGTTTTTCTGCTGATCGACCTGTTGTTGCTGTGATTCTTTAGCTTTTATGGTTTTTAGTTCCAGATCAGCCTCTTCTTTTACTTTCTTTATGACACTTTCAAGCTTTTCCTGTTCCATCGCCTCAATTCCCATCATGTTAAGCAGGCGATAATAGGCAAGGTAGTAGTTTCCGAGCGAGTTTGCCCGGTCGATAGCGGTTTCGGCTGTTTCCAGCTCGAGTCTGGTAATTTCAATCGGGGAAATATTGCCAAGCTGTCCGGAATTCTTTTTGGCAATTTCGAGATATTCGTTGTAAGCGTCATAGATTCTTTTATCGAGATCATAACGCTCCCTGACTTCCATCATGTTTGCATGAGCGATTCTTACCTGGGCCATGACTGCGACAGCCATGGATATGGTTTTTACGTCCACCTGATCTGCCTCTTTGTCAAGAGCTCTGTACTGCTGTATCTGTTCGGGAAGTTTCAGAAGATTGTATGCAGTTCTTACCCCGGCTTCCCACCAGCTCTGGTTGTAGAGGAATTTATTGGAGGAATTTGTGAAATCCACAAACAGCCTTACATTAGGGCACATCATGAGAAGGGTTTTACGCGCTTCCACAATCGTAATGTGCTGCTCCATATCAAGCTGAAAGAGTTCCGGGCGTTCCTTGAGTGCTATTCGTTCGAGCAGATCTATATCCGGGACATCTATGACATTTATCTTTTTCAGACAATCCGTATTGACTTTTATAATTTCGGCCGGATGATACCCCATAAGAGATTTCAACTCAACGCATGAGTTCTGGTAGCTTCTCCGGTATTCCATAAGGCTCTTTCTCAATGTAATAAAACGTTTTCTTTCATCGAGAGCCCTCAGCGGTGAAATAGTTTTGTTCTGAGTCAAATCCATGAGAACGGTATCGACGTTGTCGCACATTTCAAGGAGTTTTTCGGTTGTCTGCACTGCATGTTGGGTCGCCGCCACCTTGAAATAAGCCTGGGTAACATCAAGTATAAGATTCTGCGCTGCACGCCTAAGCTGTTCGTCTGAAAGTTGTACCCTGTCTTCCGCCTGGACAGAATTGAAATAAGCCAGTCCGAAGTCAAGCATGCTTAAGGCGAATTCCACCTTGATGGTGTTCACTGTCTTTTCCGTACTTTTACTGGGAACAAGACTCTGTTCGCCCGTACTCAGGCTCTGACTGCTGGCGCCAGGCTCGTTACTGCGGGCGGAAAGGTCATTCGTCACGTTTAAATCGGGAAGCATTCCCAGAAGAGCGGCAGTTCTGCGCTCTTTCGATATGGATTCCTTTAATTCGTAAACTTTGATATCAAAGTTATTTTTCAGAGCGATTTCAAGGCAGTCGGGGAGATTAAAGACTTTTTCCTGCGGGAATTGTCTCTCAACTATTTTCTTGAAGTGTTCATCTGCTTTTTTTATCCTGAGTTCTTTGTAATAATCGTCATTGCGGCAGCTTGTAAAGAAAAAACCGGCCATTGTCACAAATAAAAAAAATCTTTTCACTCTCAGAGTGCCCTTATATTAATATTGGAGGGAATATTGGAAGATGAATTCCAAGGGATAGACCCACCTTATTAAGATATTTTAAAAAGAGCCCATTTCAAGGGGCGTCCAGCACAAAAAATAAAAAAATCAGAAAGATAGTTCCTTCTGTAAGATATTGAACACTTTACGCAGCATATCAAAGCCAAGGGATTTGTAAGTTACGATCTTTACATCCCCCGTCCTTCCAACAGAAACAGAAGAGTTTCCCGGAAATGCAATAATAACCCTGTAATAAGGTTCAGCCGGTTCATATGAGGAAGCTTCCGGTTTCTTTTTCAGTACTAGTATGGGGCCGCTGCAGGGACTCAGCAACGGAGACAGCTCCATTTTCGATTCTGTTATAGAGTTTACAGACAGGACTGTGCCAGTGATTCCGCATGTCTCTCCGTTCAAATACACAGATGCTTTTCTGCCTTTTTTTACAGATATCAGTTCATCCTCTTTCAGATATGCATATAAAACCAGTTCCTCCGGGTTGTATACTTCCCCGACGGCTTCCCCTTTTTTTAACCATTTGTCGTTTTTAAGATGACGGTCATATTGTACAAAAATACCTTCCACCGGCGATACTATTTCAAGAAGCGCCTTTTTTCTCTTTATTTCATCAATCAGTTTGAGCTTGGCGTTTATCTGCTGGAGTTTCACCTTGCTTAATCCCAGAGTCTGCTGAGAACAGCGCAATTGGTCTAATTCTGCTTTTAAAAGACTAAGTTCGAGTTTTTCCTCTTCTGATTTCATGTCAAGCAACGGATTATACAGTGAGATGACGGAGCTGCCTTTCTTGATTTTCTCTCCGTCTTTAACATGAAAGCCATTCAAAAATCCGTCATGACTCACATATATCACGCCGAATTGAGCCGGCCTGACCTCACAGGGAACTGAAATCCTCCATGGAAGCGGAATGATGAGTATCAAAATCAAAACAGCAAGAGACAATGCGGATATCAGAAGTTTTTTCTTTTTTTTGTCAAGCATCATAATTGCCTTTGTTTCCAGCATGAGAGGCCTTATTAAAAAAATATAGGCTTCAATGGCGGCAAGTACTATGCCGACGATTTTTACGAATTTAAAATAAACTATAAGGATAATCGATGTGTAGAGGAATATCCTGTAAATAAAAGATGAAACGCCGTAAAAGATCAGAAGATACTTTGTCCAGCCCAGAGTCGGCGTGGCGTAGGAACTGTCTATTCCGAAAAAGACTTTCCTGATGAGAATTTTGAATTCCATCACGCTTCTCTGTTGAAGATTGTCAATACCGAGCAAGTCCATCAGCAGATAATAACCGTCATATTTTATCAACGGATTGCCGTTGATCAGAACCGTATTTGCGATGCTTACGGCAAAAATATAATATGAAACAGTATTGACCATTCCCGGAGTGCTGCATGCCCAGGCAAGAGCCGCGAATCCACCGATAAGCAGTTCGAAAAGAATCCCGGCTCCATCGATAATGATTTTTCCGGCGCGTCCTGATATGCGCCAGGAATCGGTAAGGTCGGTATAAAACCTCGGGAAAAATACGATAAAAGAAATGCCCATGCGCCTGACCCTGACTCCTTGCAGTTTTGCCGAATAGGCATGCGCTAATTCGTGAAGGACTTTCAGAAAAACAACGGTGATCAGGAACTTGAAAAGCCCTTCGAAATTCAAGGAGCTGGAAATATCTGCGGTAAGCCTGTGCCATTTGCTTATAAGATTGATATAACCCCACAGGGAAAACAAGCCCAGCAGAATCAAGGTCCATTTGTTGAATATTGCCTTTACTGTGTCTGATGTTGCATTCAGAAAGTTGTCCGGCTTGAAAAGCGGTATTTTAAAAAAAAGATAGGATGAGAGTATTTTGAAGGGGAGAGTCTTTTTTCTTGCTGCTTTTGTCTGCCTTATTTTTTCTTCGGAAATACAGAATTCAGGCATGAAAAGATTGTTTTGCCGCAGAAAAGAATCTGCTTTCAAGACTTCCTTGAGATCGGAAGATATCCCGGCCTTTTCAAGTTTCTGTAGAAACTTGTCAATAGGCAAGGGGGTATTGAAGCGGCTTATTATCTGATAACTGGCATCCGATATTCTGAAATAACGGTCTGTTACAGGATCAAAAATAATCCAGGAATCTTTGCCTTTTTTATCCTGTGCACCTTTGAACAATTGAAGGTCATCTCTCAAAATTCCTGTCAGTCTCTTGTCGGATGCAGTGGTATTCAGCGTAGCCATATAACTGTTTTCCTGTCCATTATATTTTACGCCACCACAATATCAAATTGCGAAAGAGATAATATCCCAATGATATCTTACGGCCTTTCACCCTGGCGACGCCACGCATGCCGCATATTGTTCCCTGAGTGTCTTTATTCAATTCCGCCTTTATTATATAACAGAACTGCCCATTTTCGCAGAATACCGGCTTGGGGCTTGTGGATATTATTTTCCCGGCAATTGGGAATTCCGGACGGGTATGCAGATATAACGTGACGGACACATCGGCTCCGAGTACAGAGGCGTCTTTTTCATTAAGTGTTATCTGGGCGATAAGATCGTCGGGAGAAAGTATTTCAAAGAGTTTTTCTCCGGCTCTTACCGCTTTGCCTTCGAGCTGGCTTTTTTCGGCAATATCAAGAATGCCGTTTTGGGCAGCTTTTACTTCACTTTTCGACAAATACCAGTTTATTCTGTCTATGCTTATTTTCTTTTTTTCCTTTTTCAAGGCCAGTAGTCTGACCTTGGACAGATCTTCGTTGTTGGAGAAAGATAGTTGCCTGACCCTGTCCAGTTCGGCTGAAATTTCATCGTATTCTTTCTGAGCCTCTGAAAGCTGAAATAAAAGTTCTTCCGTATTATAGCAAATGACAGGAGTATCTTTTTTTAATTTGTCGCCGTTGTTGAAAACGGAATCTTTTATAATGCCGTCGTAAGGAGCATATTGGACATTTTCATGAAGAGGTGTAAGTTCGAAATCAGCAACGGCGCTCTGGTTTACCCGCCAGAAAACCAGGATAAGAAGGATTGCTAGCGGAATAGCGATCCTCGCTTTTTTGCTGAGAATTTTTCTCTTCAATCCGGAGAGGCTTAACAGATGACCGGCATGTGAACCGCGGACATTGTACCATAGTGCTTCCCTGTAATGCAATGACAGAAGAATTAAAAAATTTTCAATGCTGTCCGTTTTGTCTTTGTCTATCTCCAATACCCACAGAAAAGATTCTGCTGTTTGGGTTTTGCCCCCGGGCTGAGGCAGGGGAACTATAACTATTTCGCGGTCAGAAGATGACTTGAAATAGTTGAATGCATTCCTTGTGCCCTCACTTGATCTGTATTCTTCAAGGGCTTCTTCGTCAAGAAAGAGTATTTTATCCGACCGCATGAAAGGGCGCATCAGTAATTTAAGATTTTCCGAATATTCTGAATTCTCATTTACTTCCGGCTGTCCAGAGATGGAGATAATACGGATGCGCTCATCTTTTACACTTAAGAGCGCAGAGCGCACATAGGGTACAATTGCTCTGCTTGTATTTACAATATGGGCGGCAATTCCTTCTATCCCTGATTTTTCAAATGCCTCATGACCAATCTTTAAAATTGACGACAAAGCGTTTATTTTCCCTCTTAATTCAGTCTTTTCGGGGTCATTTTTCATTATTTTTCTCTATCAGAACGCCGGACATGCCGGCGGAAAGATTGCCTTTCCTGTTATCAATAAGGGCTTTTACTTGAAATGTCCTGCTGCCAGGATCCACTTCGCCTGCTATTTCATAAACGTTGCCGGTGTGCATGGAACCTGTTTCGTCTACCTTGATTCTTAGGGTCTGCCCTATTTTCATAGAATACCTTTCGCCGGAAGGAATATGCATCACCGCCAGCAGATGATTGTCGTCAATTATTTCCAGTACCGGCTGGCCTTTTTTCACAAATTCATGTTCATTGAGAAGCTTTTTGGTCAGCCGACCTGAAAAAGGAGCCTTGATGGAACATGATTCCAAGTCGGACTCGGAGAGTTTCAGGTTCGCTTCGGCGAAATCGAGTCTGGACTTGGCAATTTCCTTTTCCAGTCTGCTTTTTTCAAATTCCAGATTTCCGATGGCTCCCTTTTTAAAAATATCACTTGTGTTGTTGAAATTTTTATCGGCGAATTCAGACGCCGCCCTTGCTTCTATTTCTGCCGCTTTTGCCTTTAAAAACGTCTGATAATAATAATTGTTGTCCAGCGTTATAAGCAGAGCGTTTTCTGTAAAACATTCCCCTTCTTTGAATTTATATTCTTTCAGAGTCGAATCTATATTTGAGGAAATGATCGCACGCTTTAGAGGGAAAAGAACTGTTTTTACGGGGAGTCTCTCGTAATTACTGAAATCCTGCGACTTATCCGCAGGAATGGCATTTATAAAAAATGCTGCCACACATATGGAAAATATCAGCAGTTTGAAGGTTGATCTGTATTTTTTTAACATTATGTTCCTGCGTTTTAAAATATTTATTTACTTTATATCCAGAGTATTTCTGCTTTGGTGAATGTAACCTAAAACGTCCAATGGAAAATCCGTGAAACTTTTGTTTGTTTTAATAATAATTGTTAATATATTAATCAAACGATTCAATAATTCAAATGGAGTTGCAGCAATGCCTGACGATAAAGAGATTTTTGTAGACGGAATAGGACAAATACATTTCCTAAACGGAATGGTAAGGTATGATCTTATCAGCCTTCAGCCTAATCAGGAAAATCAAAAACAGCCGATTCCTGAAATGAAAGCCAGAATAATCATGCCGCCTGAAGGTTTCTTAAGAACTTTCGATACAATGCAGAAACTCATTGATCAATTGTCAGAAGCCGGAATAATAAAGAAAAAAGAGAAATCTAATTAAGCCATTTTATCTGGATAATCCATGTGGGGGGCTGTTATTTTGAGGCTATTTGAAGGCTGTTCCGAGAGGTGCCATTCAGTACCGTTTGGAGACTCCAAAGTGCCAAAAAGTACCGTTTTTAGGTGTTTTCATTTTTTGCATAGATACAGCCATATTCGACACTTTTTGAGTTCAGAAAGGCGATTCAAGACCAGTTTTGAAGCTAAGAGGAAGGGTGGTTGCCATACCCTCCTCCGGCACCAACTTTTTAGCCTCAAAAAAATGGAACAAAGTCCTTTTTGAAAGCTCTTTTTGATTTTGCCGTGATAGTCTATGTAAAGTGGCCCCCATGTCAAGGACAGCCGTTAACAAATTTTGATACCAATTTGCATTAAAATATATAATAATATATCGATGATCCATCGAAATCCTGTGAGGCTCCTGACGCATTCAGGATTCTTATTCATCGATATCAGTGCATCCATCAGCCGATTTTCTACTGC
>Ga0209417_1007432_pt1 | contig 10551 bp, 4 predicted proteins | sample RifGroF2_FD_184002 | JGI IMG/M metagenome (GOLD analysis project Ga0209417, IMG submission 184002) | Groundwater microbial communities from Rifle, Colorado, USA - Groundwater F2 (SPAdes) (version 2) | ecosystem: Environmental > Aquatic > Deep subsurface > Groundwater | place: Rifle, Colorado... | reverse complement strand
CGCACCATTATGCTGGAAGAGCTTACGACATTACTGCGCGACACCGGCCCCGCCGCAACCCGCGCCGAATACCGCTCAATGATTATCGGGCACAACTGCCTGGGCAAGCGCACCTCCGCCACCCGCAAACTTTCCGACCAGCGCCTCAGCGAACTCTATGGCCTGGATTCCGGGATAATGCTGTTCCGTTTAATGCGCCGTCTCTGGCAGGCGGATGAAAACGGACACCCGCTCCTTGCGCTTTTACTTGCGCTGGCACGGGACCCCCTCCTGCGCATGACCGCCCAGCCGATCCTCCGGATGCGCCCCGACGAAGAACTTGGTCGCCAATCCCTGACCGATGTCCTGAACCGAGGAACCGGCTCCCGGTTCAATGAAGCTGTGCTTGATAAAATAGTCCGAAACGCCGCTGCCTCCTGGACACAGTCCGGTCACTTGACCGGGCGCAGCCGCAAAAGCCGGCAATCGGTGCGCCCAACTGCTACCGTGGCCACTTACGCCCTTGCCATGGGTTACATTTTAGGCGCGCGCGGCCAAGCCCTGCTGGAAACCCTTTGGGTAAAAGTTCTGGATATCCCCGCCGACGACTTAATATACCTGGCCATGGACGCAAAACGGGCTGGATATTTAGACCTCAAGTCATCCGGCGGTGTTGTTGAAATATCCCCGGCTCAGCTATTCACTGACGAAGAGAGGCGCTTACTGTATGGGACGTATTGAAGACTTATCCTCACGCTACTACGACCATATTTCCGCGCCCTGGCAGCGCAACCTGGCCGGAGCTCAGAAAACAATTTTTGTCGTTTACGACAAAGATGATGAGCGCAAGCTCCGCGCCAGGCTGGATGAATTTGAAACCCGCACAGTAGAAGCCGGGCACTCGTGGAAATCTTTCGATTTTACTCCGGTTTTCGCCAAGTGGATGTCCGGCATGGATTACCGGGATTCATATTTTGAAGAACCCGACGACCTGTCCATGAAATTGCAGATAGAATTTGTGCGCTATGCCGCCGAAGAATTGCGCAAGATTCTTACTGCCCCGGATGTTACCGAGAACACCGTTATCGGCGCTTATGGTGTGGCGAGCCTATTCGGCTTCACTAAAGTTTCACTGGTGCTCAAGGAAGTTGAACAGAGCATCAAAGGGCGGCTGATCTTGTTCTTCCCCGGAGACTACGAGAATAATAATTACAGGCTGCTCGATGCCCGGGATGGTTGGAATTATCTGGCGGTACCGATCACTCTTCACAGCGGGGAGATAACAAAATGAAAAACAGTGAAATATTTCAGCGCAATCCCTCAACGGCCAAACTGCTCAACGACGGCGTCGCCGCCGTATCCGAGGGGGTTACCCAGAAAGAAATTGATACCCTGCGCTATGAACTGGAGCATTTTGTGTGCGAGGGACAATATAAGGAAGGGATGGCCCGTATTATCGAATCCTTTAGCGGCAATGTCGGCTCCCCGGTACAGCCTGCGGCCTGGGTCAGCGGATTCTTCGGCAGCGGCAAATCCCACCTGCTCAAGATGCTTCGCCATCTCTGGGTTGACACAAAGTTTTCGGACGGGGCCACAGCCCGCGGCCTGGTAAGCCTTCCGCAGGAAGTGGCAGACTTATTCAAAGAACTTAGCACTGTAGGCAAGCGCCATGGCGGTCTGCATGCCGCTTCCGGCACTCTGCCGTCCGGCGGCGGGGCCAGTGTGCGGCTGACCGTGCTTGGGATAGTCCTTAAATCAAAAGATCTCCCCGAGTCTTTGCCGCAGGCCCGCTTCTGTATTTGGCTCAAGAAGAACGGCTTTTACGAGAGTGTAAAGAAAAGTGTCGAGGACGCCGGTAAGGACTTCCTCCGCGAGTTGCAAGACCTCTATGTCAGCCCGTTATTAGCCAAGGCGCTGCTCGCAGCCGACCCCGCTTTTGCCACGGATGAGAAACAGGCCCGGGCCACCTTGCGGGCGCAGTACCCGGTGGTGAATGACATAACAACCGCGGAATTCATACAAACCATCCGTGAAGCCCTGACAACCGAAGGGCAGATCCCCTGCACAATTATTGTGCTGGACGAAGTGCAGCTATATATCGGCGATAGCACCCAGCGCTCCACGGACGTGCAGGAAGTTGCCGAAGCTTTATGTAAGCAGACCGACAGCCGGGTTCTTCTTATAGGCGCCGGGCAGACCGCGCTGGCCGGCAGTGTGCCGCTGCTCCAGCGGCTGCGCGGGCGGTTCACTATCCCGGTGGAGCTTTCCGACCTGGACGTGGAAACTGTCACAAGGCGCGTAGTGCTTGCCAAGAAAGCGGATAAGATCAAAGAGGTTCAGGACTGCCTGGCCTCCCACGCCGGGGAAATAGACCGCCAGCTTGCCAGCTCTACCATTGCTTCTCGGGCGGAGGACCGCGCCATTATTGCCGAAGATTATCCGCTGCTTCCTGTAAGACGGCGCTTTTGGGAACACGCTCTGCGCGCTGCTGACGTGCCGGGAACCACGGCGCAGCTCCGCACCCAGTTGCGTATTGTCCACGACGCCGTACGCGAAACCGCCGATAAACCCCTTGGAACTGTCGTCCCCGCGGATTATATATTTGAGCAGCTCCAGCCCGACCTTTTACGGACCGGAATACTTCTGCGCGTTTTAGACGAGACTATCAGGAAGTTCGACGACGGCACTCCCGACGGCAAGCTTAAGCGCCGCCTCTGCGGCCTTATATTCCTTATCCGCAAGCTCCCCCGCACCCAGGGCGTGGATATAGGCGTCCGCGCCACCGCGGAAATGCTCGCGGACCTGCTGGTCAGCGACCTAGGCAGCGACGGGGCCACCTTCCGCCGGGACGTGCCGCGTGTGCTACAAAAACTTGTGGACGACGGTAAATTGATAAAGCTGAACGAGGAGTACAGCCTGCAAACCCCGGAAAGCAGCGAATGGGAACGTGAATTCCGCAACAGGCAGGCCCGGCTTAATGGCGACCCCACGGCAATCTCTGGCAAAAGGGCTTCACTGTTCGCCGCCGCTTTAGATAAATCAGTAGGCGGCATTAAGCTGCTGCACGGCAAAAGCAAGGAGCCGCGGAAACTGGTTCTGCATTATGGAGATCTTCCGCCGGTAGCCAAGGGCCACGAAATTCCTGTGTGGATACGGGATGGCTGGGGTGACAGTGAAGCCTCCGTCTTAAACCAGGCCCGCTCAGCCGGCGCGGATAGCCCTATAGTCTTTGTCTTCACCCCTAAGGCCGGCCCTGAAGACCTGAAAAAGATAATCGTAGACTGCGAGGCCGTAAAGTCCACCCTGGATTTTAAAGGCGTGCCGAATTCGGATGAAGGCCGCGAGGCGCAAAATGCCATGAAAGCCCGTTTGCAGGATACGGAAGCGCGGCGGGATGACCTGGTCCGCCAGATAGTGAACAGCAGCAAAGTGTTCCAGGGCGGCGGAACGGAAGCTTTTGGCGTTGAACTTTGCGACAAAGTCCGGGACGCCGCTGATGCCTCGCTTGACCGCCTTTTTCCCAACTTCCGCGAAGCCGACCATGACCGCTGGAACGGCGTAATAACCCAGGCCAAGAATGGGGATGCAGCCGCCCTTAAAGTGGTCGGATTCAATGACATGCCCGAGAAGCACCCTGTTTGCGCCGCCATTATTTCCACCGTCGGGTCCGGCAAGAAAGGCAAAGAAGTGCGGACCATCTTTGAGGAAAGCCCTTACGGCTGGTCGCGGGACTCCGTAGACGCAGGTCTTATCCTCCTGCATACGGCTGGCCATTTGCGCGCTGTTCATAACGGCGCAAACCTGAGTGTCGGCCAGTTGGACCAATCCAAGGTTTCCGTAACGGAATTCCGTGTTGAATCGGTAAACATAGACGCCGCCCAGAAGATAAAACTTCGCAAGCTTTTCCAGACCGCTGAAATACCGTGCCGGCCGGGCGAAGAACTTGTAAAGGCCGAACAATTCCTGGCTAAACTGTTTGAAACCGCAAACCTGGCCGGCGGCGAAGCCCCCCTGCCTGAGCGGCCCCATTTGGCGCAGATAGAGGCGCTAAAAGGCTTAGCCGGCAACGAGCTGCTTTCCGCCATCCTTACGCAATATGACGCCCTTTCCAAGGACCTGAAGGAATGGTCAGGCAAGGCGGAGTTGACGGCAAAACGGCTGCCGGCCTGGCAAAACCTTGAAAAACTTCTCTCTCATGGTATGCCGGGCGTGGAAATAGAAGACCTCCGCAAACAGGCCGCGGCTATATGCGCTGACCGTCGTCTGCTTTATGGAACTGATCCAGTGCCGCCTGTTCATAAAGCTGCGGTTAAACTGCTGCGGGAAGCGGTAAACCAGGCCCTCTCCGGGTATGATGTGGTTTTCAAGAAGCAATTAGAGTTATTGGAGGCTAACGATAACTGGAAAAAGCTGAAGGCCGCCCAGCATAAGGAAATTTTGGCCGGCGCGGGTATAGCCGCTGCGCCAAAGCTGGACATGGGTGACGACGATGCCCTGTTAAAATGCCTGGAGGCCTGCCCCTTAGAGTCCTGGAAAGTTAAAACCACGGCCCTGCCGCAGCAATTCATTCAGGCCCTGCTGGCCGCCACAAAACTGCTGGAGCCCAAGGCCCAGCATGTGCACCTGACCAGCTCCACGCTAAAAACGCCTGAGGATGTAAAAGCCTGGCTGACCGGGAAGGAAAAGGAACTGCTGGCCCATATTAAGAAAGGGCCCGTGGTGATTTCATAGGTAATATTTATGCCGCCTTTACCATCAGACCTTCGCAATAAACTTGAGCGGGCCATTATTGAGGCCCGCGACGTGGCAGAGGCCGGCGCCGAAGCCGCGTTGAAGGCTTTGGCTGTTAATCATTACGAACCATTCCCGCATCAAAGCCCCGAGGCGCGCCGGTTGCGCAACCACCTGCGCGCCCACGCGCGCCAGTTGGGCGACAACCAGGACGCTAACGGCCGCCTGTATATTTCACACCTTATAAACGAGTGCGCCTATGAGCATTGGCACCGGATGATATTTGCCCGGTTCCTGGCGGAAAACGATCTGCTTATTGACCCCGCGCACGGGGTGGCAATGAGCCTTGAAGAATGCAAGGAGCTGGCCGACAAGGAAAAAACCGATCTTTGGGTTTATGCAAGCCGCTGTGCCCAGCAGATGCTTCCGCAGATATTCCGGCCTGACGACCCGCTTCTTAAGGTAACATTGGCGCGGGAGCACCGTATTAAACTGGAAGCTTTATTAAACGACCTTCCGTCCGCTGTGTTTAAGGCCGACGACTCCCTTGGTTGGGTGTACCAGTTCTGGCAGAGCAAAAAGAAAGACGAGGTGAACGGCTCCGGCGAGAAAATTAACGGAGATACCTTGTCGGCGGTAACCCAGCTTTTCACCGAGCACTATATGGTGCTCTTCCTGCTGCATAACACCCTTGGCGCCTGGCATGCCGGCAAGGTGCTGGCTGCAAACCCGAAACTGGCGGAAGGCGCAAAAGACGAGGATGAGCTCCGGCGGGCGGTGGCCCTGAAAGCGGCCGGCGGTTATTCTTTCGATTACTTGCGTTTTGTGCGCGGCACGGATGGTAAAACCGGCCCGTGGCGGCCGGCAGCAGGCGTATTCGAGGGCTGGCCTAAAAAAGCCTCGGAGTTGAAGGTGTTGGACCCCTGCTGCGGTTCGGGACATTTCCTTGCGGCCGCGTTTGCCCTGCTGTTCCGTCTTAGGATGGAAGAAGACGGAACAACCTTGGCAACAGCAGCGAATGCCGCCCTTCAAGATAATATTTTTGGTTTAGAGCTGGATGCGCGTTGCACACAGATAGCGGCCTTCAACCTTGCCCTTTCAGCCTGGAAGCATTTGGGCTGGGCAAGTTTGCCGCCTCTTCATGTAGCATGCTCCGGAATAGGCGTGAGCGCGTCTAAGGAGCAGTGGTTGAAGCTGGCTAAAGGGAATGAGGCGTTAATGTTCCCGCTGGGACAGCTATGGGAACTTTTCCAAAAAGCACCCATACTTGGAAGCTTAATTAATCCGAACACGCTGGCAAAAGTAAAAATTGGCACAGTAATCGGTTTTAATGAAATTCGCCCGCTACTGGAAAAAGCAATAAAGCTGGAAAGTTCCGGCGATGATGATACTGCTGAGTTGTCTGTTACAGCCCAGGGTGTAGCAAAAGCTACGGAAATTTTAGCGGACCATTTTACGCTTGTAATCACGAACGTCCCATACCTTGGGCGTGGTAAGCAAGATGAAGTGTTGCGAAAACACTGCGATCATGCATATCCTAATGCAAGGGCAGACCTTGCAACTTGCTTTATTGAACGCTGTATTAATTTCTGTGGCAAGGCCGGAAATACTGCACTTGTTACCCCACAGAATTGGCTATTCCTTGCGGCTTATAAAAACCTCCGGGACAGCTTGCTTCGAAACACAAAATGGTGTGATGTAGTTCGACTTGGCCCGCATGCATTTGAAACGATTGGCGGCGAGGTCGTGAATGTCTCACTGAATGTTATCGGTCAGGGAACACCACTACCTGAACACAAATTCGCGGGGATTGATGCTAGCAAAGAAAATACCCCAGCACAAAAAGCAGAAGCTATTACGAAGGGCACTATTATAATGGTGCCGCAAACGGCACAGCTAGACAACCCGGATAAGAGAATTATTTTAGATAGCGATTATAATGTTAAGTGTCAGCGTCTTTCAGAATTTGTAAGTGTTCTCCAAGGCTCCTCTACTGGGGACGATAGCAAATTTGCTCGGTTATTCTGGGAGATTGATGATTACGCGCGCTGGAAATGGTTCCTAGGGCCACCTGATTCTGGTCCTTTTTCAGGACGCAGTGCCGTTTTAGATTGGCCTGATGAAAATTGTGAGTTAGCCTCCTTCGAAGGGGCTCGCGTTCAAGGGTTTGACGCTGTGGGGAAAGTTGGTTTTGTTATTGCAGCTGCTGGAAGCGTGGTGTCCGGCAGGTTTCTAGGAGAGTTCTATAACAAAGCCCTCGCTACAGTTATCTTAAAGAAACAAGACGATTTGGGGGCTTTATGGGTCTTTTTTGAATCAGGTCAGTTTGAAAAAGAAGTTAGAAAACTTGATCAGAAATTAATGATAACGCCAGGCACCTTTGGGGGTGTTCCTTTTGATCTGTCTTATTGGCAGCAGGTTGCAAAAGAAAAGTATCCTCACGGTTTACCCAAGCCATTTTCCAGTGACCCCACACAGTGGCTTTTTAATGGGCACCCGAAAGGCTCGGACCAGCCATTGCATGTAGCTGTAGCCCGTCTGTTGGGTTATAAATGGCCCCGCCAAAATGGTGCAAGTTTTCCCGATTGCCCGGCCTTGGCCCCAGATGATATTGAAAAGTTCAGCGACGACGATGGGATTGTTTGTCTCCCCTCGATCCGGGGAGAAGATACCGCCGCTGACCGGCTCTCCACACTATTGACCGCCTGTGGAATAAATCCGGACCGCGACCTTGACGCTTGGCTGCGCGATAGCTTCTTTGAAGAGCACTGCAAACTTTTCCACCACCGGCCCTTTATTCTGCATATCTGGGACGGGCGTAAACGCGACGGCTTTCACGCACTAGTAAATTATCACAAACTGGCCGGCAAAGGCGGACGTAAACTTCTTGAAAGCCTTACCTATAGCTACCTAGGCGAATGGGTTACCAGACAACAGGCCGGGGTAAAAAGTGGCGAAGAGGGCGCCGAAGACCGCTTGGCAGCCGCGTTGGAACTTCAAAAGCGCCTTGAAGGGATACTTAAAGGCGAACCTCCTTTTGATATTTTTGTTCGTTGGAAGCCGCTCTCTCAGCAGGCCATAGGCTGGGAGCCGGATGTAAACGACGGCGTTCGTCTTAATATCAGGCCTTTCCTAGCCAGCGACCTCCCCAATGGCCGCACCGGTTCCGGCATACTCCGCTGGAAGCCGAATATAAAATGGGATAAAGACCGCGGCAAAGAACCGCGCCGCCCCAAAGAGGAATACCCTTGGTTCTGGAACGGCAAGGATTTCACCGGTGACCGGTTGAATGATTGTCATCTTACAAGCGAGGAAAAGCAAAAAGCAAGAATTAAAAACAATGTCTCAAAATAGACATTTTCATGTCACGCGGCATACGGTTACACGTCATTATGGCTCACACTGAACGCGAAAACACAACGCTGATAGAAGCCCTGCAAAAATCTCTTGCATGTGCCGGCCGCAATGCGCCCGGAGAGATGCCACCTGCCGCCATACTCTGGCCGGACGCCGACGGGCAATGGCAGCCTCTGGTCGAGCAATTGCGCCGCACAATGCCGGAATTGCTGATGTACGGTCCTTACGCGCCGGAACAGCGGCAAGGCCCAGCCATCTGGCTGCGCTGTATCATCGAACGCGCCCTGGCCGAGCCGGCGCTGCCTGAGAAGAAAATCCCCATCGTCTACCTGCCAAAGATAGGCCGGCAGATATTACGCGCCGTGGATGAATGCCCGGAAAACCTAAAGCCGCTGGTGGAGTTGCAGTACCGCGGCGCTACCTGGTGCCAGCGCAATGGCCGGGACTGGACGGTAGAAGCGTTTTTGGTTTCAGAAGAAAGCGGGCTAGGCTTGGATGTGGCTAAAGATGATTCAACCCGCCGTGCCATGCGCGGGGCTCTGCCGCAACTGGCCGTTACCTCCCTGGTGCGCCTGCGCGGCAAACGCCTTGAGGCTGAGGATTTTGATAAGTTAATGGTGGATGACACGCCGCGCAACCTCCTTGAATGGCTGAGCGAGCCTAAAGAAACGCGGGAGCGCTGGGATAACGCCCGCTGGACGGCTTTCTGCTCACGCTGCAAAGCGGAATACGGTTTCGATCCGGAGCGCGACGGTGAAATTGTTGCCGGCGAGAAACTTGGCCTGTTAGAAGAAGCCTGGGTTGGCGTATGGGAGCGTTTTGCCGAAGCGCCTTCGCTCTATCCCGGCATTCAAGACCTTCTTAGAAAGGCCAAACCCTCAATTCTTACTTTTAAAAAAGAAACCTGGCCGGACGAGAATGACGCCGCCGAAAAAATACTGCGCGACGCTTTATTGAAATTTACAAAGCTTGCGCCGGCGGAAGCCAGGGCAGCGCTTGCCAAACTGGAAGAGGAGCACGGTTCCCGGCGGCGATGGGTTTGGGCGCAACTTGAGATGAGCCCTCTTGCCACTGCGCTGGACCCGCTTGTTATGCTGGCCAAACACACCGCAACGGCCTTAGGTGGCGATTCCGCAAAAGCTATGGCCGATCTGTACGCGCAGGGGGCGTACCTGGCGGACTATTCCGTTCTAAACGCGCTGGCCGAAGTTAAAAGCGCAGAGGATTACCGCGCCGTAACCGCGGTGATCCAGGCGGTATATATGCCGTGGCTGCAGGACGCGGCCGAGCATTTTCAAAAACTTGTCGCCGCAAATTCCCTGCCGGCCCATAGCGCTGGGACCGATGATATTACCGCGGAGCCGGGGACTTGCCTTCTCTTTGTTGACGGCCTGCGGTTTGACCTAGGCGTCAGATTGGCGCAGTTGGCTGAGAATCGAAATATTAAGGTCGCGCAAAACCGCCGTTGGGCAGCCCTGCCTACAGTAACCGCCACCGCAAAACCCGCCGTCTCGCCGGCAGCGGAAAATTTGACGGGGCATCGCCTGGGAGCGGACTTTGCGCCTGAAATAACAGCCTCCGGCCAGCCGCTTACTTCGCAACGCTTTAAGGAACTCATAACCGGGATGGGCTTACAGTGGCTTTCCGAAGCGGAAACCGGCAAACCTTTTGAAGCGGACGCGAAAGCCTGGACTGAATACGGGGAGTTCGACAAGCTGGGCCACACCATGCAGGCAAAACTTGCCGCCCAGATAGGCGGACATATGGAACTTCTTATAACCCGCATTGATACGCTGCTGGCCGCCGGCTGGCGGCAGGTGCGCGTAGTGACAGACCACGGCTGGCTTATGGCGCCTTGCGACCTGCCTTCGATGGTTCTTCCTAAATATCTGGCTGAGAGCCGCTGGTCCAGGTGCGCCACCATAAAACCGGAAGCGCAGGTTAAAACGCCGTTGGCCGGCTGGCATTGGAATACAGCGGAGGTCTTTGCCTACGCCACAGGCGCGCGCTGTTTTGGTAACGGCGTACAATACGCCCATGGCGGGCTAAGCATACAGGAATGCCTGCTGCCGGATCTGGTATTCCAAAACGATGTCGCGGTATCGGATACCGTGGCGCACATCGCGGACGTGCAGTGGCTAAAGATGCGTTGCCGGATTACTGTGGAACCTTTTGCAGCCGGCATGAGCGTTGATATCAGGACCAAGGCAAGCGACGCTGCTACAAGCCTGGCTACCCCGAAACCAGTGGATAATGAAGGCCGGGCGGGATTATTGGTGGAAGGCGACGAGCTTGAAGGAACAGCGGCGAGCGTGGTTCTTTTGGACGCGACCGGCCGGGTAATAGCCAAGCGCCCAACAACTATAGGCGGCGAGGAATAATTTATGGAACTTGATAAATTAGACAAACTGGCGGCGGCTTCTTTTGAGGGTTTTATGGTGCGTAAGGACCTGGTCCGGCGTTATAGCCGCCAGTATCCGATTC
>Ga0209417_1007431_pt1 | contig 10556 bp, 9 predicted proteins | sample RifGroF2_FD_184002 | JGI IMG/M metagenome (GOLD analysis project Ga0209417, IMG submission 184002) | Groundwater microbial communities from Rifle, Colorado, USA - Groundwater F2 (SPAdes) (version 2) | ecosystem: Environmental > Aquatic > Deep subsurface > Groundwater | place: Rifle, Colorado... | reverse complement strand
TTGATTACTGATAGCTGCGAGAATGAAAGTATAAACAAAGTAAACTGCTGTGTTTCTATCACAAACAAACTTCTCAATCTGAATCAAGTTAAAACAACCCAAAGCAAATACTATTGCTGTAATAGCAAACAGTAAAACTAACATGGTAAGCTGTTTTACCTCATCACTCTTTTCTGCAAACCAAACATTAAGTTTTGGGACGTAAGTAAATCCAGCGGACAATACAACACCTGCAATCATAATAAGCAGGTCTGAACTAAAGGTTACTGATGGAATCATCTTTTATTTCTCCTTGTAAGATAGTTATAATAAAAACAGGGCTATTGTCAAAAACATGAAGCCCCCCGGTGTCCAACTAACTCTTGGATGGGCAATACGTAAGAAGTCAAGACCAAAACATATTGCTGCTAGCACAATTAAAACTGTAGATAACATCTTATCTCCTTTCTAGTGTATCTCTGGGTGAATTTCCCAAAGTTTATCAACTTTTTCCTCTAGGGTAAGAGGATTTGGTGGGGGTGGAATTACTACATCCCCATACGGGTAGGCTTGAATATACTTAAACAATACTGGTAGATTCAATTCTGTGTGATACCATACCCAGAAATTAACTGCTGGAATTCCCAATGCTTTTGCTTCTGCAAAGAACCCCTGTATTTGTGTTGAAGATACAAACCAACTATTAACTTTGTATGCTGGTGCTGTAGCACAGTATGGAAGTTTTGGTAGCATACCCTGAAACTCTGTGTATGAACCTTTCAACTGCACTGAACCACAAGCATCACCAAAACATTGTTCCCAATAAACCTGTGGAATATCAAAGTCACATTGTGATCTAAATTCTTTCCAAGGCAAATCTGGATGGTATCTAGGGTATCTATACGAAGATAATCCTATTGGTATATTGGGCAAGTAAGTGCGTAATTTCTTCATCAAAGCAGTAGCTTCAGCAGGAGCACCCTTGATAGGAGCTTCAGCATCTAATAGGTATCCCACTAAGGTTGGATACTTTTTAAAGGCTTCAATAACTCTATCTGCTCCCTGTGACCATGTTGATTTGTAGACTGCCCCCCAACCCCAACACTCAATTCCTAATGCTTCTGCTTCACGAATATGGTTAGTTAAATCCATACCCCCAGAAACCTGTAATTCGCTTTGGTATCCATTATGGATATGAAATACTAAATGTCCAACCCCAGCTTGCTTTGCATTATAAGCAAGTGCTTTAGGGTCACCATTTACTGTATCTTTCAGTATCCAAATGTACCATCCTTTTCCTCTCGGTAATCTATTTCGTGCCATAGTAGTCCTTTCTTTCTGAACTAAAGGTAAATAAGTCGGATATGTCACAATAACTCCGATACTATTATTATACCATTCCACACAACCACTAGGGTGGTAATGATTGGAACAATCCACACCAGCTTTGGTAAGTTTGTTTTTTCTAATACATAAGCCACTAATCCAATCACCATAGCCTTCAACAAGACTAGCTCAATTGTTAATCCTAGTGGATTTACTTCAAAGGCAATCACACTCTTGATTGCATAATAAGTCAATGTAAGATCGAGAATTTGAGTCAGTAGGAAAATACGGGTGATAGGTTTCATCTAATACCTGATTATCACAATTCCTGAGCCCCCAGTGCCACCATTTCCACGGGTTGCTGTACCTGCTCCACCACCACCGCCGCCACCTGTATTAACAGTACCATTATCGCCAGCAGCCCCAGCAGTATATTTTCCAGCTCCACCACCACCTAATCCACCAGCCCCAGCAGGTGTACTGTTAGCACCACCACCACCGCCACCACCATAATAGGTGGCTACTCCTGAAATACTGGATTGATAGCCATCACCCCCATCTCCACCTACACCAGTAGTGGCATCCACGCCTCTCTCACCACCACCGCCACCACCACCAGCTTGATATCCGGTAGTTGTACCCCCTTTACCCCCTCGGTATCCTTGCAATCCAGATGCAATACCACCAAGATTTGCGGCAGCTGTACCACCACCACCTGATCCACCAATTGAGCCTGTTAGTGTGTTTTCTGAAGCACCACCGCCCCCTCCCTTTGCCGTGTTTCCGTTAAACGATGAGTCACTTCCGGTAACACCACTTGATCCAACAGCAGTAGCACCAGCACCCCCAGCACCAACAACAACAGAATATTCCCCTTTTTCAAGGTATCCCATATTTTGAATAAAACCGCCACCACCACCACCCCCGGCTCTTCCATGACCACCACCACCACCGCCAGCAATAATAAGAAATTCTACATATCCGGGTGATTTAACCTTAAATGTTCCGCTTGCCCTGAAAGTGTGGATTGTGTAATCATCAATTTTGCTTACATCTCCACCACTGGCTTTTACAACTGCGGAAGAAGGTTTTATGAATGAGAACCCACGAAAACCACGATTGCCTGCCATTAGTAGTTTCCACCTTCTGCAATCACATTGAAGGCTTCTGCATTATTAGTAGATGCCTGTAATTCGTATGTAGCTGGCAGTATCAAAGCTTCTTCCCCGTCCAAGAGAATTTCTTCCTCAAAAGCAGCCACAGTTCCCGATGCTGTAATTGCGGTAACTAAGATTTCTCTCCATAATATGATACTTGTTCCATTATCAATATACAATCTAATCATTCCGGCAGTTGTAGTAACAATCGCTTTGATGGTTATTCGGTGGATTCGTGTTCCATCTGTACCACCTGCCAGAACTGTGACTATTGTTCCTGTTCCATCTCGATTCGTGTTGGCAGTTGAAATTGCAGCCATCCCAATAACGGGAGTTAGTGTAAAAATTGGACTTGTATTTGCAGCCATAATAATCTCCTATTTAAAATTTTCGTTTAGATAAACATTTAATGCTGGTGAGTCTGATCCACTAGAAGGTGTAGCCCATTTTATTCCGGTGGCTTGTGCACTATCAGCAGTAAGAACCTGCCCATTCGTACCTACTGCCAGTTTTGACGCTGTATCTGCCCCTGTTGCTACTGCAAGATCGCCCTTAGTGTCCCAAATAGTATCTGTTGCTACATCCCCACTCCCACCACTACCAAAATCTAATATAATTGTGCCAGTGCTATTGTCTGTTAAACTACCATTAGTAACAACTATCTTATTTACCCCACTAACAGAGGGAGTTCCATCTACTTCTTCAACTGTTAGAGAGTATGGGGCAGGATAAGCTATTGAAACACTTCCTCCACCATTATCTGTAAGATAACCATTCGGAAATACAAGAGTATTTACTCCAGAGATATCAGGACTACCATCCTCCTCTTTAGTATTTAAAGAAAACTCTGGGGCAAGAGACTCTGGAAACCATGTTCCAGAAGCACTATTATAAACTAAAATATCATTATCAGCTATACCGGCAAGATCAACGTCTGTAAGATCGGAAACAGAAACAGCACCTACCGTATCCACAGCATTTCCTCCAGCGGTAGACCCATCTCCAATATATAGTTTCTTCTCATCCGTGGTGTAAATAAGCTCACCCTCTGCTGGTGTAATACCTGATCTGTCTGCTTCTAAACCTCGTCTAATTTTGAGTGCCATTATATAAAACTCCCTCCGTCCATATCTGATGTATCAGTTGCAAAACTACCTAAATCTATTTCAACTCCCGGAAGGCTACCACCGCCACCACCTTCATTGTCCCCTGCAATTAGGCTGGTTGTTCCCACATCGTACTTAATCACCTGACCATCGGTTATTCCAGTAAGATTAACTGTTATTCCAGCAATCTTTGCAGCGTCATGGTCAAGATCAGTGATATCAGCTTCCACATGAGTATGAACAGTTTCGGCTTTTCCACCAATCGCTAGTTCTAAATTAGCATGGGTTATTGTGCCTATATCTGAAAGGCTAGTATGAGATTTTGTAGTTAAATCAGCTAGATCAGAATTAGTAAAATCAATACTATCCCAATCCAGAGTACTAACAACATCATCCAGATCAACAGATTTCCACATAGGGAATCGCAAATCTACAATATCAACGGTATCTCGATTCACTACTATTTCTGCCTGTGAACTATAACGCCTTATGGCAGCCAATTTATAAACCATTGTTGCACTTGCGGCTGGAATATCAGTTAGGGCTAATGTAAGTTGATCGACTTCCGAGCCAGAAATAATTTCAATCTCTCCACTTGTGTCTAAACCGACTAGAATATATTTTTCCTTTCCAGCCGCAGAAACATTATAAAAAGTTAAGTCAATAATTTGTGGTACAGGTTTATTATAAGTATTTACATCGGCAATTAATTTGTATGTACCATCAATCCATGCAATTCCCGGATATACCATTATCTGTAATCCAGAATAAGGAATAACCATCAAAGGTAAGAATTGTTGCAGGTGAACGTTTACTACATCTGTTCCACCTAAAACCCCTGACCCCATCCACTCGTGCTGTTTAGCATGTTTTCCTACACCATCTATAAACTCTGATGATGCACTCGATTGTTGCCCCAATACCCGTAATATTGTAGGAAATTCTGTTGTGTAGCCAACCCAAACAGGTAAGTTATTCACATAAGGAACACTGCTACAAACAGCCGTATTTACCGTGTTGGAAATTCTAACGTAAGCCTTTCCATTTCCAGCATCGACTGTACCATAACCATCTCCCAACAATCCAGAAAATATTCTTGGACTATCTGCTTTCTTATTAAACTTCTCCGAAAATGTTCTGCGTAGTTTGCTCATGCTGTACCTGCTGGACACACGTTATATAACTTAAATTGTGTGAAATCTATCATCTTTGTTGCTTTGAATGTTATCCACCACCAGTGATTAATCTCATTAATATAGTTAGATGGTAGAGAGGCGTGCACTTGCCCTTGAACGCTGCATAAAAAATAAGCTGCATTACAAGTAGGGCACTCATCATCGACACCTGATTCATCAAAATCATACCTGATTATGGGATATTCAGTAGTATCACTGAAAACTGTCACATCCCTAATAGAAGCAGATATAGCATTGAAAGCATATACAGTGCCAGAAATTACTGTATGATTTACGTTTCCAGCTACACGGTAATTTATAGATTGTGTTTTGTGCGTTGGTAATGTAACTGTGATTTGAGAAAGAAAATTTCTAGTTCTGTCATACTGGCTGGTTGATTTTCCAAATATCCAGATACCTGAACCGTATGCTCCCCATTCCACTTCGTTTGTATCCTCACCACCCCCAATAGTTACATCTGTCGGTTCAAGAGATTGCCCACCACCAGTTATTTCAATTGCAATCTTTGAAATTTGAGTACTGTCAGTATTATCAAACGTTCCTGTTCTTAACACATTAGATGTTACAGCGTCTTTAACCCCTGGGGCTACCAATTCTCCAGCACTGTTATATGCTTTGACGGTATAAAAATCATCATCAGCAGATAATACCCATCCACCAGCAACAGCATCCCACTCTAAAAAGCTTCCATGAATTTCATAATAAGTTTTATTATCATGTGATGAACTTCTCAATACTACGTTATAAGCAAACTCTACTTTATAGGTTTGATCTGACGCCAGTTTAACGTATCCTCCATAACTGGTTGTAAACGGGCCATTAGCTGGTGCATCTGTTGGGCATGTTGTTTCATCCCCCGGATCAACTGGCTCTGGCGGTAAGTATGGTGGGTTAAAATCCCAATCACCCGGAGTCAGATCAGGCCAGTCATAATCTTCAAAATCTGGAATTTCAATACCCGGCTCGGCTGGAATCATCGGTTCTGGTATTTCAATCGTTTCCCCATCAAATATATATGTAGAAGAAACAATCTCATGTAGTATTAGTTTAACTACCAAACTTAGTATCTCATTATAAAGATCAAGACTCATTTCTCTGCAATAAAACTTTTTACTTGCCCAAGAAATTCCTGCATTATTTTTAGATGATGATACACTCACTGGAATACTTTCTAGTGGGGCAATATCAAAGTTTAAATACAAAGGAAACAAGGTTACTTCTACATTTTTATATTTAGCATTGTCATTTGCATATATAGACCCAGCCATTTGATTCAATTCACTTTGGTCATCAACCGCATATCCCTGTTTGTCTGAAAAGTCCCCTGAATAAAATATATAATCAGCATCTGGGGCTTGGGATAAAAGAGGTGTTGTGTCATCAGCCTCTAACCCACTAAAAGAAAATCCACCTATCTGCAAAGACCCATGTCTTTTTTCTAGGGATTCTTCTATATAAACTTCTTCTAAATAGTCTGAATCCTCTAGTCCAAAGGTTTCATCCACAGTAGATGAGAAGTCCTCTACTACCTTTGGCTCTCTTTCAACATACATAATTCCAGATCGGCTAAAAACAGCATTACCTTCTCTAGCTTTATTAACAATATCAATTATATTTTCAAATAGCCTAGAATTACTTGTTTCATAGTATTTAGTATATGTATCAAACCCAGTATCCACCACAACATCAAAACAAGCTAATGCTGTAGAATAATAATTTAAATAATAGTACAAGAATTTCTTTACTGTCATTTCTGTTACTTGAGTCCATGCTACTGCTGTATTTGCACTATCAACAGATACAGCGGTCATAGGGCGTAATTTCATTACCTCAGACCCTGACCCAAGCAAACATTCTACCATCTTTGATAAGTGGTTATAACGTATACCCTTTTCAATTACATACCCAGAAAACATTATCTTGAATAAATCAGACTCTGTTCCACCAAAATTATGCCTAGCAAACACAATGGCTGGGGTGTTTCTTATAATACTAGGTACTTCATCTTCCCCTATCCAAGAGTCTACTACCCACCCACCTTCTTCTCTTGAGCCAGAGAAGTTTTCTGACCCAACAAATTCATAAGGAGCATTAGCCCCAAGCCTATCATAAATGGAAACATACCTATAACTTATATTTACATGACCATTACTTGAAGTAGCAGTTAGTTTTGTTTTGTAATGTCCAGCAGTATTATAGGTTACATTACCAACAACAGAACCACTATGTGTAGAAACATCCCCACCCTCAAATTCCCACACATAATCTACAGTATTATCTGCAACATTTACAGACCCAGAAGCGTTCCAATTTACTTGATCCCCAACAAATCCTGCATAGTTACCCCCCATTTTTATAAATGTTCCAAGTTCTATATCCTCAGAAGTAAAAGCTGTATCCCCATCTATAGCATACACTATCTCATCATCTTCTAATGATAGAGAAAAAGGTCTATTCCAAACATCTACAAAATTAAGTACAGTTATATAATAATCATTAGCCCAATGGATACTGTTCATTCCAACAGTAAGAACAGTTGAAGTACAGCTTCTAGCCCAAATAGTTCCTATATCATCTTTTCCTGCACTTGTTCCAACTAATACGGTAGCCCATTTAAACACATTAGTATATGCCCCTGCTGTAACACCATCGAAGGTAATAGCTACTGCTCCGTGTTCTGGGGTAGCCATATTCACCCTACAAGCTAATAGAGTAGTGGGCTTATATATTGATAAGTATAATTTAGATTCTGGAGAATTTGTTTTTAGAACTAATCTCTGTGCTTCTGTCAATATCATACTACGTCCTTATGTTTCGTATTACTAGGCTCACATCTGACACGTGTTCTTGAAAGTATTCTCCAGATGTTGGGTGGTTTATAACTACCCCAGAAAACTCCCTGAAAGCCCACTCATTATCCTCTATATCAGGTAATTCTACCACATAAGTTCCAGTAAGGCTTTGGTTTTCATAAAAAGCATAAAGCTGATTATAGTTAACCATAGGCATGTAGTCCCAAAGTAATTCAAATTGCTTTATAGCTGGATACCTAGCCATGCCTGATATACCAACTCCTATTGGGTCTGGAACAACCCACCTACCAGCACTTGGTTGTAAAGATAGCTCAACCCCAGCGATTTTGTATGCCATTATCCTCTCCTTCTGAGTATCTTTACCAATTCATTACTCATAACATCATTAGACTTACGTATAATTCTACCCTCTAAGTCTGGGGAAAGAAAGATATCAACTCCAACCTTACCACCAGACATACCAGAATAGTCTGCCCCAGAATTACCAAATACCATATTCTCTGTAGCCCCTCTGTACCCTATTGGTTCTACAGTAACCTTTTCTAAACCATCTTCCCCAACAGCCATAAGAGTGGGCTGGCTTGCATAAAATGTTCCTCCACTAGCTGCCCCAAGAGCAGAGCCACCGGCAGTCACCCCACCAAATACAGACGATCCAGTAACATCTCCTACAGTAGCAAGCTGTTCATGGAAATACTTTAGAATTTGATCTATGGCACTTCCTGGGCCATATATGGCATACATAGCTTCCGTAACTGCTTTACCAGCATCCACAATTAAACCATACTCTGCAACAAGAGCTTTGGCTATAGCTTGCAATCTAGCATTATAGGCTTTTATTAAATCCTGTTGCTGTTTTTGGTAAGAAATCATTCGTTCTTTTCTCTGGTTAGCCATAGAGATACGAAGTTCTTCCAAGTCCTGCTTGTACTTTATTTGGGCTTCATTACGTTCATATTCATATTGAATCTTCAAATCTTCCAAACGTTGTTGGTAAGCGATAAGAGCATCTTCCCGTTTTTGTTGCTCTGCTCGTCTAGCTTCCTCTATATCACGTTGGTAATCTCTAGCTCTTGATTCTTTTCCTATCTCGTAATCACGAATAGTCTGTGCCCGTTCTAATTGATATTCACGTAAGGCTTTTCTTGCTGAGCTTGCATCACGAGTTCTGGCAGCTTCTTCAACATCGAAGATAAGTCTTTCACGTAATTTTCTAAGGGCTTCTACATGCTTGGCTTCCTCATCTAACTCTTTATCCCTATATTTTTGGGTTATCTCTGCAAGTTTATTCTGTTGATCGTCATGTATTTTAGCAAGAGTATTCTGGTAATCACGCCCAGCCTTAGCAACATTTTGATTATACTTTCTGGTTAGTTCTTCCAACCTATAGGCTAAATCTCTAGCTAATTCTTCCCTACGATTAGCCCCATCTCGTTCTATCTTTTCCAGATCATTTTGGTAATCTATAGCTAATTCTTCTAGCTTTTCATAATGATCTTCCCAGACCCCTTCTATCTCTCCAACTACTTCATCTAGGTTCTTACTAATTGCTTCTACAGCAGATGTTCCCTCACCCTGCTCTGTATCTCCAAGAGTAGTTATTGGTTTTTCTTTCCTAATACTCCAGATATTATCTAAAGTTTTTACTAGGTCTAGTGCTGCCTGTTTCCCCCTCTCAGCCCATTCTTTTATAGATACATCTCCTCTAAGAACATCTATAAAATTTGCTAGGTGGGAAAGTAGAGTTCCTAAAACTACCCCTAGACTCTGCATTATAGTCATTATTGGGTTTAAAATAGAATCAAATCTATCCCACACTTCTACCCACCTACTAAACAACCCCAGTAAGTTAGCCCACAAGGGCAAAAATTTAGAGCCAAGAAAAGTATAATATTCTTGTATTTTTGCTTTGGTTACATCTACTTTTCCTGCATAGGTATTTTCATACTCAGCTGCGTCTTCTTGATATCTAGCTACTTGCTCCATAATAATTGTGTATGTAGCTAATGCCCTCTCGTGTTCAGAAAGAGCCATGTAGTTTTCCCCAAGTCCCATAGCATTTGCTTTTAAAGCAATAGAGTATCTACTGATTGCTATACCAAGTCGTTGCAAACCCTCTGTATAACCAGAAGAAAGAGCCATAGCCATCATACGTTGAGCTTCATAGATGTTCTGTCCTGTTACTATAGAAAGGGTAGCAGAAGCATCTATTAGTTTTTGTGTTTCTTCTTCTGCCAAGCCAAGCTCTCTAGTGAGATTATACATTTGAGCATAACCAGCTACTAAGTCTTTAGTAGTAAATAACCCAAATTCCTCTCTCATCTTTTGTATACTTTGCCAAGTAGCCTCAAAGGTTACTTCACTACCAGCCCTCTGCATAGCTCGTATAGCAACCTCTAATCTATACATAGATTGAGAAAGCTCATCTGCCATTTGGATAGACTCTTGTATTTTCTCCTTCAAAAAGGTAAAAGCCTTCATAGCTAAGAAAGCAGCAGAAACTGTACCTAATATACCAGATAAATCTTTAAATGCTGTTTTAAGTCTTTCAACTAATGGAGTAGCTTCCCCAGTTTTCTTAGAGTTATCAGCTACCTTTTGTGCTTCAGCAGCAGCCTTAGATGCTTCGTCTTTTAACTCTTTCATAGCATTAGTTATCTCACCAGTGCTAAATCCTTGTCCAGAAATAAGTAAAGTTTTACCTGCTTCTTCCATAGAAATCTTAAGAGCGTCAACAAGCTCTTTGATTTGTTGCTTTGCTTTGTCTAATCGTAAATTAACTTCTACTTCTGCAGCAATACGGTCATTGTCAGCCATACTTTATTCCTTCCAGAAATCTACGAAGTTCTTCTAAGTTTACATCCAATAGAGCTTTTGCTAATAACATAGTTACTTCCTCAGAGCTTAAACCTTTAGTAGACTTCTTCCCCGTACATAATGTAAAGAACTTGGCGAAGTCACCAGTATTGCCATTAGTCC
>Ga0209417_1007430_pt1 | contig 10560 bp, 7 predicted proteins | sample RifGroF2_FD_184002 | JGI IMG/M metagenome (GOLD analysis project Ga0209417, IMG submission 184002) | Groundwater microbial communities from Rifle, Colorado, USA - Groundwater F2 (SPAdes) (version 2) | ecosystem: Environmental > Aquatic > Deep subsurface > Groundwater | place: Rifle, Colorado... | reverse complement strand
AAGGGGAAGCTGTCGGCCATCGAGCCTGCCTTGCTCATCATGCGGCCATAGGGGTCATAGCTATACTTCGCCACTTCCAACGGATTCGAGCCGTGGTCTGGAGTAGACCGTACCTTTCGCGTCCATGGTCGGGATGTAGGTGGCGACGACAGTCCCAGAACTGTTCTTCGAGAGCACAGCGACGAGTCCGCCGACGTACCGTCAGTGTCAGGCCCCTCGTGATGCAACGGCGAAACCGTTGCCCGCCCTTAGAGCGGAATCTTATGTCTTAGATTGCAGCCCGGCATAATCTTTTGCCTGATTAAACCCCATCAAGCAAAAAAAATGCGCCGTCCTGGATTCTCCAAGACGGCGCTTGTATGTCCCGACCGCTGCTTGTGTTGTTAAGCCACTACGTTGACATGTTGTCCGGTGGCTTCGTCACTGGTCATAGACTCTTTTTGTGACGATTGCGGCGGCGGGGGGCTTTCATTAACCCTGCGCGCTGACTCACTCGGCGCATAATCAATAATGCTAACACTGCTGCTTACGCTACTTACAGCATCCATATTCTCATACCTCTTTGTCCTCGGCTCACAACTCAATTCTATGCAATACCAGCAAGAAAAGCAATAGACATACCCTTTTTAAGAGAATCTTTTTTTGAATTCATTCAGCCAGGCTTTACATCATGCGAAATCCATACCAGCATCTCTCCGACATGACGGTTCGCCCGGAGAAAGAAGGGTATTGCCTTAAATTTCACCTGTTTTATTTTTGTCCCCAGAGGGAGATAAAGTGCGTCCTTCCATCTGCGTTCGTCACGCCTCCAGGCAGTCCCGCTTATTGAGACAGCGCCGCCAAGGAGTTTCTTTTCAAAGCTGGCCTTCAATTCGACGCTGTGGTCGATAATAAGATCATTGAGGTGCTTTCCATTGTCCATCTCCTCCAGGCAGTAGAGCAAGGGCCCCCGCTGGAGCGCAATCCTGCCACAGTCGTAGCTCAAGGCAGGATGTGCTTCCATGCGCTCGATTGGCATTGCAAAATCTAGTTCTATGCAATCGCCTGGCTCCCATTTGCGGGAGATATACAGATAGCCGTCGCGGAGCAGCTTTTTTACACCGATCCCCTTGCCATTGAGCTTGGCTTTAAAACTCCGGCACCAGCCCGGAATCCGGAATGCGAGGCTGAAGTTTGCAGCTTTTTCCGGACTGACATTGATGCTGACCTTGCCATCCCATGGATAATCTGTCCTTTGCTCAATGAGAAGCTGCGTCCCCGCTAATCTCAAACTGATTTCCGAACCCATGTAGAGATGCAGCCAGGCGCAATCCTTCGTTTGAGAGCAGAGGTAGCCGCCAAGCGAAGCCAGTAGGCGGGCAAGGTTCGGGGGACAGCAGGCACAGCAAAACCATTCCTGGCGCTCTTGTGAAAGGTGCGCCTTGCGCTCCCGCTCTGGAACGCTTGCAAGGGGATTCCCGTAATAGTAGCGAGTCCCATCAAGAGAGACTCCTCCCAGTATGGTGTTGTAGAGGGCGCGCTCAAAGACATCCATATAGCAAGCCTTCGGACTGTCCAGTGACAGCATCCTGTGCGCCCAAAATGCCAAGGCTATGCCTGCGCAGGTTTCTGCGTAGGCAGTGTCATTTGGCAGATCGTAATCACCGCCAAATTTTTCTCCATGAGGGTTTGAGCCAATGCCTCCGCTTATGTACATTTGCCTTAGCGTGATGTTTTCCCAAAGCCTGAGACAGGCATTTCGCAATTCCTTGTCGCCTGTCTCGGCAGCCACGTCGGCCATGCCTGCGTAAAGATATGCTGCCCGGACTGCATGGCCACTAGCCGCGTCCATCTCCCGGAGAGGCTTGTCCGATTGCAATTGACTCAGCGGCCCCGGAGGGACTTCACCGCGTTCCTTTGCCTCAAGATCGAAGTAAAAAGGCTCCTGTCCCCGTTCGTCGATAAAAAATTTTGCAAGCTTGAGATAGCGTTTTTCTCCACTCGCCTGATAGAGCTTCATAAGGGCCAATTCAATTTCAGGGTGCCCGCAATAGCCCCGTTTTTTGCCGGATTCCGGACCAAAGACGCTGTCAATCTTGTCGGCGCAGCGGCGCATGACATTCAGGAATTTGGATGAACCCGTGGCTTGCTGATGCGCCACCGCCGCCTCGATAAGATGCCCCATGCAATAGAGCTCATGGTGGTCGCGGAGGTTTTTCCAGCGTTTTTCAGGCTCGACAATCGTGAAATAGACATTGAGGTAGCCATCCGGCAGCTGGGCCTTCTCAATGTCGTCAATGAGTTCGTCAAGAAGAGCGGAAAGTTTGCTATCGGGATGCTGCGCCAGGCTGTAGGATACCGCCTCAATCCACTTGGCCACATCGGAATCCCAGAAATAGTGCGGCTTCAGAGGCTGGCCAGGTTTCCATGCAAGCTTGAATGCATCAAAACGCCCGGTTTTTTTGAGCTGATCGTACTCGGCCTTCAAGGTGACACTGCGATTTACTTCAAGCCTGGCGCTCCAAAACGAATCTTTTATCGTCACCTTATCATGTGTTACTGCGGTGATTTTTTGCATAATGGCAAGCTTTCTTTTTTAAGCCGCACTTTGCGGTGTTTGTATTTCATTATAACAAACACTGGCAGTTTAGCCTAGATGAGGATTCCTGATAAAAAGGGGACGATTCCGACTTTTAAAATGATTCCTGGCTTGCCTCTCTGTCCAGGGACTGCTATCCTTTATTTCAGGAACAGCAAGGCAGGGAATCCCGGAATGAGGACGGACAAGCCGCTTGAATTAAAATTCGCATTTCCCCTGAAGGCCCTTAATGGGGGGCTTTTTGTATCGAGGGGGTGCGGCATCCATCCCACACGCACGATAGATTCTCATGAACTGATCTTTGTCCGCAGCGGAATGCTTGGCATCTTTGAGGACAAGCAGCGGTTTGAGTTGAAAGAAGGTGATGCCCTTCTTCTGCGGCCCGGACTGCGCCACGGGGGAACTCTTGCCTATCCCCCGGATCTCTCGTTCTTCTGGATTCATTTTCTGATTGAAAAGGAGTCTAAAACGACCAAAAGTCAGCAAATTGAAATCCCACGGGTTGGCAGGGTTGCAGAACCCCAGCGCTTTGCGGAACTTTGCCTCAGATTTCTCGATGCGCAGGAATCCGACCCCGGAAACCGCCTGCGCCTTTCGCTTCTCCTCGCCCTCATGCTTGCCGAGCTTGCCGCCGCCCCGAAATCCTCCGGCCCGGAAGCCGCGGCACTTGCCGCCAGAGCCAGTGAATTAATAGCCGTGGATTCCTTGGATCAGGATTTTTCTGCGGGACGCCTTGCAGCCAAGCTTCGTTGCAATCCCGACTACCTTGGCCGCATTTTCAAGGCGGCTTACGGATACAGCCTGACCCGGGCAATCCACAACAGGCGCATCGCGCAAGCCCGCAAACTCCTGCTCGAGAGCAATCTCAATATCGGGGAGATCGTCGGAGCCTCAGGCTTTGGCGATATCGCGTTTTTCCGGCGCATCTTTAAACGCCATACCGGCTTTGCGCCACATTCATTCCGCAAGCTCTGTCCCAGGCGGCACATCAATACGGAATGAGTATCCGCCTACCTTATTTCCGCAAAACAATTTGAAAGACTTCATTTCGCATGATATCTGATTTGCCTGCGTCTTTTGGCGGAGGACGCGGAACACTGTCCTGTACCGCCATATTTTTTTATCTGCGGAGTTAAAAAAACATGCTTGTGTATCTTTGTCCGGCCCTGATGGACTGGCTTATTTTTTTCGTGCTTACTGCAGTCATGTATGTTGCGGGAGAACGCGGCGTAGGCTTTGGCGGCTGCAGCATTCTGGGCATAATTTTTCAGGTGGCCTACATGGGCTGCAGCATCGCCGCCGGGCACATGCTTACCCGGAAGAATGCAAAGAGAATCCTCTTTCTGAGCACACTTTTCTGTGGGCTCACGGCCGCCTGCTGCCTCTGGCTTGAATCTATGATTCCTCTATCCGCAGCTTTGGCCTTTTTTGGCGTATTCTCTGCATTTTTCTTCAATGCGTTTCAATCGTTCATGCGCGGGGAGTCTGCGCCAGGCACCTTAAAAAAGACTGTGGCGCTCTATAGCTTGTCGTGGAGTTCCGGTGCGGCGGCTGGCTGCATGACAGCTGGACTGATGTGCAAACTTGGGATTTTTTGGATGTTCGCGAGCATTTTCGCATGCATGCTTGTCATCGCGGGTTTCCTACTCGTGCATAAGAGCCGGGGACATGACGAGCTTTCCTCGGATGAACATGTCGAGGAAGGTTCGGCGGGAGCGCGCCAGGTTTCGTCGGCCTACGTCCTTGTCGGCTGGATGATGATATTTGTGATCGTCTTTGTCCAGCGTCCGGTCTTTACATTTTTGCCGAGGGATTTCGGAAGCAGGGGCGTTGATTCCCTGCTGGCCAGCCTGCCTCTTTTCGGACATATGGCGGGGCAGGCGCTTTTTTCCTGGCTGATGTGGCGTTTCAGGGATCATCTCTACCGCAAGACTCCGTTCCTGCTAATCCAGGGGCTTGCCGCCGCCGGATTCCTTGTGATATGGAAGTTCCCTTCTTATCCGGTCTGTCTTGCCGGTCTTTCCCTGCTTGGAATCTATGCGGGATTCGCCTATTTTTGCGCGGTTTACTACTCGAGCAATTCCGGGCGAAGGGCCTTCAATGTGGGCGTGAACGAATCCCTTGTGGGGCTGGGCTCGATTGCGGGCATCCTGGCAGGATATTTCTGGATGCGCACAAATGCCGAGATATCCGACCTCTACCTTATGTGCGGCCTTGGGCTGCTGGTCTCGGCAGTTTTTCAGTTTGTCGCCGCACTCCCCGCCAAGCAAGGAAAATGCCCTGAACCTGAAACAATGACCCCCCTCTAACCGCGCTTCAGCCCCGCTTGACGTTTTTGAGCTTGGCGAACCTGTCAAGACGCTCTGCAGCAAGCAGGAGCACTTGCCGGATCCGGTAATATTCCGAAGGCTTGTTGCGAAGGTGCCAGAGAGCACTGATTTCCTGTTCGAAGAGGCGGATCTCGTCCGCCACAGCGTCAAAACAGATGACCTTCGGCGCCTTCTTTCCTCCGCTGGCTTCCTGGAGAAGCAGGCAGGCGGCCTGTATCAGCGTTTCACCCCAGGCTCCGCAAAGCATTTCGCGGAAGACAAGTTTGTCCGCCGGGCAGGAATAGGAAGCGATATCTGAAAGTCTGCCGCGCAGCCCGACAAGTGTTTTGTATGCCTTGACAAGCTTTGCATTATCCGTTTCGAGCAGAGCTTTTCCTGCCCCGCTAACGGGATGGGGCTGGTACCAGGCAGCGATTTCGGAACTGGGGTCAAGCCATTGCTGGAAGGCTCCCCAGCTAAGGACGGGTGCAAGTCCTATTTCCTTGAGCACTCCCGCTGCCTGCCCGCTGCAGTCGCCAAGCTCAAGGCGGCTGAAAGCCTCGTCGAAACTCTTGCCCGTTTCCGGACTTGTGCGCCATGACCAGGCGGCTCCAAGAATCATTCCGTGGTAGGAATTAGCCAGAAGGTTGACATGCCCATAGTCGCCCCAGTCCGTGTTCAAGAAACCTATCGCTCCCAATTTTTTGCCCTGCATGGCGAAATTGCTGATGTTTGCAGAACCATATTCTATGGCGTTAAATAAGCGGTTCCAGCCGGAGACTCCCGGGCAGACGTAATAAGGCACCTTGGCCTTGCTGAACTTCAGGGTCCTCTCCTCGTTTGGTTCGGCCGAGTAGTCCCAATGCAGGGCTATTGCGTCCTTCGGCAGCTCTTTGATCAATTCCGGGAAATGCAGGACTATGTCGCCCCAGAACATTGGCTGTTTTCCGTTCTTGCGCAGTACCGACATGACCTTGAGAAGGAATTCAATGTAGAGCTTGCCTCCCCCGATCTTCTCGGCTTTTTCCTTGTTGCGCCCCTTGCCAAGGTCGAAGGTCTCGTCACAGCAGATATTGAAATATTTCGAACGGAAGAGAGGTACAAACTCGTCAAGTATCTCTTTCACCAGTTCGAGGGATCCATTGTTCGAGGGATCAAGCGTGTAATGAGCCATGCGCTCATGGAACGAGAAGGCTTTTTCCGAGCCATTGACTGAAAGCTCATTAAGGTGCTCCTTGCGCGGCGAGCGGAGCATCATGTACATGTGGCCGAATGTGCTCAGGGAAGGAACAAGTTCGACGTGATGCTTCCGGCAATGTTCGTCGAGCGCAAGAATCTCCTCGGCGGTCAGCGGGTCGCTGCCAGCCCATACGTCAGGATGCTTCCTGAACGCAAAGGTGTGCTCCACATAAAGCTGAAGCTGGTTCATCTTATAATGCGCCATCTTTTCGACGAGAGCAAAGAGGGTTTCCAAACTGGGCACCTTGCCGCGGGTGGCGTCGTGGTAAAAACCGCGCGCTGCGTAATCCGGCGAGTCCTCAATCTCCAGGCAGGGCAAGTTCCTTCCACAGGAGCGGACAATTTGCCGGAGAGTCTGCACTCCGTAGTAGAAACCGGCAGCAGTGCTTGCGCGAAGGCAAACACCCTCTTTGTTTATCGAAAGCTCGTAGGCTTCTGCGGCAAGTTTCGGTTTCAAAGAAAGCACCAGCGAGTTTTTTTCGTCCTTCAGCGAACGGAGCAGTGCCGGACGGCGGCAATTTGCCACTTCAATTTCTGTTGCGAGCTGCTGCGCGGGAAGCAGCGTCTCCCTCGGACAATCGTCCATGATCACTATGGCGCAGTTTGCGGGCAGCGTGAAGGAAGCGGCCTTCCTGCTCAGTTTTCTGGGCTGCGGAATCAAATCCATCTCAGTATCCCTTTCCTAATTTGTATCTGAAAAAATTTCAAATTGTCTCAGCCAATAGCCTTCAAAAGCAGCTCCTTCAAGGCGGGAGCTTCCATATCTTTTGCGACCTGTCTCCAGAGTTTGCAGTCCTCATCTGAAGAGATATCCGGAAGAAATCCAAATTTTAGATAAAGCGATATTGCCGGGATGCGGTATGTCTGCGTTACCAGGTAGCAACGTTTGTGCATAGAGGCCAGCTTCTCCATTGCCATTGAAAGCATTGGCTTGGCGAGGCCTTTGCCCTGGAAGTCTTTTCTGAGGGCCACCCAATGTATCCTGCCCCACTCGCCGCCCTTGAAGGAATTGTCAAACCATGCGCTGATGGTTCCGGCGGAAGAGCCGTCCGGGGAAAGGATAAGGAAGCATCTCTTTTCTATTTCGCCCCAATCAGTCCCAAACTGTTTCTCAAAGAGCTCATCGCTTATTTTTCCTGGAGGCTCAAGCTCACGCCATATGGATATCCATTCTGCGACATCTTTCGGCTTCATGTGTCTTGCAGAGAAGCCCCCGGGAAAACTGAAGCCCGGCAGAGCTTCCATGTCCCGCCGCAACATAATTATGCGTTGGTCTGGCTGGTTTCCCGCAGAGCTTGTCCCGTCCATATCTCAGGGGCTCCTTTGCCCTTCAGCATGCTCATGTAAACACGGAATAAAGAGGGAAAGATAATTTGGCAAGCATCAATAGACAAGGAGAATTCCGCAAAGATTTTCCATTCTATTCAGAGACGTTCCGCCAAAAGTTTTAAAAGCTGCGGGCTGCCATCGAAGTAGTTTTTCCTCAAAAGCGCCAGAGCTCCCGCAGGCACCGCCTCCGTGCCAAGGATCGACTCCTCAAGAGGGAAGCTCAAAGGGTTCCCAAAAAGAAGATTCTCCAAAAGCGATTTCCGAAATGCCGTAATGAAGGGTTGCAAAGGCGGCTCCCCGTCGAAAAGCAGTACTATTTTCTGCGGTGACAGGTAGTTTGCAATGTGGGCAAAACTTTCACCAAGGCTTTCCGCGAACTCAAGCAACTTCTCACCGGACAATTCTGAAAGGGACGACGGCTGAACTCCCCCGTTGTTCTTCTGAAACCATTTATAGTAGGATGAATCGAGCTCCCCCGCTTGAGCCTGCACGGCCTGTCCTTAGCTGAAGAGTAAGGAAATCGTCCACACCCTTGCAGACGCCCTCTGTTTTTTCACCCCATGCCGCAAGCCTCGCATTATTTTCCAGCAATATCATGGGAGCTTCATCCTTGAATATGGAAAAAAGCTTCGTCTGAAGAGGATAGTTGCGGATTCCCCAGAGGTCTGAATGCAGTATCTCCCCGATTCGCGCATCAATTATTCCTGAAACGCCTAGCGCAAGCCCGCAAAGAGGCGATTGCAGGCCAACTCCGGAAAGATGCTGCTTCAAATCCAGCACTACCCTTTCAATGTCAGGGGATGCCGCAGTCTTTTTTGAGGAGATCAGGCGCCCGGCAAAATCATAGAGATTGTATGTATTGCTCTTGCTGCCCGAATAGGCGGCCACAAAATTTCCCGTCCCTCCTCTAAGTTTCCAGACTGTACTTGGACGCCCTCTTTGCGAAAGAAGGCTTTCAGCCTGTTCCACAAAACCGGCTTCAAAAAGGGTTTCCATCACATAAAACACAGATGTCCGCCGCAAACCTGTCAAACTTAGGAGCTGCGTCTGGGTTGCTCCTCCTAGCTGGGCAAGGTGCCGGATTATGTTTGCCGCATGAGCTATGATTTTCTTATTTTTCAAAAAGTTTCCCTTCAACTAGAGCATACAGTAAATATTCAAATAATGAAATAAATATATAAACCGCGATATCAAATACAAGCTGGAGTACTAAAGGAGGTTTGTAGCATACGCTCCATGAGGAGAAGTAAAAGGGAAGGCAATTAATTACTACTGCTGTCGCTGCTATCGCCGCTTCCACCAGTACTGGTGCCGCCGCGAAGAGGGATGCGCGCACTGGGCATGGCAGTGAGGTAGATCATGAAGGCTATGGAGTTGTTGTATTCCTTGCTTTGGAGCTGGTCTCGTTTTGTTTCCTGCCGCAATTCCAGCGAGGCCTCCCAACAGTGGAGCTTTCTTATCAACTTGAACTTTTTGTCTGTGACGTAACCTGCCTCGAAGTCATAGGCCATCTCAAAAGCCGCGAAGGTTTTTTTGTCGATGGGGATTGGGAACTCTGAACCAATGGTGGCGGTTTGTCCCCTGCCGTAGGAGTTGCTGAAGGATGTGCCTGAATTCATCGAAGCAAGGGAGCTGCCCATTGAATAGATGCTGCGTTCCTTGTAGGCGTCCTGATAGCTATAAGAGGCATAAACCCTCCAGTCTTTCATGATCTGGTAGGAGAGGGTGTTTTCCCATTTGTTGATCATTTTCCATGAAAGCCCAGGGCGTCCGGCATAATGGTCTGCGCGATAAGCCTCGGTGTTGTGCTCGGAAGATTGTCCTATGTCGAGGAGGAGATTTGAAGTGAAAGACAGGTCAGAAAACGGGGTGAAGGAAAAAAGAGTTCCGAGTTCGCCGAGGTTTTTGAAGCCCTTTTCCCGCTGAAAGTGGAAATCAAAGTAGTTTTCCAACGAAGCCCAATTGTATATCTTCTCCCTGCCGTAATCGCCACGCCTGGTTTCCAACCTGTTTTTCAAGCCAAAACGAACGAAGTTTTGTTCGTTAAGACGGTCGATGTCGTCGAAGTAGTAGATGTGGTCGCGGCTGACGGTAGGGTCTGGAATGTAGGTGTAGTTGATATAGGGAACCATGACGTGACGCATGCCGTCAATTTCCCAGAAGGCATTTTTGGCACTCTGCCAGGCCCGGGATATCTTGGTGTTGGCCTCAAACCCGAATTCCCCGGCCAAACGGAGCTTACCGCTGCCATCGCGATCATAGTTTATGACGTCGCCATCGGGATTGCCGTCGGGAGCGTCAACGATGAGCATCGTGTTGAGACTATCCTGGTTTACAGAGGTCTTGGAAGTCTTGGAGTAGTAGGTCAGGCGGGCGCCAGCACGCGGAATCAGGTTAAGCCAGCCGATGGAAAAGGGATAGTAGAACATGTGAAGTGTGTCAAAACGGCCTGCCTTGTAATCCTTCGGGTCGACCAGATTGCCGGTAGTGCGGGCGCTGTCATAGTCGCGCCATTTCATGCGCAGGTAGGATAGGGAAGTCTCTCCCTGATAGTAAATATTCTTGAAGAGTTCCTGGCGAGGAACGTCAATGCGGAATTCCGGAAGGCGCTCTACTTCAGAGAAAAATTTATTGACCCGCGGACGCACTTCGAGAGAGGTGCTGAAACGGTCAAACTGGTATTCAAGCGCGGAAAATGTTATGGGCTGGGGATCATCATTGTAACGGTCTTCAAAGAAATCTTTCAGGAAGTTAATGTCGCTAAGCTTATCTATCTGCCCGCGGAAATCCATACGCGGAGTGATGTGGTTAATGTGGCTGAGGCGGAGCTCATAGCGGTCTTTGGGAATCCTGAGTCGCTCGTTGGCCTTTTTCCATTCGGGCTCGTCAATGCTGCCATCCTCGCTGGTGTCGTTATCAGTGCCGTAAGGGCTGCGGTCATGGAGTCCATAGGCGTAAAGGTCGGTGTAGCTTTTTTCGGTGTGGATTTCCGTTTCGTTACCCAGTGCCAGGCCGCGGGAAGAATAGTAATCAACCATCATCTTGCTGGTGGTGTCCGGATCGCTGAGGATGCGAAACTTCTTGGAGAGCTTTACAAAGTATCCC
>Ga0209417_1007429_pt1 | contig 10560 bp, 12 predicted proteins | sample RifGroF2_FD_184002 | JGI IMG/M metagenome (GOLD analysis project Ga0209417, IMG submission 184002) | Groundwater microbial communities from Rifle, Colorado, USA - Groundwater F2 (SPAdes) (version 2) | ecosystem: Environmental > Aquatic > Deep subsurface > Groundwater | place: Rifle, Colorado... | reverse complement strand
ATCGTTGATCCGCAATCAATCAACTGGATCAACCAGGACAACAGCCGCCAGCAAATCGCCATAAAGCAAGCGGTCACGGGGCAAGCCAGTGACGCGACCCTGACCTTCCCCAACGGCTACGGAACGGGGCGGCACTTCGAGTACATCGCACACCCGCGCCGGATGATAAAGCACGTCATCATAGACAGCGCCGCCAACCTGCCAGCGCCAACCGTGACGGGGACGATCCAGTTTGAGGTTGAGTTCACCATCACGAACTCGTCAGGCGTGGAGTTATACCTGGACGGCGTGAGGTGGGCGCGCTCCAACAACGTCAGGGTACGCACTTCCAACCAGATTGAGTTCCGCAGCCTGACAACGGGCGAGGTGCTGTGGTACGCCGATGCGCCGGTTGCCACAGATGCCAACGGGGACATAGCCCTGGCGCAGTACGAAGTCAGGCGCACGGGCGGAACGTACTTTATCACCGTCCGCGTACCTAAGACCTGGATTGACACGGCAGCCTACCCGATCAAGGTTGACCCCACCTTCACGGACGGATACGGCGGGGATGCGACCACGGCAAAAGATGCCATATTATACGAAGCTGTTCCAGACAATAACTACGGTGCGGGAACCAACCTATACGTCCATGAAGCTGCTGGCGAGCGTATTCGTATTCTTATTGATTACGACCTGTCGAGTCTAAGTGGTTACACCATTACCAGCGCCACACATTATTTGTATTCCGGCGCAACGACAACCATCGGGGTAACTCATCATAAACATACCCAAATATGGGTTGAGGGTACGTATGACGGCGGGACATTAGTCGGTGCTACTTGTTGGGCTTATCGGATTTATAACTCAGCTCGCTGGGCGGGTGATACGGGTTCAGACGGCGGCACGGATGCGGGTTGTTCAGTATCCGGCACAGACTACGAAGCGACATCCCTTGGAACGATACACCTTGATTCGCCTTCCGCTGGTACAGAGGGATCAGTTGAACTGACTTCCAGCGAAGTTCAGGAGCAGTTTGGTGGGACGCTCGCGATGGTGTTAGTCCCAGATGCGGGCAATACAAATTGGGGTTACTTTTGTTCCTCCGACCACGCCACAACCGGCTATCGCCCGAAGCTGGTGGTGGAGTACACGGCTGAGAGCAGTACCGACCTCGTTGTCTCTGACGCAACTCACGCTCACACGGCTGACAACCTATTTTTAGCGACGGATGCAACAAATCTTGTTGTCGTCGACTCGACTCATGCTCACACGGCAGACAACATCGTCCTCGCCGTTGGGCATCACCTTGTCGTTGCGGATAGCACTCACGCACACGCCGTAGATACGCTCAATCTGCGCCAAATACTGACGCTTGCGATTGAGGACTCGACTCACGCTCATTCCGCAGATGCGCTTTCGCTAACCCAAATTCATATTCTTGTAGCGTCCGACTCAACTCACGCCCACGTCGCAGACGCACTTGCTCTTACTCAAACTCATGTCTTGGCGACCTCGGACTCGGCGCACTCGCATCTCGCAGACGCACCTGTACTCACACAAACTCACCGTATCGTTATTGCCGACTCAACTCATGCGCTCTCATCGGACAACGTCACCCTTACAACCGAAGGCACGAACAACCTCGTCACATCGGACTCAATTCACTCGCATTCTGCGGACGCTATCACCCTAACGCAAATCCACGTTCTCTCGATTGCAGACAGCACCCACGCTCACACAGCCGACAACGTCACGCTCCAGACGTCCGGCATCAACAACCTTGTCATTGCCGACGCTCTCCACGCTCACACCGCAGACGCCCTCACCCTCACTCAAATCCATGTTCTCGGCATCTCGGGCGCAACCAACAACCACCTTGCCGACTCCGTAGTTCTCGCAACATCGGGAATCAACAACCTTGTGATCTCCGATGCGATCCACTCGCACGCGGCGGACGTTCTTGCACTCTCTCAGGTCCACATCATTTCCGTATCGGATAGCACACATTCTCACGCATCCGATAACGCCACACTCGTAACCGAGGGAACGAACAATCTCGTAATCGCTGATGCCCTGCACTCGCATTTTGCAGACTCGTTTGCTCTAACTCAAAACCACGTGGTTGCAATCTCGGGTGCGATCCACGCTCACTACGCCGAGTCTGTGTCTTTGTCTGCATTTGCTTACCTTTATAGCAACGATACACTTCACTCGCTGTTGTCGGACTCGATTTCGCTATCACAAATTCACATCCTATCAATATCGGATTCGACACACTCTCTGACATCAGACAATGTTATAATTCCGGCAACGGTTGTGATCGCAAACGTTTCCGTGTCAGACTATACCCTATACTCTATGACGCTGGACAACTCGGCGCTGTACCTGACATCACTTGCAGACGCACAGGTAACGCAAGCAACATTGGAGGAATTGTAAAATGGCAATCAACACATATACGCAAGGCGAGCTTGTGCGCATCTCTGCCTCATTCGCCAATGGAGCAAGTCCAATTGACCCTGGCTCTGTTTTCGTCAACTTGCGCTACCCAACAGGCGGTTCTACGCTTCTATCCGGCTCTCTAATTACCAGTCCAAGCTCGGGTGTCTACTACTCCGACATTGATGCATCTGTCCCTGGAAAGTGGCACTATCGCTGGTACTCAACCGGATGCGGACAAGCCGCAAAAGCAAACTACTTCAAGGTCCTTGATCCCGAGGTTTGACATCACACAAAACCGTGATACAATACCTTATATTTCCTTCTCTCTGAAAAGGCGGCAACCCATCCAAACGGTAGTCGCTTTTTCTCTTTCCGGAGGCTTGAAATGGCGCAATACTGGAACAGGCTCACCATCCGAAGACCCTGGAAACACAATGGGCGCTGGATGCCCTGGTGGTTGTCCGGAACGCATGTATGGAGCGAGGGGCAAGGTCGTTTCTGGAAACGACAGCTTTCGAAAGCTCGTCGTCGTGCATGGAAGTACGAAGTCCGGACCGGAAAGCCGTTGAACATAACCTCGATTGAAAGCGAGGTCAATTGGAAGGGATGGTAATGGGATGGCTATGGAAACACGACAAACTGGTGTTTTTCGCGGTGATTGCGACAGTCCTGGAATGGATGATCGTGATTGGAGCGTTGATCGATTTGATCTCATGCGCGCTATTCGGCGTCACCATCGCGCTCGTTTGCTGAAAGCAAGGCGCAATCACTACGGGGGCGATTGGGCAGCAATCGCCGGAGGTAAACTCGTCAATACTGCAACTCCATGCTCGTGCTGGATGTGCGGAAATCCACGCAAGTATACCGGCGAACTCACAATCGCTGAACTCAAGGCAGACCTGGATTTCGAGGATGCCCTTTCCGAGATACAAAAATCCACCCTTGTTGTTGAATAGGTGGACTTTTGCGGAAGAAAATATTTTATTGGATGTATTGTATCATAAAAATTGCCACTTGACATATTCAATTTTTTTTGTTAGTATTGTGGCGTAGGCAATAATTTATTGCCGAATAACCGCATCGCGATAGGAGCGTGTCTTGTGCGCGCTCTTTTTGTTTTAAGGATAGGTGAAAGCGATGACCCAAAAAAAGAAAGTCAACAAGCTCCACGATGTTGAGGTTCAGGCAGTTGGACTGGTTACTGTCGGTGCGAACGAGGAGCAATTTTTCTTGCTGAAATCACAGCAAGGCGCGGAGGAAACCATGACTAATCAAGTGATGGAAAATGTTGTTGTTGAGGAAACTCAGGACGAGGTAGCGAAAGGTCTTGCTGCTCGGATTTGGGACGCTCTCAAAAACAAATTTACGGAAGTCCCGAGTAATGAGGAAGCAGCCGTAGAGAAGGCGTCAGAGGCGGAGGTTGTTGTAGAACAGCAGCCCGAGGTTGCGAATGAGGTTCAGGTTGAGCCTGAGGTTGTCGCAGAAGTTGAAAAAGCCGCTCCGGTTGTAGATGATCGCGATGTTCTGATGAAGGCGAATGTTGCTCTTGCCGAAAGACTTGAGGCTGTTGAAAAGCAGTTGAAAGATGCTGAAGACGAGAAAGAGCGTTTGGTCTACATTCAGAAGGCGCAGGAATTCTCTCATCTCGGTGTTGATGGCGCAACGCTGGCAGACAATCTGCACTTCATTGCAAAGGCCGACAAAGAGCGCTACGCGTTCTGGACTGGCTTGCTCGCCGCTGTCGAAGCTCGAACGAAAGACACCGAGCTGTTTGAAGAAATTGGTAAGTCGGCGGACACCGCTGGCGATCCGCAAGACTTTGAAACCAAATTGGTCGATCTGATCAAGAATGGTGATGCAAAGTCAATTCGTGAAAAACTTGCCTCAATGGACCGCGATCAGGCTCAGGAATACCTTAGCCAACGACATGCGGCAATGAGAAAGTAATTCTGGAGGTCTATAATGACAACCGCTTATTCTGGATTTGGTTTTGACTACGGTGCTCTGGTTGCAAACGCTGACATGGACGGAAAGGTCGGCAAGTTTGTTACGACTGGTAGCGTCGCAGGCGAGTTCAAGTTGGCAACGGGCGCATCTGCACCAATGCCGCTTGGCGTACTCTTTAACGATCCTCGCCAGGGTGAACCTGGAGTGATCCGCATTTTGGGTACGGCACGCGTTTCTGCATCTAACGCGATTGGCTATGGCGACTACGTTACCGCCAACGCTTCCGGCAATGCCATTGTCGTAACGGCATCCGGCAAGGCCGCTGGCGTTGCCCTGACCGCTCTCTCATCCGGCGCTGGATACATCGAAGTTCTGTTGATCCCCGCTGGCTTTGCAGGTGCGGACAATACGCCTTAACTCTTAGGAGGTACATAGAAAATGCCTACACCAACCGCACGTGATGTCCATATCGAAGCTCCTTTGTCGCAATTCTCCATTGCTTATTCCAATGGATTGTATATTGCTGAGCAAATTTTCCCTCGCGTTCCTGTTGCGAAACAGTCCGACTACTACTACATCTTTGACAAAAGTGCGTGGTTTCGTGACAATGTAGCCAAGCGTGCCCCAGGCACTCGCGCACAGCGCGCTGACTACACGATCACAACTGGATCATATGTCGCAATCAACTACGCTCTTGCCAAGGCTGTTCCAGACGAGGTTCGCGACAACGCGGACAATCCTCTCCAGCCAGACATGGAAGCAACCGAGTTCGTTACCGACGCGCTTCTGCGCGGTCAGGAACGACGTGTTGCAGACCTTGTTACCGCGAGTGGTGGTTGGTCCTATGCTGCGTCTCCGGCAACTCAGTGGTCCGCTAGCGATGCTGACCCATTGGTTGACATCGAAGCCGCAGTCAACGGTGTTGTAAGCAACATCGGTCGTGCTCCAAATGTCGCTGTCATGTCGTGGGACACTTGGCGCTATCTCAAGAATCACCCTGATCTCTTGGATCGCGTAAAGTACACCCGCGCTGGTGGTTTGCCAATGCCTGCTGATCTTGCTGCATGGTTCGGACTTGAAAAAGTCCTGATCGGTACTGCAATCCGAGATACATCGGCTGATGGCGCAGCGTTCGCGTCCTCGTATATCTGGGGCGATGACTTCTGGGTCGGCTATGTAGCAGCAACACCATCTCTCATGACCCCATCTGCTGGCTATTTGCTGGAATGGAAGTCCCGCGAAGTTCGCCGCTATCGTGAAGATCAGGAACGCCAGGATGTTCTCGAGGCCTCTCACTACACCGATGAGATCGTCTCTGCATCCGACGCTGGCGCGATCATCTACGACGCGATCTAGCAGCATCCGAACAGGTAGTTGAACGAGCGCCCTGACCCCGTATGGGTGCAGGGCGCTTTTCATAAATCTACCTTCCCCCGTTGTGACTGAGCGAGGCGAGAGTCTCGCTCAGTGCCAGGGAGATACCTATGGCATATACGTCAGCAAGTAACGTGGCAGCATACTGCCGACAACTGTTGAGCAATGATCTCGAGTTTACCGATGCCACAAATCCGGCATTGATTGATGTTGAGCTATGGATCGAGGATGGCGCAGATCACATTGATTCTGCCTTGTACTCGAAAGGCTATATGTCTCCAGTCTCGGCGAGTTCAACGGTCTATGGAATTGTAAGACGCCTGAACACGTACTACGCTGTTGCTCAGGCGGAGTTTGCGCGCACAAATGTCATTGTCGGTCCTGGAGAGCGCACTCGCGGTGCTCAGTTTGACAAGATGTTCACTGATGGACTTGCTATGCTCTTGAAAAGCGACTTGACGCTTGCTGGAGTAGATGCGGTTTCCGATCCGGCAAGTATTTATATTGGTGGAACTAGCAGAGCGACTAAACTCGCATACGAGCAAGACACAGACCGAGTAAATCCGCGTATTCGACGTGGTATGTTTAGATTTCCAGACGCATCAAGCCCTGACGATTATTCAACATCCGCAAGTGGAACATAGGAATGTTACCGCTGTTCAAACTTTTTTTTCCTGTATTTATGGTTGTTGCCTCAATTTTGGGTGTTGAGTCTGTCAATCCGGCGTCCCAATTGGCTCGTATCGAATCGGTCAATCCTGGATTTGTTCGATGGAATGGAGTTCGGTGGCCTGATCAGGTAGATCACACTCAGCTTGCCGCTCTAAACAATCTCGAAACAACAAAGGTGATTGTTGTTGTTCAGACGACAGAGTTTATTCCGACGACAATTCAGCAGTACCAGATTGGTATGTACATTAAAAATCTTGCAATTCAGTACCCGTACATCTATGCCTGGGAACTTTGGAACGAGCCAGACCGTCCGGCGTTTTACGGATCATCGTATTTCCTGGGTGGTGGTTGGAACACAGATGCTAGAGGCTATGGAGCGTTTTTAAGTAGAGTCAAATACCTCAATCCAGAGAATACAATATTGTCCGGTGGATTATGTGAAGCAAATGTCTCGTGGGTCAGCACAATGTTGACCTATGCAGGAAAGCCGGATGGTATTTCGTTTCACTCGTATGCTACTTATCCATACGCCAACACCCTCGATATACAGAATAAGGTTGTAAGACTGAGAAGTTTGACAACAATTCCGCTGTATTTGACGGAAACGGCATTGAAAGTCAGTGATCCTGCTCCAGCGGATTTCGACGCAAAGAAAGCCGAGTATCTCCAAGCTGTGTTTACAACCGCGACCGATCTCAAGCTCTGGTCGGCGATTTGGTACACGGTCGGCGGGAACGGCTGGATGAACACAGACCTGGAAGGTTTGTCGTATGACTTATTTAGAGAGTTGACTAATGCGCAATAATTTTTGTGGTATAATTGCGTCGTTACATAGTTTATAGCAGAAAGGGACTTGCAACTTGAAAGTTATATACGTTTACGCTGACAGTCCAGAGGAATGGAATTGCAGTCAATGGCGATGCTTGACTCCATCGGATGCGATCAACTCCAAGGACAACAATCAGTTTCAGGCAAAACTGATTCATGTTTCGGGATTTCTCGATTTCATGAATCCAGCAATTCAGGACTTGGTTGGTCCGGCGTCGGTAGTGGTTTTTCAGAGGAACGTTGTGGATACCCAGGCGTTTGACGCTATGGAATACTGGCAAGCGATGGGTAAACCAGCGGTGATTGACCTTGACGACGCATATCATATTCTGCCCTGGTCAAATCCAGCTCATAGGTTCTGGCTGGAAAAAGACGATGGCGTTGCACTTTTACATCTTGAAGAGGGTTTGAGGCGTTCAAATGGATTGCTCGCTCCAAACAGGCTGTTGCTCTCCGACTGGTCACACGTCGCTCGTGGGTACTATATGCCAAACTACGCCGAGGCGAAGTGGTGGAAGGATCTTAAAAGTCGCAAGATCGCGAAACACAAAGCGGGTCTTGACGACAAAATCGTGATCGGGTGGGGTGGCAGTGTGTCTCATTATGACAGTTGGTGGGGCAGTGGAATTCGAGAGGCTGCACAACGAATTGTCAAGAAGTATCCGCAGGTTGTGTTTATGATTTGCGGAAACGATCCGAGAATTCACGATCAGCTCGATATTCCGCTCGAAAACAAGAGACAGCAACCTGGAGTTCCACCGGAGGTATGGCCTCAGATTGTAAAGACGTTCGACATCGGAGTTGCTCCGCTGTTCGGTCCATACGATCAAAGACGGTCATGGATCAAGGGTGTCGAATATATGTTGGCTGGAGTTCCCTGGGTCGGAACAAAAGGTGAACCATACGCCGATATTGATGAGCATGGATTTACGATCTTGAACGGTGAGAAAAACTGGTTTTATACACTCAACCACATGATCGAAAATCTTGCAGACCTGCAAAAGACCGCAGACATGAAGATTGAATATGCACAGCAGCAGTTCTTTGCTGAGAATCGAGTTGATACGATGAACGAAATGTTCGCAAGCATTATCAGAGACGCCGCTCAGGTAAGTACAGGCAGACTTCCAGGGGTGTATCGTGGCTAAAAAACAACGAACAAAACGAGTACAAAAGCCTGTTGTTGAGCCTAAGCCACAAATTGATTTTGAGAAGGTTCAGGCTGAGACGTTGTGGGTTTTTGAGCAATACGGAGAACAAGCTCCAAGGCTGAACGGGGTTTCTGTTTTGCAGTGTTGCGCATACGATGTCATTCAAATGCTGAATGGAACGTTCGTGGCGGAGGTGAGCAAATGAAGATTTTGTTTTCCTCTCACAACGATTTTGTAGAGCTTGCAAAGATTTTGTTTGCACAAGGGCATCAGATCGCAGCAATCCAGCCAGGGTTCAGAGACGTTCTGCATGGTCTCGAGATCAAGACAGATGCGCTCTTGGACATAGTGACTCAAGAGGATTATCTTCAGGCGGCAAAGTATTCTGCTGCTGTCATAAACTGGATGTCAAGAGTTGACTATCAGGAAATGCCGATTGATCCAATTATGAGATCGGCGCTCGAGCAGAACATTGCTGGTTTTACTTATAGTAGGATATACGACCTGTCGTCTTTCGTTATTGCGCTATCGAAGTATCGTCCAGACGTGATTGTGGTTCACAACGATGTAGAACCGCTGTTGAGGACCGCTGCCCAATGGGGCGCAGCGAACGGAGTTCCGGTTGTTCATGTTCCACACTCGGTTTATTTGGATGCCGGACGAGGCGCACCTGGAACGGATGTTCACGATATTATCACAGCGAGCTACATTGCTGCCGCAGGTCCGTTTCAAAGAAAGTGGTACGAAATTCGTGGAATGCCACCTGAGAACATTCGCGAAACAGGATTTGTTCATTTCGACAAGGTGGCAACGGTAGTTCCAAACCGCAAGCTGGCGTGTCATTTGTTGGGACTTGATCCACGTAGACCTGTCGTGATGTACGCATCGAGTTGGGCGCAGTCAACGAACCTGCTTGGAATTCACAACGGCGTGCAGACGTACTACGAAAAGGTTTTGAAAGCTGCAAAGACGCTCGAAATGGCGCAGTTTGTGGTCAAGTGTCACCCGAGCGATAGAAACCTTGGATGGCACGTCGAAAAGGCAAAAGGATTGCCAAACGTGATCGTAACGTCACAGCACTTGCCGATCATCCTTCAGGCGACCGACCTGTTGTTGAGCTATGGACCGAGCAACGTGTTGATGGAGGCGTCGTTTATGCCTCAAATAAGAATGATGGTGTCGAGCGGATACGAAGGCGATCCGGAGGTTGTCCAAACCGGAGAGAATGCAACTCCAGAGAAGATTGCTGCTCTCCTGAAAGATTCTCTCTCGAAACAGCCTGTTGACAAAAGCACTTTCAGGATCAAGTATTGCGGACCTTCCGATGGGAACTCTGCAACAAGAATTGTGAAGTACATACTGGATGTAACGAAAAAATGATTAAACTGGTTATCGAAATGAGTGGAGCGAAAGAAATTGCAGACGCTATCGGCAAAGACAAAACTGCCGAGATAGACAAGCGTCTCGGTGCTCTGGTCAGTAAGATAGCCAAACAAATCAAAGAGAATGCTCCAGTTCGATCCGGAAAGCTGCGCAAATCCATTTCGAGCCGCAAGGTATCCGTTTTGGAGTATGCAGTTCAGGAAACTGGAGTTGGTTACGGACCTTATCAGAGATGGGGAAGTCAGCCTCACTATATCTTTCCGTCAAGGGCAAAGGCGCTGATGACACCTCCGACGTACACAAAAAGTCCGCTCCAGCACCCGCTCAACTATGTCGGACCACCGATGACAAGACTCCACCCAGGACCAAAGGCGACATACTATGTCGAGTTCGGCTTGATGGAATCCGAGTCTAAGATACAGTTTTTTGTCAACTGGTTGCCAGAGACCGTGTTCCTCGGAATGAAGAACGGTGTGTCTGGTCGAAGTGCGCCCGACGCAGGAGGAGCATGACAAACACAATGAGACCGATTATCGACGCTGTGATTGCCAACATATCGGCGGCAAGCGTTTTGAGCGCATGTGCGGTTGGAAAGGACTACTCGGTCATGGAAAGCGCCGCAAGTGCAGCGGCAGTCGTGTCTTATACGGGAGTGCGGAGCAATCCGGACACGTTCTCCACGAGAGAACGGTTGATCACGGTAAGATGCGAGCTTTTTGTAAAGGATGTTACATCGCCTAGCGTGATGATGGACTATGTGTCCGACATTAGCGACATGGTT
>Ga0209417_1007423_pt1 | contig 10570 bp, 7 predicted proteins | sample RifGroF2_FD_184002 | JGI IMG/M metagenome (GOLD analysis project Ga0209417, IMG submission 184002) | Groundwater microbial communities from Rifle, Colorado, USA - Groundwater F2 (SPAdes) (version 2) | ecosystem: Environmental > Aquatic > Deep subsurface > Groundwater | place: Rifle, Colorado... | reverse complement strand
AGTATTCAGGTTGCGGTTTTTAAAAACCGAGTTGAAATAAGTAATCCGGGTACATTACCTCCTGAATTGGATATCAGTGATTTAAAGGAGCCACATAGTTCATATCCACATAATCCTCTTCTTGCTGGATGTATGTTTTTAACGGGTGAAATTGAAAGGTTTGGCACAGGCACTTTGGAAATGTATAATCTTATTAAAGAGAGAGGATTAAAACCTCCACTTATTTCTCTGGATGAAGGATTTAAACTTACTATCTGGCGACCTTCAGCCGAAACCGTACATGATACCATACATGATACCATACATGAAACCGTACATGATGCTTCTTCAGCATTTACAGAAATTGCAGAACTCACACATCGTTTGGTATTGGTGATTCAGGGGGAAATGAGTAGAACTCAACTCATGGAAATACTGGAACTAAAAAACAGATCTCACTTTTCAATAAGTTACCTAGAACCCGCATTAAAAGAGGAATTAATTGAAATGACCCTGCCAGAGAAATCGAAGAGCAAAAATCAAAAGTACAGGCTAACTTCCAAAGGCTTGGTATTAAAAGCGAATTTGGAAGATAAAAATAAGTAACCAACAGCAAAATAGAATAAACTTGGCCAAATTTGAAAAAATAGAAAATTTACTGGGAGAACTTTACAAACACAGAAATCTGTTTACTGCATTGTTTGACAAGCGGATGTTTCCCATCCAGGAAGAGATGGTATTGCCATTGGTTGACCATGATACTGAAAAATTAGAACGACTCGCTGCTTTTGATCTGCTTTTTCGAAACCAGTCTCAAATCAGCTTAGAATCTCGCTTGCAGGAATTTTTTGAGGAATTTCTGGAAGTGGATGAAACCGTACATGTTTTATACATTCAGGAAAACCTGAATCAGATTAAAACCAATCAATCTTATTATTTAAAGGAAAATCAAGCTAACAAGCGGGACCAATACCTGATCAAGATCAAGAAACATTTGCGGAGGATTACCCAAATTACACTACAAAACGTAAAAACCTTACGCAACAATACCGATGAAACCTATAAAACAGAAACAAATTTTGAGATAAAGAAAGAGAAACTGACCAATCTCAGAAGCCAGCGGGATGAGCTGGAAGGTGTTATCAAAGCTGTGGAGCGGTTATTACAGGATGACTTGTTTTTTAAAACAGCTGTCGATGCTGAGTTACTGATGATCGTACATCGGTTGCGTATGGCTTTAAACGACAGCATTCATAACCTGATTGAGATACAACAACAAATCATAGAACACCTTAACCACATCGAAAAACGGGTACAGATAGTTGAAAAAGTGTTCCGGTTAAAAATGCTTCGCGACAAGCATTACCTGAAAGAGCGGACTAACTTTTACCAGATTGTTTTGTCCAATCAGGATCTTGCTTTGAAAAAAACGGATGGTATCAGAACAAGACTATCAATCAATGATTTATTGAATGATGAAGAGAAACGAAACTTGGTTTTAAAGGTTCGGAGTAAATTGAAGAATCAAAAATTAATCGCACTAAATACAGCAGGCGATATTCCTGATGAAGCGTTTCAAAGTCAGGAGTCCTATGAACAAATCGCGAATCTTCATTCCCTAAAACGAATTTTCATGGGGAAAAACCAGGATCTGTTTTCATTTATCCTGCACCACCAGTTCCACAATGAAGTTCCGGTTGAAATGAGAATTAAGCTGTTTTGCAGGTTGGCTTCTCTTTTTGAAGCAGAATTCACTTTTTCAGAAGAAACCGGAAAGTTCGAAAATCTAGAATATGCCATAATTTATCCGGGGACAACTGCCGAACAGCACTTTGTCCAAACAAATTAAACTCTTAATCATCTCATTATAATGATAAATAACAATCTGCGTACAGCCGAAATATTCGACATTCTTAGCAAAGGACAATTTGTATGCTCCAATGCCATCGATTCGCAACGCCGTCACTTGTATCGATATATTGAAGAGAATTTTGAAGAACTGGAGCCGAAATTCAGAGAAATTGGTTATCAACTCGAAGACGGGAGCAATTATTATTATTTCTCCCGCCCAAATGAAAGCAACCAAAATGTGGAGAGTAAAATAGAAAAAGCGCTGCGGTGGCTGGATGTTTTGGCATTTTTTACAACTTTCAGGAAGGATTTATGCAGGGGCGCACGCTTTCAGCCTTATGACATCCTTAAACAAGTAGAAATCAATTTGTCGCTGAAAGAACAATTGGCGGATTTACAGAAACGAACGAATCCCGGAAAAAATTACCAGGAAATGCTCAGCGACCTGATTAAAGAAATTCAGAAAGAAGGTTTTATTGATCTGGAAAATGAGATGGACCAGACTTGGAAAATACTGGATTCGTGGGATTATATGGAAAAGCTTGTAATGGCAGTCAATATTCAGGATGAGGAAACTCAAAACCAACCGGAGAAAATAAACTAAAATGAACCAACTAAAACGCATTGTACTGATTAATAGTGGAAAAGTCGATTTCTATGAACTTCAACTTGACGGCAACATCCATTTTATAGGAACCCAGGGGACAGGTAAAAGTACACTGCTTCGGGCGATTTTGTTTTTCTACAACGCTGATGCACGTAAACTGGGTATTTCAAAAGAAAAAGAGCCTTTCAGTGAATACTATTTTCCCCATTCCGATTCATACATCGTTTATGAAGTAAGCCAGGAAAACCGCAACTTTTGTGTATGGTTGTACAAGAAACAAAACCGGTTGTGTTTCCGGTTTGTTGATGGACCTTATGAACGTGAGCTTTTTATCGACAAACAGCAAGCAAGGTCAGAGGGTCAGGTTATTGAAATGGCCAATAAAGAGGGGTATAAGGTTCACCGTCCGATCCACAATTTTTCGGAATACCGCGATATCATTTACGGCGCAAATAAAAGCATGAACCGTTTTCATATTCTGCAAAACACAAGTTGCCACAACATTCCTAGAACAATCACCAATGTTTTTCTTAACTCTTCACTTGATGGGGGCTTTATAAAAACAACCATCATTAATTCGTTGAGTGATGAACCTTTCGAGATAAACCTGGATAAAAACAGGCACCATATTGAAACTGCCCGAAACGATTACCGCGATGTTTCGGAGTATCTTCTCCACGAAAAAAAGGCCCAAAATATCGTTTCCGTCTATGATGGACTACTCAAAATGGAAGAAGGGAAAAAGGAACTTACATGGAAAATCGGCGCTTCTTTCAATTTTGCGAGGGAAAAAGAGCGCAACCTGCAAGACGAACAAGTTGTGGTGAATCAGCAGTTTGCTGATCAACAAGTTAAAATAGAAAGGGTTAACCTGGAATTTTCAACAGCTCAACGCCTGGTGCAGGACAAATTGTCCATTGTCAGACAAGACATTACCAAAGCCAACCAAAAGGAAAAAGAATATGCTTTCAAGAATATAGAACAACTGTTGGCAGAACATGCGGCAAAACAAGAATACGAGCGTGAACAGTCGCAAATCCAGGCACAACTGACGTTGCTTACTGCCAATCAACAAGACGTTGAAACTCGTTATCAGGCCGACAAACAACGACTGGAAACGCAATGCCAACAGCAAATTTTGGATTCAGAACTGTCGCAGATCAAGGAAAAGGAAAAATTGCAACTGGATTTAGCCAACTTTACAACTGCATTTTATCAGGAAAAAGAACGGCTCACAGCAGACCAAAACGGAAAAGTGGACGAGCAAAATCAGGAAAAAACAACTATTGAAAGAAAAATCAGGGAAGTTGATTTTAGCATCGAGAACATCCAAAAGACTCATTTCCTGAAAGAGGAACAGGATAATCTGACACAGAATCAGCAGGAACTTATACAGAAAAGACAAAAACTTATTTCACAGGAATCACATGCCAATTTGCAAAAAGAAAGTACGGTGAAAGAAGGTGAAAAGGAAAAGGAACTTTTGGAAATCAAAAGCAGCCAGGAAAATGAAAAGCTAAACCGGAAGAAAAAAACACTGGAAAAAGAAATCGACCAATTGCAATCAGAGTTACTGGCCTTGTCAGGATCATTTTTGGAGTTTCTGGAACAAAACAAACCGGATTGGGCCGATTCAATTGGGAAAGTGATTTCGCGGGAAGTGTTATTGCATAATGACATGAAACCTTCAATTTCTGATGGCAGTAATTTATATGGTTTAAACTTGGAATTGGGCCAGCTTCAGCCCATACAAATATCAAAAACTGAATTGGAAATAAAACTGGGGGCATTATCGGATGAACTAAAAGAATTGAACAATTTAATCCAGCAATACCATCAGGAGCTTCAAGACCAGAAAGATAAACTTCAGAAAAAATTCAACAAGAAAATCGCTGAACTAAATCAGGAGATAAAAGAGTGCGCTTATCTGCTTGAAAAAGTGGATATTGACCTTGAAAAATGCCAGATTGCCCTTGCCGAGCTGAAAGAAAAAGCGGAACTCATGAAACGCCAGGGAATGGACGAGAAAGAGAAGGAAAAACATACCTTGAAGCTTGAACTGCAGGAAGTACTTGAATTCGTAAAGCAAATAAAACAACGTCACCAGAAAACGATTGACGAACTTGAATCCAGAAAACGCACTCAAGAAAAAAAAGTGAAAAATCTATTGGGAGAGTTGGCCGAGAAAATAGAATCCAATAAAAAGTCAATCACGGAAAAATTCAACGCTCAAATAAAAATATTAGAAGAACAAAGAAATGCCCTACTGAAAGAAAAAGGAGTCGATACTTCTGAGATTCAACGGTTGGAAAACCAGCTTGAGATAATAAAGAACAAGCTGGCGGCTATTGATGGAAATAACAAGTTGATTATAGAATACAACAAAGATCGGGAGGAATACATTGACCGTCTGGATGAATTTCGTCAAAACAGGAAAACCCATGAAAATGAATTGGAACACCTTCAACAGCGTCATACGATCCGGATAAACAAAGAAAAAGCCGAACTGAAAAAACAGAAAGATCAACAGGATAAAATTTTGAATAACCTTCTGGAATTAAGGCATCAGTTAACCGCTTATGAACGGTTTACCAAAAGCCAGTTGTTTGTCGAACTCCAAAATTTTGTGCAACATCACGATAAAGACGATAAATGGAAATGTGATGAGCTGATCGAAAGTTTGCAAAACCTGGCATTTGAGTACGAAAAGAACGATAAGTCTTTCACGGAGAGGATCACCGAATTTTCGGGCTACTTTTCACCTGACAATTGTTTGGGATTTGAAACGAATCTGTCTGGATACTTGCAATACCGTGTCTTTGCCGATAACTTAAAGGAGTTTGTGAGAGAGCAAAAAATTATCGATTTTAAAACGGAAGTGACTCGAAAATATGCCATGGTGCTGGCCAATATTGTGAATGAAACCAACGAATTACTTCAAAAGGAAGACGATGTACAGAAGATAATTCAGCGTATTAATGTCGATTTCAAAAAATCCAATTTTGTAGGCGTTGTTAAAAGCATTGAAATGCGCCTTCAGGATAGTACCGATAAGACTATTCAGGTTCTGCGTAAAATACGCAAATTTCAGTCGGAGAATAACCTGAATTATGGAGAGATCAATTTGTTCAACCAGAGTGGTACAAACAGGAACAACGATGAAGCCGTGACCCTGCTGGAAAACCTGCTGACCCAAATTGGACAGGCAAAATCAAGGGTGCTGAAACTTGAAGACGCGTTTGAGCTGGAATTCAGAATACGTGAGAATGAAAATGACACCAATTGGGTTAGCCGATTGGCCAATGTTGGCTCAAACGGAACCGATGTTTTGGTCAAATCGATGATCTATATTAACCTGCTGCACATTTTCAAAAGCAATGGGACCAAACAAAAAGGGGATACTATTTTGCATTGCCTGATTGACGAGGTTGGTATTTTGCACGACAGTAATGTTCAGGGTCTCATTTCATTTGCCAGCGAACGCAATATCCGGCTAGTTAACGGTTCGCCCAATTCGCACAACGAGCAGGATTATAAGCATATTTATATGTTTCGGAAAAACCCGAAATCAAACAAAACCGGGATCACCAAACTGATCAGCCATGAACTCTAGACCTTTGCCCCTGTCGTTTGCCCGTTGTTTGCTCCGGTTACAAAACGGTGAACTATTGAATCACAGCGAAATCGCGTCGAAGGGCTTGCTGAAGCAATTCTGTGAAGATGGGATTATTCGAATAAAACCGGCAGGAGGCAGGCGTGTAATTTATTTCTGCACTGAACCAGTCTTATTGCAAAATTACCTATTGGCTCAAAACGACATTCTTTCATTGGAAAATTATGTCAGCGAATTTGAAGTAGATTCGTCTGACGGTGAAAGTTCCTTGTTTGCCTCCCGATCAACAAAAACTTTTCGGGGAAAGAGCTTACAAGGCTTTTTTATAAGAGCATTTCATGCAGAAATGATCTTTTCCGGGTTGACAATTCGGCCAGTTCCTCACGGCATTGAATTATTTGTCTATCAGCCTGAAAAACTGCAAATCTCACATACTGCTTTAGTTATTGGTATTGAAAACCCTGAATGCTTTTTAAAGTTCGAAAAATTAGCTCATCTTTTTCCACAAAAAGAACTGATTATCATTATGCGATATTTGAGTAGTAGCCCCAATAAGTGGCTTCAAACAATCACAAATAACTATCTGCATTTTGGAGATTTTGATCCGGCCGGGTTAAATATTTATATTCAGGAATATAGGAAACAGCTACCAGCTAGTCGGTGTAATTATTTTATCCCTACAAATATAGACCTGTTAATTAAGCAGTACGGCTTAACATCACTCTATGACCAGCAAATTCACTTGTGTAAAAACATTAATTTTCAATCCTATCCGGAAATAAATGCTCTCTATGGCTTAATGAAAAAGTACAGGAAAGGGCTAGAGCAGGAGCGATTGCTAACGCTGTTATAGTTTTTCAATAAATACACTAAAGACGATCAAAAATTTCAGTGGATCTTTGATTCTATATAAATGGTTATAAATGGAACGGCAAGTGATGCCAATTTCTCCAGTTAACAAAATTAGAGATCTATTACCAAAAAATATCAAGCAATTATTACGTATCCAAAACTGTGATATTGTTTTACAAACAGAGGAACCCAATAGCAATAACTCTAGAAATTATGCCGCAAATACTTCACACAGAAGTTTCAAATCCTCAATTAAATGGTTCGAGTTTTGTACCAACCGGGATACAAAAAGCCGCTTAAATTGCGGCTTTTTGCATTAGTATGCCATTGTGAGAGCACTATGAATGAAAGTCAAACGCCATTCAACTGATTCATGAACCGCCAACGATTGTGGTCATGCAAAATAAAAGCTCGAACCACTATTAGGTACAGATGCCTGCCAGATTTTTCCTTCAGACAATTCTTTAAGGAATTTTAAAGCATCCGCAACGAAATTGGTGTGTACATGATTGTTTCTCTGTCATCGTGTCACAAATTCAAAGTGGAATAAGAATTGCATATCTACATTTCTTATTCACTTAAACATCAAGTTATGAAACTTATATCCAATTATACCGACCAGACAAATACTACCTATAATAGCAATAATGAGGATGAAATACTTGATTCTTATTCCCGTACAATTGTTGATGTTGCCAATAGCGTAAGCCGGTCGGTAGTGCAGGTTAGTGTGGTAAAAAAAGAAGATAAAACGACCCAGGCACGGCAGCCAAATCACAACAGGCCTATGGAAGCCAATGGCTCAGGCTTTATCATCTCCACCGATGGATTATTAGTCACTAATAACCATGTGGCTGGAGATTGTGAAAAAATTACCATAACGTTGCAAGACGGACGATCATATCAACCGATTATCGTTGGACTTGATCCTTATACTGATTTGGCTGTTTTAAAAATTGATGCCGATGGATTAAAAACTATTCGTTTTGGAAACTCCGATAGGTTGCAGGTTGGTCAAATGGCGATTGCTGTTGGAAATCCATTCGGGTTTAATTACACCGTAACTGCCGGTGTTGTTAGTGCATTGGGGCGAACACTTCGCTCCGAATCAGGCCGGATGATAGACAACGTGATTCAAACTGATGCTGCATTAAATCCCGGAAACTCAGGAGGGCCTTTGGTAAATTCGAAAGGTGAAGTTATTGGGGTAAATACTGCCATTATTGCGATGGCCCAAGGTTTATGCTTCGCAGTCTCATCAAATCTTACCCGGTACGTTATTGGAAAACTTATTCTTGAAGGAAAGGTAAAAAGAGCTTTTTTAGGCATAGCCGGCCAGACAATCAAGCTCTCCGAACGCATTATTGCATACAATAAACTGGAAGTCAAGAGCGGCGTTTTTGTTGCTGAAAAGGATCGTTACGAAGGCATTTTTAATACTGACCTATATCCGTCTGACATTATTGTTGGGTTAAATGAAAATCCAATTCAGTCGGTTGATGATTTACACCACCTGTTAGATGAGCATATGATTGGGAAAGTGGTGGATCTGGATGTCTTGCGAAATAGTAAGAAAACCAGAGTTCAGGTTATTCCGGGTGAACTGGTTTGAATCAACAACCCTATTACAAACTCAATAGAGAATTTGATGAATTCAATTTCAGGCATCTTTCAACTTATTCGTTAACCAACAAAGTTTGTGGTAAGGCAAAATAAAATGTTGAACCTTTATTGGGTACAGATTCGAGCCAGATTTTACCTCCAAGCAATTCCCCAAGGTTTTTGGTTATGGCCAGGCCTAAACCGTTACCGCCATATTTTCGAGATGGTGAAGCTTCAACTTGTCTGAAACGGTCAAAAACCTTTTCATGAAATTCTTTTGCAATGCCAATTCCGGTATCTTTTACATGAAACTGGATGGTTTGATTCTTCAATTTTACTCCAATCTCGATATACCCTTTTTCTGTAAATTTTAAAGCATTTCCGACAAAATTGATGAGTACCTGCTTGATTCTCATTTCATCACTGATTAAAATAATGTTATCCAGATGAGTGTTAGAGGCTAATCTTAATTCAATATTCTTTTCATGGGCTTTGTAGGAGTATTCTTTCTGTATTTCTGAAATCAGCTTTTGAGCATTCAGCGGCATTTCTACTAGGACAATCTGTCCAGCTTCAATTTTTGAAATGTCAAGCACATCATTAATAATGGCAAGCAAATTATTTCATTAATGGATCCAAATCAGATTCGGTCAGTAAATCGGAAAAGCCGAGAATACTATTTAACGGGGTGCGGATTTCGTGCGACATGTTGGCCAAAAATGCTGATTTTAAACGGTCGCTTTCTTCAGCTTTTTCTTTGGCTGTAATCAGTTCCTTTTCCATCTTCTTTCTTTCGCTGATGTCTTCGCTCAGAATAATGAAATTGGTGGTTTTTCCTTCCTTATTTTTGATGGGTGATATAAGAACTGACTCCCAGTATTTCTCCCTTTTTTTTGTGCGATTTTGGTGTTCCCCTCTCCATTCTTGGCCCGCAAACAGTTTATTCCAGATTTCAATATAAACATGGTCAGGAGTATGACCTGGTTTAAGTATCCTAACCACTTTCCCTATTAATTCGTTAAAGGAATAGCCTGATACGGAAATAAACTTTTTATTCACATATTCAATAATTCCTTCGGTGTTGGTTATGATTACAGAAGCCGGATTTTGCTCAATGGCAACAGAAAGTTTTTGTATCTGGAGATCGGTTTTTTTTCGGTCGCTAATATCTTCTTTAATAGCCAGGAAATTGACAATTTCACCTGATTCGTTACGGATAGGCGAAATTAGAACCGATTCCCAGAAAAGCTCGCCATTGCGTTTTCTGTTTTGAATTTCATTCCGGTATTCATTTCCTTCTCTGATGGTTTTCCACAGTATTTCATATTCCGCTTCAGTGGTATATCCGGATTGAAAGATACGGGGATTTTGACCCGCAATCTCTTCAAAAGTATATCCGGTTATTTCGGTTAATTTCGGATTTGCATATTCAATGTTACCTTTTGTATCAGTAATAATTATGCTTGCCGGACTTTGTTCTATTCCTTTCGAAAGTTGAATTAATTTTTGTTCGGTTTGTCTTTGTTTGGTGATGTCGTGACCAACCCCAACCAAACCGATGATTTCGCCGGAATCGTTTGTTAAAGGAACTTTTGAGGTGGAAAAATATTTTTCTTCTCCTTTTGAATTTTTAATTAGTTCAATTTTATTGAAGATCGGTTTCCCCGATTTAACTACTGATAAATCGTCAGGATAGGTTTGATAAGCAAAGCCTAAATCGAATATTTCCTGATCGGTTTTACCAAAAATTTCTTTTTCGTCGCTAAATCCCATTAATTCCAGATCAGCTTTATTCGAAATGATTTTCCTTCCTGAAGTATCTTTCACATAAATTAAATCAGGAATGTTATCAATTAAAGTCCTTAATAAGATTTGCTCATCGGCTATTGTTTTCTCTGTTTTTTTCCGTTCGCTGATATCACGGACAATATTCATGATCGCAATCTGATTGTTGTAATGTATGGGTACAGTACTGATATCAACAAATATTTTACGGCCATCTTTATGTCTATACTCAGTTTCAATATTGATATGTTTATTTTTTTTCAGCGAATCTATTCTCTCCG
>Ga0209417_1007422_pt1 | contig 10571 bp, 10 predicted proteins | sample RifGroF2_FD_184002 | JGI IMG/M metagenome (GOLD analysis project Ga0209417, IMG submission 184002) | Groundwater microbial communities from Rifle, Colorado, USA - Groundwater F2 (SPAdes) (version 2) | ecosystem: Environmental > Aquatic > Deep subsurface > Groundwater | place: Rifle, Colorado... | reverse complement strand
CGGAAGAGCTGAAAGCGCTCGCCAAAGAACCAGAAATTCAACGACCAACAACGTGGAAGGTGGAAGACGGCGTAGAGGACGATAGTCAAGAAGCATATGAATTATTCCAAGAGGCGATGGCGCTCTATTTTCCAAAATCAGAGAACGAATTAAATATTTTAAGAGGGGAATCGCGTCTTCGTGAGAGCTGGCAAAATCCCATAAATGTTCAGGAGTTGAATCAGCTTTCCTACGCTATTAGTGATGACTACCGTCTTAGATGGCTTGAAACGTATATTGGAAAGAACGACCCGCTTGTTAAACATTTGAGAATAATGCATGACGCTCAGGGCTCTACTGCAGAAGACAGAAGGCTGGTTTGGTGTTGCGCAAATGCAGCTAAAGAAGCGGCTATTGCGACAGCGGCGAAAAAAACACTGATGGCATCTGCGGCGCATATGGATGTTGAATTGGTGGCAGAGGTGCGCAGGCGAGCCAATTTCAACGCAGCTTGGAAAGGTGTGGATAAAAAATTAAAGAAATTTAATTCTACGCAGAAACCAGGTTTTTTTCGTCGAAATATAGGAAAAATGTTGGGAATGCTTGCGGCAGTTCCGTTTTTTCTAGGTGCTGGCATGGTCATTGGTACCGTGGCAGCGTCTTTTTTCGGCATTATTGCGTTTCCGATAGCGTTGCCTGTATTAGCGGCTGTAGCTGTAGTTTCAGCGGGGATTGGTTTCTTATCAATTGCGGCTGGATTTGTAGGGGATTTTAAAAAAAATAGAAGAGCCAGAAAAGCGCGAGAAGCAATGGTTCCGATATCGATACCGGAGTCAACGGCATTAAGCCAGCAACCCATCCTTGACACGAAAGACTCGTTACCATTTTTAGGGGCTGAAAATCCCGCAGCTATTGCTGCAGTTGAGCCTTCGGCTGCAGTATTGCCTACTACGACTAGCGTGACTGATGAAGTCGCAGTGAGTCAAGGCGCGCAAGCTGGTAGTGGATTAAGTCAAACAGAATTAGGGCTAGGTTCTCCAGCATCGTCGATACCGCCGCGTGTAGTTCTAATACCTCCCGTGCCGTCACCAATTATTCAAGATGCGCCAATTGGAGGTGGATCGGGCCAAACAGAGTCAGATTCTCTATTATCGAAATCGCCTGTTGGTTTAGCGTCTCAAATAGGACAGGGTATTACTCCGGTGTTGATTCCAAACAGAGAATCTGAAGCAGGGGGTGGTTTGCCTGCAGAGCCATTAGTATCTCCCGCGCCGTCAACGCCTTTGGATAGAGTGGGTTCTCCCGGTTTTTCTGAAGCAACCAGTGAATCGCTAACCAAACAAAGATCAGACGCGTCAGGTTTTTTGCCGCCGACGGTTCCCCCATCGCCGACCGCAGCCTCTCCTTCCAGGCGGGATTCTTTGCCAGGTAGCAACGACGGATCATCGGCGGAAATGGCTGCTGCGTTGCGAGCGGTTGTTGATGAAGGAATAATATCAGAGTCATCTGTGTTACCTGGAGTGAATCCAGCTAAACCTGTAGTACTATCATTACTATTTAAAAAACCACCAGACGAGGCTGCATCACCAACCCCTAGCCAACAATCCTCTCCTCGGGGCCCAGCGGCTGCACCGGCGCCAGTCTTAGTAGTGTGAGGGGATATTAAGCCCTATTTTTTAGCGAGTGCATCAATCGTATTTAAGTCAAGGATGGTTTCTGGATTTCGCGGTCAAGCCGCGGGATGACGGGGAACTGAACCATGCAGTGACGACTGATGTCTGATCGTCGTGATTTTTTGGGCGCCCATAAAAGGCGCCCTATGATAATGCTAATTGTGCGACATATTTCGATTGCTAAATCTGGTATCCCAATCCGAGCGAGAATTCATTCAAATGCACATGCTTTGCTTTGAATGGGTCGATGGTGTTTCCGCTCGTGGTGTCATTGTGTCCCGTTTCGATTTCTCCGATATCGCGGAAATGGTAGGCTAAATCGAGTTTCCAGTTAGGTGACATCCAATAGTTAAAACCGAGGCCTGTTTGCCAGGAGAAATTCTCATCGGTTTCTCCATCTAATCGATTGGCCAAGCCCCGTGTGTCTAAATCAATATTTCTCATGCCGTATGTTTTATTAACAGCAAGACCCACGCCAACAGAAACGTAAGGTGTAAAGTGATTCCACGTAATCGGTGAAAAATTGGTATTGAACATCCAGGTTTGCACGGAAATATTATCGATCACTTTTTCACGGCTTAGCGAGGGATTCTCACTGGTGAATGAGTATTGCTGCGACCAGCTAAAATGCGTGCGATAGATATAGTCAACATCAAAGCCAATATTGGGATTTAATTGATAACCCAATACAGCGCCGTATAAAGGCTCTGTTCCCATTGAGGCATCATTGAATCCATTATCAGGAACGATCCACATCGCATTATGGCCTGATCCTGTATCGGGTTCGAACTTAGTATCATCACTCGAAACAGAGGGGCCCGTTTTGATTTCGGCATAAAAATTTTGTAATGCGGAGAGCGTATGAGAAAAGGGGGATGTTGATTGTTGCGGAGCATTCGTTGCAGTAGTGGCGCCAAAAGCGACGCTACCCATTGCCGCCATAACCAAGCCAATAACAATTCTCTGTTTCATAAATTAAAGATCCTTTTATGTAATTACTTGTGAGGATGATGGTATCAGCCATCACTTTCTTTTCCACTTCTTTTTATTCTTTTTTTGACAAAATATTAAGCCACACAAAAGTTGAATTTTTTTGAGAGGATTGTATAGTGAATAAACTTTTATGAGGTTTGTCACTTACCATGAAAAAAGCATTATTTTTCGACGTCACGTTGCCCATGACATCAGAACTCATTGTCTATCCAGGCGATCCTAAAATTAAAATAAAAAAACTTAACACGATTGAGAAACATGGTTTTTGTTTACAGCAAATGACGTTGCATAATCACATGGGGACCCATATTGATTTTCCAGGCCATGTTTTTAAACACGGTAAAACCAGTGAGGATTATCCGTTATTTTATTTTTGTGGAAAAGGGATTGTGATCGAAGTGCCGGCGCACATGAAGAGTATTACCAAAGCATTCGTTGAGAGTTTTTCTAAACAAATCATGAAAAACGATATTGTTTTATTTAAGACGAGTAACTCCGCGTTGTATCAAAAAAAGAAACCGAGCAAGCAATACGTTTATTTTGAAAAAGATGCGGCGAAAGTATTAGCGAAGAAGCATCCAAAAATGATTGGCATTGATTATTTGAGCCCTGATCGTTATGGTGATACCGCGTTGCCGATTCATCAGATATTTTTATCTCAAAATATTTTAATTCTTGAAGGATTATTTTTAAGGGATGTGCCAGAAGGTCGGTATCGAGAAATATTAGCGATTCCTGTGTGTATGCCCTGTATGGATGGATTACCGGCGAGTGTATTTTTAAGACCCTGAAGGAGTTTTTTTATGACGATTAAAGTGCTTGCTTTTGATCAAGGTGGGATTTATATCGGAGTTGATTATGAGGCGACAATCAAGGCGTTTGAGCAATTGGGTGCGACGAATGTGCAGGAACTTTATACGCAGGCGCATCAGTCCGACTTGATTGATCAATTTGAAAGAGGGAAAGTTGAAGCGAAATCTTTTTATCAGTATTTGAGAAATACGTTAAAAAATTTGCGTGTCGATGTTTCCGATCAAGAATTATATGATGCATGGAACGCTATGTTAACAGGTGTTATTCCAGGCGTGTTGGAATTCATTAAGGAATTACGTGCGCAAGGATATATCACAGTTGTGGTGAGCAATGCTGATATAATTCATCACGCTGGTGTGGAACAACAATTAGAAGAAGCGGGTGCGAGACGATTATTTGATGCTGAATGTTTCGATGCGAAATACATTTCTTATCAAATCGGATATAACAAACCTTACGCAGATATTTTTCGTGAAGTGACTCGAAAACTGCAAGCACAATTTCCCGATAAAAATATTCAGCCAAAAGATATTTTATTTGTTGATGATTCTGAAAAACACCTTGTTGGTAGAAAAGGGCGTGATGATGAAGGGGCGGCAATCACTGGATGGCGGACAATGCATGTTCCGTCGAATTTGCCGGCTGAACAGTTTAAGAAAATTTTGGCGGAGAGATTAGAAGCAGAATTTTAAATGGAGCTGGCGATGGGATTTGAACCCGCAACCTGCTGATTACAAATCGGGAAATAATAGCTTTTCATGTCATTTCACAGATTCTCAATAGAATTCTCAAAAACCTCATTTTATATTGATTTTGCAGCGTTTCACGCATAATATTCGATTCAAATTATTTCACAGCATTTCAAGTATTGCAACGTATTTAGAGGAACCACGAGAGGAACCACGAAACAAATCAGCAGGTCACAAGATGTCGTTTACAGATAGACAGATTAAGAATTTAAAATCCAAAGAAACCGCTTACGATTTGCGAGAAGGCAATGGGGAGGGTTTTGGAATTAGAGTTTTACCAAGCGAGCATAAATCATGGGTGTTCTTTTATCATTTTGCAGGAAAGAAACAACGTATGACGTTGGGGGCTTACCCAACGATTAGCTTGGCTGATGCTCGAAAATTTCATAGAGATGCCATTAAATGTTTGGCGAGCGGAAAAAATCCAGCGCTCGAGCAACAAAAGGCAAGAGCGAATTTGCGCGAAGCCAATACCGTAAACGAGTTTATTGAGGAGTATTTGGAAAAATGGGCGAAGCCTCGTAAACGTTCATGGAAAGAAGATGAACGTATTTTAAGAAAAGATGTTTCGCCCGCGATCGGTAAAATGAAAATTAAAGACATTACGAAAAGAGATGTGATTCTCATTTTGGATCAAGTTTCTAAACGAGGTGCGCAGGTTGGTGTTAATCGGACATTGGCCGTTATTCGACGAATGTTTAATTTTGCTGTCGAAAGAAGCATACTCGAAATTACCCCCTGCTATGGCATTAAAGCGCCACATAAAGAAAATCGACGTGATCGCGTATTATCCGAGGGTGAAATTAAAGCATTTTGGCATGGATTGAATGATGCCAACATGTTCGAAATTTCAAAACTTGCACTTAAGCTACAGCTCGTCACTGCTCAACGTAAAGGTGAACTTGTGTCTGCCGAATGGGATGAGTTCGATTTAAAGAGTGGTTGGTGGATGATTCCAGCCAGTAAAGCCAAAAATGGAAGCTCCCATCAAGTTCCGCTATCTGATTTAGCTTTGGAATTGTTGCAAGAGCTAAAGGTTGTTTCCGGTAATTCCAAATGGCTTTTCCCATCCCCTAGAGGCGATAATCATCTTACTCCTGAGTCTATTGACCATGCGCTTAGAAATAACCACGACAGATTTAAAGAGATTAAACCTTTTACACCACACGATCTAAGACGAACAGCTGCTAGCAACATGACCGCCTTAGGGGTTTCCAGATTAGTTGTGAGCAAACTACTCAACCATGTCGAGAATGGCGTTACAGCGATTTATGACCGGCACACCTATGATAAAGAGAAGCGAGAGGCAATGGATGCTTGGAGCAAAAAACTTAAAGAGATGATTCGTGTGGGGTCTGATGAGGGGAATCAATTATGAACGTGTCGAAAAAATCAAAAAAAATCGACACGTTATTGGGGTATGTCGATTTCATCGACATGAGGAATTTAAAACCAACCAGGCATTTTCGCTGAGTTATGGATATTAAAGATTTTTAATGGGTAAAAAAATATCATTTTTTACCCTTATTTAGGTAGGTAATCATGAAAGTGGTTTTTACAAAGAAAAGCATTGGTGCTGAATTAGCGCAGAGTTTGATTGGCGAAGCTATTAAAAAAGCGGAAGAAATTAGCAAGCCTATGGTCATTGCGATAGTCGATGAAAGTGGTCATTTGAAAGCTTTTCATCGAATGGATGGAGCAGCTTTGGTTAGCATCGAGGTTGCGCAAAATAAAGCATATACCGCTGTAGCGAACGCATGGGGTCATGCCACGCATGAAGTTTACGATCACATTCAGAAAAATCCAGCTACGTTAATTGGCATACCACATATTTCACGATACACGATCTTTGGCGGAGGATTCCCGATAAAAGTAGATGGTGAAATTGTTGGTGGTATTGGCGTAAGTGGCGGTACAGCAGAACAAGATATGGAAGTAGCAGAGGCCGCATTGGATTTATTAAATGGCTAATCATTTGATGGAGTAACAATGATTTTATACTTGGGAAAAATGGCTGAAAAGACATATTTATGTGAGAGCTAATAAAGGCCATTTCACTTAGCGTGTATTGATGGATAAATCGGCTTATTATTCTTATAATCTTTTTTAAAAAAGGAAAACGCCATGGTCAAAGCAATAAAAAATTCTTGTGGTTCTACGGTTAACAACAATGCCACCATTCAATGTTTGACCATCAAGCAACTTTCAAATCTTTCCGGATTAAGCGCCTACACGTTGCGTTATTATGAAAAGGAGGGACTGATTATCGGCATTAGGCGCAATAATGCGGGACATCGTTGTTATTCAAATAACGATATGGAATGGATTGAGTTTTTAAAACGATTGAAAACAACGGGCATGCAGATTACTGCTATGCGGCGATTTGCTCAATTACGAAAGCAAGGCGATAAAACGATCAGTGCTCGTAAAGAAATGTTAGAAATTCATCAACAAAAGGTCATGGCTGAAATTTCTTTATTGCAAACAAACTTGGCTATTATCACAAACAAAATAAAAATTTATAAAAAAATGGAAATTGCACAACATAACGCTTGACTTAGAGCGCGCTCTAACTTGTATAGTTATTTCTGTATTAATTATGTTGGAGGATATGTTATGAATGATAATCGCTATCAAAGAGGGTGGGAAAAACTGAAAGAAATCGATGGCAGCGTAGGCGAACGAGTTATTGAATCGCTTCAAGATATCGCGCCAGATCTAGCAAAATATATCATCGAGTTTTCTTTTGGTGATATTTACTCCCGTTCTGGACTTGATTTAAAAACACGGGAAATCGCGACTATTGCCGCTTGCGCAGCCATGGGCACCGCCGCGCCTCAGCTTAAAATTCATATTGAGGCTGCGTTAAATGTCGGTTGCACAAAAAAAGAAATTGTTGAAACGATTATGCAGATGGCTGTTTATGCTGGTTTTCCTGCTGCATTGAATGCCATGTTCATTGCAAAAGAAGTATTTCAGCAGTATTGAATTGACTAATTCAAATAACTCTACAGGCATAATTGTTTTGTTTGTATGATGATGGTATCGAAAAAATCCTGAGATTTTGTTGAAGAGAAAAAGATATGATCGTGCAACTTATTCGTAATGCAACATTAAAAATCTATTATCATGGGCAGGTGTTTTTAACAGATCCTGTCTTTTCAAGCAAACACGTTTTTAAATCGTTCACTGGGAGAATGCGAAATCCACTGGTTGATTTGCCCTGTTCTGTATTAGAAATAATGAGAGATGTCGATGCTGTGTTACTCTCACATCTTCACATTGATCATTTTGATGTGGTTGCTGAAGAAAGGTTATCTCAGGAAATTCCAATTTTTTGTCAACCAACCGATACAATCCGATTGTTTGAAAAAGGATTCCAATGTGTGACGGCTGTTGAGGATGAATTGATATGGGAAGGTATTAAAATCACGCGCACAACGGGAGAGCATGGGACTGGCGATTGGTCAAAAAAAATGGGCGAAGTGTCTGGTTTTGTTTTTCAAGCAGAAAACGAACCAACGATCTATTGGGCAGGAGATACGATTTTATGTGATGCCGTGATATCGGTAATTAATAAAATTCAGCCTGATATTATTATTACGCACTCGGGAGGCGCTAGATTTTTTGAAAGTGGTTCGATTATTATGGATGATGCGCAAACTGTTGAGGTTTGTAAGATAGCGCCGAAAGCAAAAATTATTGCAGTGCACATGGAAGCTTTAGATCATTGCTCTATTTTGCGCGCTGATCTTTGCGCTTTAGCGGACAAGGAAGGGATTGAGAAAGATAGATTATTAGTTTTAGCGGATGGAGAAAGTATTGAGTTTGAAGTTGTTGGCTTTTTTGGGTAAATCATAAACATTCCATTCATCTGGTGCGAACGCATGTTAACGCGTGCGTTCGTTTTTTCGTATATAAATTGGGGTTCCGCACAGGAATAATAGAAATGTCCGATGGTCAGCTGTAAGTTGGGTTTTTCCGCATATCCAGCCCAAACTGACCATGAGATTTTAGCTAATTGGCAGTAGAGTTACAAAATAAATTTTATCTCATCTTGGTCTTGGTGATGGTGTCGCGTGTTTCGTTCGTAATTCCTCCGCGGCTGTAGGCCGTTGCCAATGGCCATAATCCCTATAATGTGCGCGTGCTGTGCCTCCAAAAGTAAAAAAGGCACTCAGAAAAGATAAAAATTTATCCACCCATGGATGTCTGCGCGCATCGAGCGTCTTCGCAGCGTCAGTTAATATTCGTTTATACGCAGCAAGTCGACTGTCCATTTTTGGTGTTGTTGTCTGTATTTCTGAGGTTGCTGCAGGTGCTGTCGAAGATGCAGCTGCTGCTGCTGATGAAGACGCGGCTGAAGGAGCTGCCTTCGAGCTTGTCATCGTTGAGGACGCATCAGGTATTCTTGCTGTTTTTAATGATGCAGCTTCCTCTTCCGAGAGAGGTCTGTTCGCAATCTGCAATAATAAGGAATGATCTTCTGTGGATAAGATACGATTTTCATCTGTGAGGCGACCGATGATGGTTATTAAACTTTTTGCTGGGCACATAGTCTGCCCCATTTCTTCGGTTGTAATAGGGTTATTAGGAAAATTCCGCAGTCTATTGCATAATATTTCTAACGCCGCTTTAGAGGGTTGGTCCCAAGAAGTAGTTTCAACTTCCTCCAGTTTTTTCTGGAGTGGTTCGCACTGTTTGGCGAGGAAACGAGCAGACATGTACTGTTCTGGTGGCGTTTGTCCGCTTTTTGGGCGATCCACTAATAAGTTTTCGTTTGGTTTATTTGAAGGCCGCCCTCTTAACGCATTTTCTAAGTTATACACAACGGCTAATTTTACCCCGAGTTCTGATGGCAGTACACTTGTTGCTATTGCTCCACCACTATATAAGTGTTTTGCATATTCATGAAATTCTTTTACCTTATCTGCAAATTCTTTGAGTTTTTTATACTCTGTCGAGTCATAAAAGTCTTTAGAAGTCATTACAACCGTTTTGTCGGAGTCTCGTGCTATTCGTGAGGCGAAGGCATTAAAAACTTCCTGTATCATGGGGATGAAGTCGTCATGAGGAGTACCCCATCCAAACGCACCTACACCCAATCCTTGATCGAGTCCTAATTGTCTAGCACATGAATCCACATCCAAAAATGTTCCCTGTTTATAGACAATATATCCAGACGGGGTCAGCATAGCGACGGGATCGCCAGGACGACGTTTTTGTTCATAAAGATCACTAAATGCTATGTATTCTACTTGTTCCGTTACTGGGGACATTCCTTCATCAGGCTCACCTGGCAATCGACGTATAGTGTCTTGCATAACCTTTAACCTCATACTAATTTACCGCAAAAAATAGGGAAATTCTCCCCTGTGTAAATTAAGTGTAGTATAAAAATCAGGCTCCGCAACAAATTTTTTAAAATGGCTTGTTTAGTGCCCGATGTGTACGTAGGTACCATTTTCGGACAACATTAGTTCCCTTTTTAGTAATGTAGTTGTCATTGAAGTGATAATCTGGGTAAGCTGGAATAAGGCTAAAATCTCAGGGCTAGTTTTTATTTGCCATAGCAAGCAAATAGACGGGGCTTTCGCCCGTTTTTTTGGAGGGTACTTTGGGAACGGGCACCTTAATGAAAATCGATCTGCTCAAAATAGACGAAGGGAAGATACAATCGAACGAGGCGAATATAAAAATATCGGAGCGCTAACACAGCGCATTTAATTTAAAACACTTAAAAATCGCTCATCACCTATGCTCTCTACTCAATTTTTCGCGATATAAATTGTCGCAAAAAATTAATTGATACGAAACTTCAGTCCGCTTATAACATCTGCCCACTTTAGGTTATTTTTGCTTCAAATACTTAAAGCAATAGGGTTTCCTAGGAGATTGGAAACAAAGCTACCTTAGGTGCAAATCCACCGAAGTACAATGCAAATTATGGCGACAAACCGCTTGATAAGCCTCCTATTCCTCCACAAAAACCTGCTCAATATTTTGTTCATATGGAATGGGAAAGTCCTGAGCATGCACATCAGGGATTAGGAAAATCTTTGGTTAATTATGAGCTTCGCCAGATGCATAACGAAGGAGTGCTGGCCCATCTTGCTCGTGGCCCATACTACATGCTTTTCCAGCCGATGATGGAGGAGGGGTCTTGGAGAGAACTTTTAGCGAAGTAGGGTTTAGAAGGGAACATCGCAGAGGTAACTCCCCACCTCTGCGTGTCTCCGTAAAGTAATTCAATGCTTATCGAGTAAGGCATTGAGAAATAATAACCTGTACAATTAGAGCATTATATGTCAAGATTCATCCATGAATGAAATGGATGATATCAAGAAGATTAAAAACACATACG
>Ga0209417_1007421_pt1 | contig 10572 bp, 8 predicted proteins | sample RifGroF2_FD_184002 | JGI IMG/M metagenome (GOLD analysis project Ga0209417, IMG submission 184002) | Groundwater microbial communities from Rifle, Colorado, USA - Groundwater F2 (SPAdes) (version 2) | ecosystem: Environmental > Aquatic > Deep subsurface > Groundwater | place: Rifle, Colorado... | reverse complement strand
AGTAATAGCTGTACAAGAAAGATCGAGGGACTTTAGCTGTGTGCATTTACTCCAATCAATAGCTTTATCTGCAAAATCTATCTTTTTATCGTCATTACACCCAAAACACCCAAAAAGACTGAGTTTTTTTAAGCTTGGGCAGCCGGTGAGAATCTTATTTAAGCTCTCAGGAGTAATAGCTGTGTGAGAAAGATCGAGGGACTTTAGCTGTGTGCATTTACTCCAGTCAATAGCTTTGTCTGTAAAATCTATCTTTTCACATCCAGAAAGATTGAATTCTGTTAAGTTCGGGCAGCAGGTGAGAATCTTCTTTAATCCCTCAGTAGTAATATCTGTAAAAGAAAGATTTAATTTGTTTAGATTTTTGCATTTACTCCAATCAATCTTTAGGTCTGCGAAATCTATCTTTTCACATCCAGAAAGATTGAGTTCTTTTAAGTTCGGGCAGCCGGTAAGAATCTTCTCTAAGCCATCAGTAGTAACATTTGTAGAAGAAAGATTAAGATTTTTGAGCTTATTGCATTTACTCCAGTCAATATTTGCAAAATCTAACTTTTCACAAATACAAAGTCTAAGTTCTATTATTTTATCTCCATCTTTTTCAAGAAGCTGTTTCAAATTTTCTGTTATTGCATCTTGCTCAAGCTTGTAAACTTCATTTTCACCAGCGTTAATATCTTTGAGGCATCCAAAACAGGTAAAGAGTGCACATGCACAAACTATATATTTCTTATTCATGATTTATTCTCCATATTTTATATTTTATACAGGTGCTGTGCATTAAGAGGAAAATTAACGGTCTTTTGTCTCTTTAGAAAGCCCGGCAACCGACGCCAGAGTGCGCTGCTCAGGTTTTGAATCGTTTGAAATCTCTTGTAGAAAATAAGCGCGCCAATAACTGGTATGGCGACTGCACCTACGCCAATTGTCCATTTCCAGGACGTTGATAATCCCTGCCATTTTGCAGCCAGCCAAGATAGCTTTTGTGGTTGTTCTGATTTTTTGGGGATTATTGGATGAGTGGGGAATGATTTTGGGTTTTCTATACCGAGATCTTTCTTGAGCTTTTCGATAGCTTCTTGAGTCTTATATTCTTTACGATATTTTTCATCCAATTTTGTACAATAAAGAAGATAGAGTTTTGTTAAGTTCGGGCAGCCGGTAAGAATCTTCTTTAATCCCTCAGTAGTAATATCTGTACAATAAAGAGTTAAATCGTTTAGATTTTTGCAGTTACTCCAGTCAATATTTATAAAATCTATATTTTCACACTCAGAAAGCTTGAGTTCTTTTAACCTTGGGCAGCCGATGAGAATCTTCTTTAATCCCTCAGCAGTAATATCTGTAAAAGGAAGATTGAGTTTTTCTATGTTTTTGCATTTACTCCAGTCAATAGCTTTATCTGCAAAATCTATTGATTTACACTGAGAAAGATTGAGGTTTTTTAAGTTTGGGCAGCCGGTGAGAATTTTCTTTAATCCCTCAGTAGCAATATTTGTATAAGTAAGATCGAGGGACTCTAGCTGCGTGCACTTACTCCAGTTAATCTTTGTAAAAACTATTGATTTACAATAAGAAAGATTGAGGTTTTTTAAGTTTGGGCAGCCGGTGAGAATCTTCTTTAATCCCTCAGCAGTAATAGCTGTTAAAGAAAGATCGAGGGACTCTATATTTTTGCATTTACTCCAATCAATATTTGTAAAATCTATTGATTTACAATAAGAAAGATTGAGGTTTTTTAAGTTTGGGCAGCCGGTGAGAATCTGCTTTAAGCCCTCAGTAGTAAGAGTTGTACAAGAAAGATCGAGGGACTCTAGCTGCGTGCACTTACTCCAGTCAATATTTGTAAAAACTATTGATTCATGCACCCGAAGATTGAGGTTTTTTATTTTATCGCCTTCGTCTTTAATCAACTTTTTTAAACTTTCTGTTGTTGCATCTTGCTCAAGCTCGTAAACTTCATTTTCACCAGCGTTAATGTCTTTGAGACATCCAAAGCAGGCAAAAAGTGCACATGCAAAGACTATATATTTCTTATTCATAACATCCTCCCTAAATTTCTTTTATTCTCTTAGTATAACAAGATGTCATTTTTTGGCAATCAGCACCATTCTGGTATACTAAACATAAAGACTAATTTCCCATTTTTATTGGTTGTGGAAAGCGCGATGAAAAAACTTGCTGATATCAAGACACAGTTTCCTGAGTGGTACCAAGACGTTGTCTTTGCTGCGGAACTTGCAGACCAAGCTCCCGTCAGAGGCTGCATGGTCATCCGACCTTATGGCTATGCCCTTTGGGAAGAAATTCAAAAAAATCTTGATACGAAGTTTAAAGAGACTGGTCACCAAAACGCTGCGTTCCCCCTCTTAATTCCTCAGTCTTTTTTGCAAAAAGAGAAAGAACACGTTGAAGGATTTTCACCAGAACTTGCTATCGTCACTCACGCCGGAGGCAAAGAGCTCGAAGAACCGCTTGTTGTTCGTCCAACCTCAGAAACAATCATTCACTATATGTTCGCCCAATGGATGCGTTCGTGGCGAGATCTTCCTATCAAAATAAACCAGTGGTGTAGTGTCGTACGTTGGGAATTACGCCCACGCCCCTTTTTACGCACCTCAGAATTCTGGTGGCAAGAAGGACATACTGCACACGAAACAGCGGAAGAAGCAGCGCAAGAAGCTCGTGATATGCATAAGCTCTACCAAGACTTTATGGAGAAAGACCTTGCAATCCCTGTTATTGCAGCCAAGAAACCTGAACACGAAAAATTTGCGGGCGCCGATGCAACCTTTACCCTTGAAGCAATGATGCAAGATGGTAAGGCGGTACAAATGGGAACCTCGCATCTCATTTCCCAAAATTTTGCAAAAGCGTTCGATATGACTTTTCAAAACAGAGACGGCGGTCTTTCCTACCCATTCCTGACAAGCTGGGGTGTAACCACACGGCTTATTGGTGCGATTATCATGGTCCACGGAGATGCCAAAGGGCTTATCCTTCCACCGCGCATTGCACAAATTCAGGCAGTTATTGTGCCTATCTTTAAGGCAGACAATAAAGAAGCAGTGTTAAGCGCAGCGACTGCATTAGCAATGCAACTGAAAAAGTCATTCCGAGTCCATCTTGATATACGAGAACACGAAACTCCTGGGGCAAAGTTTTATGAGTGGGAACTTAAAGGAGTTCCTGTCAGAATTGAACTGGGCGCACGAGACCTCGAGGCAGGCGTCGCCACCATTGCTGACCGTCTTGCAGGAAGCAAAGAAGCTATCAAGCTTCTGGAGGTAGAGGAATATTTAAAGCAAAAATTATCCGACATTCAAGATGCGCTTTTTGAGCGCGCAAAAAACTATCGCGATGAACGCCTTTATCAAACAGATGAACTACTTACTGAATTTGGCCCACGGCTTCATGCAGAGGGTGGTTTTTATCGCGTTGGCTGGAATAAAGACACAAAGGCTATTGATGCCCTCAAGGCTTTCGGTGGTACAATTCGCTGTGTGTTGCCAGAGACATTATCGACACGGTGCTTTTTTTCGGGACAGCCAAGTAGCTGCGATATTATTGTAGCAAAAGCATACTAAACGCTTACTCACCGCTTACTCAAGGATAGATAAAAATATGGAAACTCGCTTTTCAGTTGAGAAAGAACAGATATTCCCTCTCCTTTCTGCATTACAACCACTCTGTACCAAGCGCACGACGGTTGATGCAACTTCACATGTACTTTTGCATATTGGCAACCGTGAGCTTGTGGTTAAAGGTACCGACCTTGAAGTCAGCCTTCAGGCAAGTTGCTCTATTAAAGAATGCTCCTGTATAGAAGGCGAAACGTTCTTGGTACCAGGGAAGCGAATTTTTGATATCGTCAAAGAACTTGATGGCATCGTCTCTTGCTCACTCGAAAACAACCAGCTGGTGCTTCAGACAGAAAGTATAGATCTTCGTCTTTCAATCAAAAGCGCCGATGAATTTCCCCCTTTTCCTGAGCGCATAGAAAACTTGATTCATCTTGAAGCGACTGACCTGCTCGCGCTGCTTGAAAAAGTTGCCTTCATAATTCCACAAGGGAACAGTAATGCCGCCCTTAATGGTCTTTTCCTTGAAATTGGCCCCACGGGTCTAACGATGACTGCTACTGACGGACATTCACTTGCGCAGGTCCATTCGGGTAAATATACACTCGAAGAACCACGCAACTGGCTTATGCCACGTCGTGCAGTTTTTGAGCTCAAAAAACTTGTTGAAAATTCAGGCGATACAGCAGTTTTTATTGGCATGTGCGATGGGCACTTAGTCTTTTCGGGAGAATTTTTTAATTTCTTCACCCGCCTTATTGCGCAACCGTTTCCCGAATATAAACCTGTTCTTGAACGCGAAGGCTTCTTAGTAGGAAAAGTAGATCGTCAACAGCTCATCAAAACATTAAAGCGTTCAGCGTGCTTACTCTCTGGGCAATTCTTGGCAACGCGTTTCTTATTTAATCTCAACAGCCTTCAAGTCACTTTTTCCAATAAGGGAATTGGGACGCTTGATGAGCGACTTTCGTTGGTTAAATTTGAAGGTGAAAACTTTGATATTCGCTTCTATGCTCCCTATGTTTTGGATGGCCTTCAGGCATTGCATGATGAAAAAGTAACTTTTTATCTGAAAAATAGCGCGAAGCCCCTTATTTTTGAATCACAAGAAGATACGCTTTCTACACTCTATTTAGTGATGCCTGTTTCGCCAACAGCTCGTTAAGAAAACAACCAGAAAAGGAATCGGTGAAATGTTTGTATCGTCGCTTAAAATAAAAACATTTCGCTGTTTTGAAGCGCTTACGCTTGAATTCAATGAACCGATTACCGTATTAGAGGGGCCCAATGGCGCAGGAAAGACTTCCGTTATAGAGGCCCTCTACTATGCCTGTTATTTGCGCTCATTCAAGACTCATCTCCCCCGGGAGTTAGTACGCTGGGAGAGTGACCATTTTTTCCTCGCTCTTGAGGGGCGTTCAGAAACACAAGAGCCGTGGGAGCTTAAGATAGCCGCTACCGCATTAAAGCGCCAAGTAAAAGCTGATGGTGTCGCTCTGTCGTCTTATAAAGAGCTCTTTGAACGCTATCGTATTATTGTACTCGGCGCTCATGATATGGAATTGGTACAAGGTTCCCCTGAAGAGCGACGACAATTTGTTGATCACGCCATCCTCCTTACTGACCCTCTTTATCTTCAAAAAATGCGTTCATTAAAAAAAATCTTACGACAAAGGAATGCTTTTTTATCGCACGTATCGCACGGACATTTTGATACTGATGCATATGAGGTCTGGACGGATCAGCTCCAAAAAGCAACTCTCCTTATAAGAGAGGAGCGCAAAGCATATCTTAAGATCCTTGAAGCCGAACTCCAGGCGCTTGTACATCAGCACTTACCATCAAAAGCGCCCAACATCGAACTGCTCTATCAAGAAGGCGATGAAAAAAATTGTTCACCAGAACGAGAGATTTCGGCTCGACGCTCTCTGCAAGGCGCTCATCTTGATGAAATTCAGATAATGTGGAATGGGCAATCAGCACGTAGGTTTGCATCACGAGGACAGCACAAATTACTCATTTACTTTTTAAAGCTTGCGCAACTCACTGTTTTAAAAAAGCCCGCAATTGTATTAATTGATGACTTTGTTACCGATTTTGATGATGAACGCACAGAGCTTTTGGTGCAACTTCTTTGTAAAGAAGGACGTCAGGTGATTTTTACCACCCCATCAGGAAGCAGCCTGTTTCGACAACTTAAAGAAAAAAACTTCTCTGCTGAATGTAAGCTGATAGGGTAAGCCTACATGGCACGCTTATAGCATGCCTTTCCTGATCCAGAGGATTGTATCAATCAAACACACCTTATTTATAAATACAAGCATGCAACAAAATTATGTAAATTAGCATGCCTTATTGTAAATAGTTGTAAAAAAACCCCGCAACGACCAAAGATTTTTTATAAAAAAGTTTGACTTTTCTTATAATTAAGAGATAATTATCTCATGTGAGTTGATTTGCTTATTTAAAAAATCTACCACAACTTAACAAGGCTTCATTACTACTCTCCTTTTTCCACCGTATTGATGTTCTATCAATGCGGTGGTTTTTTTATGCCCATTTTTTGAGCTCTTCCACACATCTCTGCATCTCTCAACACACCACCCTTTTTTTACAATCAATTGCCAAATCTTTTTAATAAAAAATGTGCCCCCAACCGCTCATCCAGAGTGTTTTTTCGAAGAAAAAATGTATCGAAGGATAAGGAGCGGTAGATTACTTACCGCCCCTATGGATTCCCTTCGATACAACCCTTCGGGCCACTCAGGGTAAACTCGCTCACCATGAGCGGGATTGAGCTTACCCTAAGTAGCGACGCGTATCAAACGCGACCGCTCGCCCTGAGGGTTTTGCTGTAAGCAAAACGTCTCGAAGGGTTTGTACGAGCGGTAAAGTGTGGGCAGAAGCTTTTCCTGACTATAAACTATCTCCACACCTTTTCCCCGACAATGAGCCGAAACGATGCCGGAGAACACCCCAACAATACAACCCACCCCGGCGAGAGCCGCGGCGAAAGAAGAAGGGGAAATTAAATAAAGATTTTTCCAAAGTTCTTCTAGAACTCGGGAATATTATCAGACGTTAGCGAGCTGCCAATGAAAATTTTTGCTGCAATTGCCAGAGCCCACAAAGCGCAACCGCCACCGCATCAGTAGCATCAAGCTTCCGCGGCATCATAAGCGATGGAAAAAGCCGCATCAATACGCGCGCAACCTGCTCTTTCTCCGCACGACCACTCCCCGTAATCAAAAGCTTAATCTCCCGAGGTGAAAACTCGTGAATTATCAGACTCTGTCGCTGCCCCAAAAGAAGCAAAATACCGCGCAAATATCCCAATTTTAAAAAATTCTGTGCATTCTTACCCAAAAACGGAGTTTCCAACGCCAAGTCAGTAACCGAGTATGTGGTAATTTTTTCAGACATAAAGTCATGGAATCGCTCAATACGCGCAGGAATAGCCACTTGAGAAGATTGCGCCAAAACACCACTTTCCAAAAGCTCTGCTCGCTTTTCAAAAAGCCGTATTACACCAAATCCTGCCGAAACAAATCCCGGATCAACCCCCAATATTACCCGCGCTTCATTACTCACGATCTGGCGCATCCTCAAAGGTAGTAAGTTCTCGAATAAAATTAAGATAGACGGTGCCCGTCGGACCATTGCGCTGCTTACCAATAATAAGCTCTGCAAGATTCGGGTCAGCGGTATCAGGGTTATAGAGAACATCACGATAAAGAAACATAATAAGATCAGCATCCTGTTCAATAGCACCAGACTCACGCAAATCAGAAAGCATCGGACGTTTATCTACGCGACTATCCACCGCACGCGAAAGCTGCGAAAGCGCAATAATAGGGATACCAAGCTCCTTCGCCAAAGCCTTAAGCGCACGAGAAATGGTCGAAACTTCTTGATGCCGATTTTCATGCCATCCCGAGCTCGTCAAAAGCTGCAAATAATCAATGACAATAAGCTGTACCTTTTGCTCGAGCCGCAACTTTCTCGCCTTCGTGCGCACATCCATAATAGTCTGCGACGGCGTATCATCAATAAAAAAACGCGCTTCCGCAAGCCGTGTCGCCGCATGCGTCAAATCAATCCACTCGTCAGAAGAGAGTGTTGCATTCCGAATAACATGGTGACGGATACGCGATTCGCTCGACAAAAGACGCAATGTTAACTGCTCAGCACTCATTTCAAGCGAAAAAAAGCCAACCGCCGCACCCGCTTGAGACGCATTTTGCGCAATACGGAGCGCAAGCGCCGTTTTTCCAACCGAAGGCCGTGCCGCCAAAACAATAAAATCGCCCTTCTGCAGACCACTCGTCAACTCATCCAATTTAGAATAACCAGAAGGAACCCCCGTTACCCCGCTGCGCTGACTCTTCGTTTCCGAAACTTGCTGCAACGTACGCCGCAACCAGATATCAAGCTGCTGAAAATTAGCACGCGTCCGCTTGTTGGCAATTGAAAAAATCGTCTGCTCCGCTTCATCCAGAACTGCCTCGATCTCACGATCATCCTGCGCATAACAACGCGTAATAATAGACGTTGCAGAACTGATAAGCTCACGCAAAATAGACTTTTCTTTCACCAAACGCGCATGCTGCTCAACAAGACCAATCGCCGCAATATCCTCTTGCAAAGAGACAAGATAGACTACGCCACCAACCGCCTCAAGCTCGCCGCGCTTGGTAAGTTCATCCTGCAAAGTAATTAAATCAACACGCCGGCGCTGCTCTAGCAAAAGCGCAATCGTCGAAAAAATAATGCGATGAGCATGTGAATAAAAATCGTCAGCAACAAGGACCTCAGACACAACCGCAAAGTTGTCATCATTTAAAATGAGTGCTCCTAAAATAGCACGCTCTGCCTCAATCGTTGCCGGCAAATTTTTGCCAAGCACCTGCTCGACGGCAACTGCGCGCCGCTGTTGTGCATCGCCCTCTTGCCGACGCTGTCGTTGCTGTGATTGCATCACGTATTATGCTTTCTCCGGAACAATTTTCACTGAAACAGCAGGCTGCAACGAAGTTGAAAGCTTAACGGTTATCGAGTGAAGACCCTTTGATTTGATCGACTTATCAACAATAATTTGGCTTTTCGAAACAGAAACACCCTTTTCTGCAAGCGCATCCACAACGTCCTGTGGATTAACTGCACCATAGAGTTTTCCATCATCATGCATCTTATAGGCAAGCACCAACTGCAGTGATTTGATACGCTCAGCAAGCATCGATGTTTTTGACTGAACAACTTCTTTATGCGCCTCAACTTTTTGCAAGCGATTTTCAAACTCTTTTGCATTAGAAGCAGTAACCTCTATCCCAAGCTTACGTGGCAAAAGAAAGTTTGCTGCAAATCCGTCAGCTACCTTAATAATTTCACCAGCCATGCCAACATTAACGACATCTTTTAAAAGAAAAACTTTCATGCACAATTTCCTTATCGATTGAAATTTCCCTCTGTTCAAGGGCTCAGTATAGCGCAAAAAAGATGAGTGTAGAAACTAAAGATTCAACCACCCACCTCGTCCATCAAAAAAACCCTGACGCGTATAAGAAACATACAAGAACGATAGTTTTCTCGCAAGCGCGCGAAGCGCTGCAATACGCCACAGGTGATAAGGAAACGGCGTCCCCACCCACCATGCATCATTTACCATACCAACTGCAACCACCCGCTGAGAAGTACCCTCAAGGGCAATAGGCTCGCTAAAAAGCTCTGAACAGAGCACCGGTACCAGACTCACTGCTTCACACTCAAACGAAGGAGCCTGCTCACTCCCCTGCACAAAAATATCGCCCCCCAAAAGTGGCTTCAACAACTCTTTCATCAATGGCCACGCGCACCAGATCGGAAGCCTTTCTGCAAAAGGAACACCATGCCGCTTGCAATACACCCCTTTAAACGATCCATCAACAAAGAATACCGCTGCATTAGAAACTCCCACATCACCCCGCCAGTAACAACCACACAAAAGCCTTCTACCAACACTCAGCCCCTCAAGCGCCTGAAAAGCGGGCGTCCCCAATGCTATTTCAAGAGGAAATGCCGACTCCGGAAAAATAACCGTTTGCATCACCCCACGGCACCCCTTTGAAATCGTCTCCAAAGAGCCCGCAAGTAAAACTGCAGCATCAGCGGCATGTACCTCACAACAAGGAGAAAAAGCCTTACTCGGCAAACAGACAAAATCACCCTGCGCTTGAGAAAAAGGACATTCCGCTACCGCGTTCCAGTTTCCCGGCATAACCAGCACACAAATAGACAGTACACAAAGAATCCATCGTTTTTGAAAAAAGAAAAAACGCACACCCAACAGACTCAAGAGTAAAAAACTGAGTGCTCCCCACTCACCACTCAATACAACCACCATCCGCCACAACGGCGATTCCATCAGTGGCGCAAGCGGATGAAGGAAGAAAAAACCCTCACCAAGATCAAAAACGCGCAATGCATCATACAAAAGGAATCTAAAAAAGAGCAAAAGTAACACAAATTCACTTGCCAAATACCCCAGACGGCTCTTTGGCAAAATCATATTAAGCGAGCCGCGCACCCACAAACACACGCCACCCAAAATACCTGCATATCCTGTTATGCCAATGCCGCAAAAAAAGAGTGCAAAACCACAGGGAACACTTCCCACAATACCTACCAGGGCATACAAAGGAAAGAGCAAAACACCGCCACACCAAGCCGCACCCCACCAAAATCCTGACCAAAAAAACCCTTTAACCTTGCGACACTGCTTATAACCCCTATCAAAGCACTGATCGCCCCTACTCAAAAAAATAAAAAGTCCCACCCAAAGCAATAAAGGTGCTAACCAGACCGCAGCAACACTCATGACTAAGCAAAAAGCCGAAATAAACGGCCAGAGTGGACATCTGGCTGAAAATTGACAAAAGGGAGAAAATCTGCGAAAATAAAGAGAATATAATTGAGACAGATACGTGATAAGTACGCGATATTTGTCTCTAAAATA
>Ga0209417_1007417_pt1 | contig 10578 bp, 9 predicted proteins | sample RifGroF2_FD_184002 | JGI IMG/M metagenome (GOLD analysis project Ga0209417, IMG submission 184002) | Groundwater microbial communities from Rifle, Colorado, USA - Groundwater F2 (SPAdes) (version 2) | ecosystem: Environmental > Aquatic > Deep subsurface > Groundwater | place: Rifle, Colorado... | reverse complement strand
ATGCCAAGGCACTGCAAGCTGCGAAGCGCAATGCGGTGACGCCGCAAGCCGCGAAGCAGTTTGCGACGCAGGGCAAGCTGGAGGCGCAGAGCGTGGACTATTTGAGCGGAGGCCAATGATGAAGAACAATCTGGCGTTATCCATGGTTTGTCTGCTGGGTGTCGCGCTGCCCGCAGCCGCCTTCGATCTGGGCAAGATCGACTGGGACAAGGCGGTGAAGACCGTGCAGAAGGTGCAGAAGGCCAATACCGACATCGACGAGCCGCAGGAGATCATGCTGGGCGACGGCATCGCCAGCAACCTGCTGGGCGCGGCACCGCTGCTCGACAACCCAGCGGTGCAGCGTTACGTGAACCGCGTCGGTCGCTGGCTCGCCTCGCAGACCGAGCGTCCCGATCTGCCCTGGCTGTTCGGCGTGCTCGACGACAGCGATGTGAACGCCTTCGCCACGCCCGGCGGGAAGGTGTTCGTCACCAAGGGGCTGCTGGTGCGCATGAACAGCGAAGCCGAGCTGGCGGGCGTGCTGGCGCACGAGATGTCGCATGTGCTGCGCAAGCATCACCTGCAGGCGATCAAGAAAGGCGCACAAGCCGAACTGATGACCGATCTGGCCAACGATGCGATCCGGGAGAAGGGCGGCGACCCGCGCCTGACCAAACTGGTCAGCGCCGGTACCGAAGTGTATGCGCGCGGCCTGGACAAGAACGACGAGTACGAAGCCGACCGCATGGGCGTGGTGATCGCCGCGCGCGGCGGCTACGACCCTTACGGCCTGCCGGCGGTGTTGCAGACACTGCAGGCGATCAACCCGAGCGATTCCAACGTGGCGCTGATGTTCAAGACCCATCCCGCCATGGGCGACAGACTGAGCCGTCTGGACCAGGAGATGACGGGCCGCTTCGACCAGTTCGAGAACCAGCCCGACCTCGCGCCGCGATTCATGCGCACACTGGGGGCGGGAAAGCAGTAGCGCCAACGCGCGCGATCACCGAGGCCCCGTATGGAACCGAACATGATGCTGCCAGACAAGTCAGCCCATTTTCAGGAGGCCTATCGCCTGCGCGCCATGATGGCCGGCGTGTTTGCACTGGGCCTGCTGGTCCAGGGGCTGAGTATGCTGTTCGAGGGGTATGGCGGCGATATGCTCCTGCAGAATCTGGCGCTGCACGCTGCCATCGAGATGGCCGGCGCCGTCATCGCGGCGATGGTCGCCTATCTGTTGCTGCGACTGGACTCAATCGGCGAAGGCAGCAGCTTCAACCGGCAGATTGCCGCCGCCTTGCTCGCCATGAGCTGCCTGGATGCGATGCATGCCATCATGCCGGCCGGCCAGACGTTCGTCTGGCTGCATGGTCTGGCGACTGCCTTCGGCGGTCTGCTGTTCGCGCTGGTCTGGTTGCCGACCGCATCGCTGAAGCCGGTGCTGAGATACTGGCCTTTGGGGGCGATGCTGCTGGCGATCCTTTTCGGCGCTTACTCGATCCTGCAACCCGGCCACATCCCGCAGATGATCGAGTCCGGCAGTTTCACGCAGGCTGCCGTATTGCTGAACTTCTGCGGCGGCGTGTTCTTGTCGCTGGCGGCGGTGAAACTGTTTCGAGCCTACCGGGAATCAGGCCGGCCGGAAGACCTGTTGTTCTTCTTCCAGTGCCTGATCCTTGCCTCCGCTGCCCTGATGTTCAATCTGTCGAGTCTCTGGGACTGGCCGTGGTGGGGCTGGCATGTGCAGCGTCTGGCAGGCTACTGCCTGACCCTGTGGCTGGTTGTTAAAACGGCGAATGCCGTCGAGGTGAAGACGCTGCTCGGCAATCAGCTGCTGAAGCAGCAGATCGCGGAACGCACCCGGGCGGAAGGCCAGTTGCGGATCGCGGCCACCACCTTTGAGACCCACGAAGCCATCATGATCACGGATGCCAACGCCGCCATCATTCGCGTCAACCGGGCTTTCGAGAATATCACGGGCTACAGTACGGAGGACGTTGCCGGCAGGAACCCGCGCATCCTGAGTTCGGGACGCCAGAACACCGAGTTCTATGCCGCGATGTGGAAGAGCCTGCTGGAGATCGGCTCCTGGACGGGAGAGATATGGGACAAGCGCAAGAACGGACAGATCTATCCCAAGTGGCTGACCATCACGGCGGTCAAAAATGACAAGGGCGAGACCACCGAATACGTCTCGATCTTCAGCGATATCACCATGCGCAAGCAGGCCGAGGAAGAGATATTCAGCCTGGCCTTCTACGACACCCTGACCAGGCTGCCCAACCGGCGCTTTCTGCTCGACCGCATCCAGCAGGCGCAGTCCGCTTCGGCACGCAGCAACCAGTACGGTGGGCTGCTCTTCCTAGACATGGACAGGTTCAAGACCCTTAACGACACCCTGGGCCATGATCATGGCGACCTGTTCCTGATCGATGTGGCCAAGCGCATGCGCGCCTGCGTGCGCGACGAGGATACCGTGGCGCGTATAGGTGGCGACGAGTTCGTCATCCTGCTCGAAGAGATGGGCATGGTCGCGAACGATGCCTCGCAGAAAGTCGCGCTGATCGCCGAAAAGATACGGGTTGCTCTGGCCGAGCCATACCAGCTCAATGGCAAGGAACACCTCAGTTCGCCCAGCATCGGAGTGTGCCTGTACTGCGGTCATGAAGAGACGGTGGATGCGCTGCTCAAGCATGCCGACATGGCCATGTACCAGGCCAAGGAATCCGGGCGCAACGGCATCCGCTTCTTCGATCCGGCCATGCAGCATGCGGTGGAGACGCGGGCGGCGCTGGAGGCCGAGCTGCGCTATGCGGTGCCCAACCGTCAATTGCGCCTGCATTACCAGATCCAGCTGGATCGCGATCTGAGGCCGATGGGCGCGGAAGCGCTGATACGCTGGATACATCCGGTGCGCGGCATGGTCTCACCCGCGCAGTTCATCCCCATCGCCGAGGAAAGTTCGCTGATCCAGGGGATAGGGCACTGGGTGCTGGAGACCGCCTGCCGGCAGCTGGCGCTGTGGAGCGAACGTGAGCAGACTCGCGGTCTGATCCTGGCGATCAATGTCAGTGCCCAGCAATTCAATAAGCACGATTTCGTCGAGGCCGTCTCAAGATCGCTGAATATCCATCAGGCCGATCCAAGACTGCTCAAACTGGAGTTGACCGAGAGTGTTGTGCTGAGCGATGTCGCGGATGTCATCACCAAGATGCAGGCCCTGAAGGCGCTGGGAGTTCGGTTGTCGCTGGACGATTTCGGCACGGGCTATTCTTCCCTGTCCTATCTGAAGCGACTACCGCTAGATCAGATCAAGATCGACCAGAGCTTCGTGCGCGACATCACCAGCAATATCGACGATGCAACCATGGTCCAGACCATCATCAGCCTGGCCAGACACTTCCGCCTCAACGTGATCGCGGAAGGCGTCGAGACGGAAGATCAGCTCGAATTCCTCAGACAGAACGGGTGCATGGCATACCAGGGCTATCTGTTCGGCAGACCCGTGCCGATCGAGGAATTGGAGGAGGCGCTTGGAAATAGATACGGCCGCGAGACGACTAATCAATTTTTTTGAAAGGAAGGAAAACATGAGCATCGTTCAGGAGTTCAAGGCATTCGCAGTCCGGGGTAACGTCATCGATATGGCCGTCGGCGTGGTAGTCGGCGCGGCATTCGGCAAGATCGTTTCATCCATCGTCGCCGATGTGATCATGCCGCCGATAGGCGTGCTGCTGGGCGGGGTGAATTTCACCGATCTTGCTTTCACCATCAAGGAAGCGGCAGTTGGTGCACCGGCAGTGGTGATCGCCTACGGCAAATTCATCCAGACCATCATCGATTTCACCATCATCGCTTTCGCCATCTTCATGGTGGTGCGACTGATCAACTCGCTGAAGAAGAAGGCCGAGGAAACCCCGGCTGCCCCCTCCAATCAGGAACTCCTGCTGACCGAGATCCGCGATCTGTTGAAGAAGCAGGCGCAGTAAAGCTGCAAGCGATCGCTGCGTTTCCCGGAAGAGGGGGGATTCAGCGCGGGGTCGGGGGAGCGATGTCGGCGTTACGGAAGGTGTACTCGCCGCGCCTGCGGTCGGCGAAGAAGTGTTCCAGGGTATATTTCACCGGCCGGAATGCCAGCGTGTCCCAGGGTATCTCGTGTTCGGCGAAGAGTTCCACTTCCAGACTCTCCACGCCCGGCGAGAAATCCAGATCCAGCAACTTGGCGCGGAACAGCAGCTGTACCTGGTTGATATAGGGCAGGTTGTACATCGCATAGAGTTCCAGCACATCGATGCGCGCGTTGGCCTCTTCCAGCGTCTCGCGCGCGGCTGCCTCGGTGGTGGTCTCGCCGTTCTCCATGAATCCGGCCGGCAGCGTCCACAGGCCGTGGCGCGGTTCGATGGCGCGGCGGCAGAGCAGGATGCGACCGTCAGTCCATTCCGGTATGGCGCCGGCGATGATCTTCGGGTTCTGGTAGTGGATGGTGCTGCAGACAGTGCAGACGTGGCGCTCGCGGTGATCGTCCTGCGGGGTGCGCAGTTCGACGGGGGCGCCGCATGTCGGGCAGAAGTTCACCTTGTCCCTAGTTCCAGAACTGCCACCAGGGCGACGGGTTCTTCGGCGATTCCTTGGCTTCCGGAAGGGCACCGTTCTTGCCGACATTGAGCGCCAGCACACGCTTGGCATCGTCGCGCAGGTCGTTCATCCCCATCGCGTCATAAGCCTGCACCATGATCTGCAGGGCTTCGAGCGTCTGCGGAGTCTGCGGATAATCGATCAGCACGCCTTTGGCACGGTTCGCGGCAGCGATGTAGGCGCCGCGGCGCAGATAGTAACTGGCGACATGCACCTCGCCGTTGGCCAAAGTGGTGAGCAGGTATTGCATGCGCAGCCTGGCATCCGGCGTGTATTTGCTATCGGGGAAGCGGGTGACCAGTTCCTTGAAGGCGGCGAAGGAGTCGCGCAGTGCGGCCGGGTCGCGCTCGGACGGGTCCTGCTTGAACAGCGTGCCGAACAGACTGTTGATGTTCTCGTTGAAGTTGATCAAGCCCTTGAGGTAGTACACATAATCCAGATGCGCGCTGTTGGGGTACATTTTCACGAAATTGTCCAGCGCCACCAGCGCCGGAGCTGGTTCGCTGTGCTTGTAGTAGGCATAGGCGATCTCCATCTGGGCCTGCTGCGCATAACGACCGTAGGGGAAGCGTGATTGCAGCTTCTCGAACTGCTTGACGGCTTTTTCGTAATTGTCGTCTGCCATCGACTCTTTGGCCTGAGCGTAGAGCTGGTCGGCGGTGAGATTGTCGTCCTTGGCGGGGTCGGAACTGCAAGCAACTAACGAGAGCAGCAGGAAAACAGCTAAACTATGGCGCATGATAGAACCCGAAATGATGGAACCTGAAGAGGACTTGTCCGATTATAGCAAAGACGACGAGTCTGCCGACCCGCTTGAGTTGCGGGTGCCGAACGAACACGGCGGGCTGCGGCTGGATCAAGCGCTCGTTAAACTGTTCCCCGAATACTCGCGCAGCCGCCTGCAGGACTGGGTGGAGCAGGGCTTGGTCACGGTCAACGGCCAGTCTGCCACCGTCAAACAGAAAGTGTGGGGCGGCGAGAACATACGCGTCGTGCCGCAGACGCATCCTTCCGAACAACCTTACCTGGCCGAGGACATCCCGCTCGACATCGTGTACGAGGACGACGCCATCCTGGTCATCAACAAGCCGGTCGGGCTGGTGGTGCATCCGGGCAGCGGCAACTGGGAAGGTACCCTGCTCAATGCCTTGCTGCATCATGCCCCGCAACTGAAGGACGTGCCGCGCGCGGGCATCGTGCACCGCCTCGACAAGGACACCAGCGGACTGATGGTGGTGGCCAAGACGCTGGTCGCGCAGACCGCGCTGGTGCGCCAGATGCAGAAGCGCAGCGTGAAACGCGAATACCTCGCGCTGGTGTGGGGCGAGGTGGACTACGGCGACACCATCGACTTCCCCATCGGTCGCCATCCCTCGCAGCGCGTGAAGATGGCGGTGGTGGAGGGCGGCAAGGACGCGGTCACCCATTACACCGTGGAGGCCAATTTTCCCAGCTGCACTCTGCTGCGCTGCCGGCTGGAGACCGGGCGCACGCACCAGATCCGCGTTCACCTGACGTATGTCGGCCACCCCCTGATCGGTGACAGTGTGTATCAGAAGGGGGGGCAAAAGTGCGTGCTGCCCCTGCGCGAACTGTTGAACGGCTTCCCGCGCCAGGCGCTGCATGCCACGAAACTGGCGTTGGAGCATCCCGACACCGGCGAATGGATGGAATGGGAAGTGCCGCTGCCGGAAGACATGGAAGAGTTGCTGGACAGCATCGACGAGGCGAGCGATGGCATTGCCTGAGCACTGCATTGTCCCTGACTGGCCGGCACCCGCCGGCGTCAAGGCGCTGCAGACCACTCGCAACGGCGGTATCAGCACGGCACCCTACGACACACTCAACCTCGGCCTGCATGTCGGCGACGACCCGGTGCGCGTCAACCGCAACCGCCAGTCGCTGGCGCCGCTCATGCCGAGCGAGCCGGTGTGGCTGGAGCAGGTGCACGGCACTGTCGTTGCAAACGCAGATGAGGCGGCCTGCCGTGTCGTGGCCGATGCCTGCATCGCGCGCAAGCGCGGCTCGGTATGTGTGGTGATGACAGCGGATTGCCTGCCGGTGTTGCTGTGCGACGAGGACGGTAGCGTGGTCGGCGCGGCGCACGCGGGTTGGCGCGGACTGTGCGACGGCGTGATCGAGGCGACCGTGCAGGAGATGGGCGTCGCTCCGCAGAAGCTCATGGCCTGGCTGGGGCCGACCATCGGTTCGCATGCCTTCGAAGTCGGCGAGGACGTGCGCGCGGCGTTCATGGCTCACCATGCCGATGCGGCTGCCGCCTTCATCCCGCTTGCGGCCGAGGGCAAGTACCGCGCCGACATCGTGCGGCTGGCACGCCAGCGCCTGAATGCGCTCGGCATCAGCCGCATCTACGGCGGCACCTTCTGCACCTATCACCAGAAAGACAAATTCTTCTCCTACCGCCGCGATGGCGTGACCGGCCGCATGGGCACGTTCATCTGGCTGGCCGATGTCGTCCGATAGTTCAGGAGGATCAACGTGCCTTACCTGAGTCTTAACCCGGCCACCAATCAGGTTCTCCAGACCTACACCAGTTGGGATACGGCCCGCCTGCAACTCGCCCTGCAACAAACTCAAGCCGCGCAACAAGCCTGGGCACAAACGGATATTGCTGTGCGCGCCGGAGTGCTGCGCGAAGTGGCGAAGCTGCTGCATGCGCAGCGCGACCGCTATGCCACCCTCATCACGCTGGAGATGGGAAAGCCATTGCGCGAAGCGCGTGCCGAAGTCGAGAAATGCGCGGGCACCTGTGACTACTACGCGCAACATGGCGCGGATTTTTTGCGCGCCGAACCGGTGGAGTCGGATGCCGGGAAAAGCTATGTAGCGTATCACCCGCTGGGTACGGTACTCGCCATCATGCCGTGGAACTTCCCGTTCTGGCAGGTGTTCCGCGCCGCCGTTCCGGCCCTGATGGCGGGCAACGCGCTGCTGCTCAAACATGCTTCCTGCATGCCGCAGTGCGCGCTCGCTGGAAGCGATCTTCCGCGACTGCGGCCTGCCGCCCGGCGTGTTCACCACGCTGATGATCGAAAGCGGGCAGGTGGCCGACGCCATCGCCAGCCCGCATGTGCATGCTGTCACGCTTACCGGATCGGAAGCGACCGGACGCAAGGTGGCGGCGCTCGCCGGACAGCACCTGAAGAAATGCGTACTGGAACTGGGCGGTTCCGATCCGTTCATCGTGCTGCACGATGCGGACATGGAATCGGCAGTCGCGACGGCGCTGGCTTCGCGCTTTTTGAACAGCGGCCAATCCTGCATCGCCGCCAAACGTTTCATCCTCGTGCCGCAGATCGCGGACGAATTCACGCAACGCTTCAAGGCCGGAGTCGAAGCGCTCAAACTCGGCGACCCGATGGACGACGCCACGCAGATCGGTCCCATGGCGCGGCTAGACTTGCGCGATTCATTGCACCGGCAAGTCACCGAGTCCATCGCGCAGGGCGCAGTCGCGCTGACCGGTTGCGAGCCGGATGTGCGGGCAGGATTCTTCTACCGTCCGTCCATCCTGGATCGTGTCACCCCGAAAGCCTGCGCCTACCATGAAGAACTGTTCGGCCCGGTGGCGATCATCATTCGCGCCGCCGACGAACAGGACGCGCTGCGCATCGCCAACGACACCCGCTTCGGGCTGGGCTCTTCGATCTGGAGCCGCGACACAGCGCGCGCCGAACGCCTGGGGCAGCACTTGCAAGCTGGATGCACATTCATCAACGGCATGGTCAAATCCGATCCGCGCCTGCCTTTCGGCGGCATAAAGGCCTCGGGCTACGGCCGTGAGTTGTCGCGACAGGGCATGCTGGAGTTCGTGAATGCGAAGACAGTGTGGATACGCTAGCCGCTTGCCGCATCGGGTAGAATCCGACCCGCTCCATCACTTTCAAATACGCCCCATGTCCGATATCACCCGCACCCAACGCAAAGTCGTGCTTGCCGCCTGCTTCGGCACCTTCCTCGAATGGTATGACTTCCTCACCTTTGCCTCGCTGGCGACCTACTTCAGCGTGCTGTTCTTCCCGCCGGAGAATCCGACCGCCGCGTTGCTGATGAGTCTGGCCACCTTCGGCGTCGGCATGGTGGTGCGACCGCTGGGCTCGGCGCTGTTCGGCAATCTGGCCGACCGCTTCGGGCGCCGTCCCATCTTCATCACCACCATCGCGCTGATGGGCGTCACCACTTTCCTGGTCGGTCTGCTGCCTACCTATGCGCAGATCGGCATCATGGCGCCGGTACTGTTGTTGGTATTGCGGCTGCTGCAGGGCTTCGCGGTGGGCGGCGAGATCGGCGGCGTGGCGGTGTATCTCACCGAGCATGCGCCGCAGGGCAGGCGCGGTTTCTACACCAGCGTGCTGCAGCTGATGGGACCGCTGGGCATACTCGTCTCCACGCTGCAGATCGTGCTGCTGCTGGCATTCCTGGAGCCTGCCGATTTCAACGCCTGGGGTTGGCGCATCCCCTTCCTGTTCTCCGCGGTGCTGCTGTTCGTCTCCATCAAGACGCGCATGAGTCTGGAAGAATCCCCGGTGTTCCGCCAGTTGCAGGCCGAGGGCACGGTATCCAAAGCGCCGCTGCGCGAATGTCTGCGCGACCGCCACACCCTGAAAGGCATGGCGTTGCTGTTCTTCTGCATCTCGGCGGGCGGTTCGCTGCTGTTCTTCTCCTCGCAGGTTTACACCAACGTGTTCCTCAAGAGTGTGGTGCGACTCGACGCGCAGACCGCGAGTACGCTGGTGATAGGCAGCACGCTGCTGCTGTTCCCGCTTACCATCTTCTGCGGCTGGCTGTCGGACAAGATAGGGCGGCGGCCCATCCTGCTGGCCGGTTTGATCCTCGGTGCACTCACCATCCTGCCTGTGTTCAAGGGCCTGCAGCACTACGGTAATCCGCAACTGGAACGCTTCAACAGCGAGGTCGCGGTGACCCTGTACGGCAACGGATGCGACTACAGTCCGTTCCGCAAAGCGGCCAATGATTGCGAGCGCAACCAGGAATTCCTCATCAAGAACGGTGTGTCGTATGAACTGATGCCGCCGGGCGAACGCATGGAGGTCGCGCTCAACATTGCGGGCGAGATCGAAGTCTCCGGCTTCCAGCCGGACGAGATCACAGCGTCCCTGCAAGCCAAGGGATGGCTGGAGAAAGCTGACCCCGCGCAGGTGAACGAGTTCATGCTGTTCCTGCTGCTCATCGTTCCTGTCATCGCCGTTGCGCTCATCACCGGGCCGCAGACCGCGGTGCTGGCCGAGCTGTTCACCGCGCGCACCCGATACAGCGCCGCCGCCGTGCCGCATAACCTCAGCGCGGGCTGGATAGGCGGACTGTCGCCGTTCATGGTCACGCTGATCTCGGTGCAGGCGGGCGATGCATTGGCGGGATTGTGGTACCCGGTCGGCATGCTGATCTTTGCCTCCGTCGTCGGGCTGCTGTTCCTGCCGGAGACGAAGGATGTGAACCTGCACGCATAAGTTACAATGCGCGCCTTGATCTACAAGGTTTCACTATGACGACTTTCTCCTGGATCATCCTGTCCAGCCTGCTCGGCGGTATCCTGAGCGTAACAGCGGCGGCGCTGTTCGCGCTCAATGCCCGCGCGCAATATCTTGGCGGCCTGGTGAGTTATGCCATCGGCGCGCTGCTGGGCGCGGTGTTCCTCGATATCCTGCCCGAGGCCATCGAACTCTCTCCCAGCGTCGCCGCGGTGAGCGGAACCGTGCTGGTCGGCATCCTGCTGTTCTTCACGCTGGAGAAGGTGCTGATCTGGCGCCACTGCCACCACGACCATTGCGAAGTTCACGAACCCCATGAGATCAGCGAACACGACCATGGTCGCAGCGGCACCATGGTCATCGTCGGCGACACCTTCCACAACTTCGTCGACGGCATCATCATCGCTGCGGCTTTCCTCGTGGATGTGAATCTGGGCATCATCACTTCGCT